>JAEEGH010030621.1_pt1 | contig 10450 bp, 9 predicted proteins | sample 9134181 | NCBI WGS metagenome assembly JAEEGH01 (sample SAMN16246544, study PRJNA631951) | gut metagenome | biome: gut microbiome; feature: rumen; material: DP-attached | host: Bos | place: Iran: Karaj | collected 2018-10 | reverse complement strand
GGCAGGGTGTCAGCCACCTCGGGCTCGCCGCCAACTGGTACGGTCCGGAGTTCGCCAAGGACTCCGACCCGACCAAGGGCGACAAGGCGCGGGACGTCCAGCGCATCATACGCTACGGCCGCGACAAGGGCGTGGGCGTGTGGCTGTACCTCAACGACGTCGCCGGCACCAATTATCCCATCGAAGAGACCCTGGCTCAAGACGAGCAATGGGGAGCCGCAGGAGTCAAGTACGGATTCATGAACGGCACACCGCAGGAGAAGAACCGCAAAACCCAGAATATCACTGCATTGTGCGCCAAGCACCACCTGATGGTGGACTACCACGACTATCCCGTGCACCCCTTCGGCCAGATGCGTACATGGCCCAACGCCGTTACTCGCGAGTACTGCAAGGCACAGCTGGACGGACGGCAGATATTCTACCCCAAGACCTTCGTCACCTCGGTATTCGTGAACATGATTGCCGGCCCCGTGGACATGAACAACGGTTTCATGGAACTCCACCAAGGCCGCACCACCCGCAAGGACAACAACCAGGAAGTGCCTTCGACAGCCACCGCCGAAATCGCCCGGACGATGATCACCTGGTCCGGCGCAACCGTCATCCCGGACATCCCCGAGTATTACAGGAAGTATCCCCGTTTGCTGGAATTCCTCTCCGCCGAGAAGCAGCCGTGGAAGGAGAGCATCACACTCGACGGCAGGATAGGAGAATATATAGTGATGATGCGGCAGAACGCCGACGGCGACTATCTAGTGGCCGCAGCCACGAACGAGGACGCCCGTTCGATTGACATTCCCCTGTCATTCCTCCCTAAGGGTTCCTGGAACGCAGCTGTCAATACTGATGCCGAGGATACCGACTACCGCACGAACCGAGAGACCTGCGCGTCGTACGACACCGTCGTAACGGCGTCCTCAGTCCTCTCCGTCCGCCTCGCCCCCGGCGGAGGCGCCTGCATTCTGCTTCGCCCGCAGACGAAATAGTTTGATGGCGGAGAGCAAGGACATACTCCTTGGGCGGATACGGAACGGACAGGCGCTCACTACCGGGCAGCAGGTCAGGCTGACCCTGCTGCTTTGCGGCCCGGCCATCCTCGCCCAGCTGGCCTCCGTGCTGCTGCAGTTCATCGACGCGTCGATGGTCGGCAGCCTCGGAGCCAATCCCGCGGCCTCCATCGGACTTGTATCTACGACCACCTGGATCTTCATGGGTTTTGCCATGGCGGCATCGCAGGGATTCTCGGTACAGGTCGCTCACCTCATCGGATCCAATGATTTCGGCGGAGCGCGCAAGGTGCTCCGGCAGGGTCTCACGACAGTCATCCTGTTCAGCCTGTTCCTATCGCTGGCGGGGCTGGCGATAGCCGGTCCGCTGCCCAGATGGCTCGGAGGAAGTCCGGAGATTACAGACGATGCTACGGCGTATTTCTCCACCTTCGTCCTGTTCCTTCCGGCAATGCAGATGGAGTTCCTGGGGAGCAGTATGCTGTCCTGCAGCGGCAACATGAAAGTGCCTAGCATGCTGAACATTATGATGTGTATGCTGGACGTTGTCTTCAACTTCCTGCTCATATTCCCGACACGCGACATCACCCTTTTCGGAAGCACGTTCACGATGCCAGGAGCCGGGATGGGCGTACGCGGCGCAGCCCTCGGCACCGGCCTGGCGGAGTGCATCACGGCCATTGCGATGCTCTATTTCCTGCTGGTCCGTTCCAAGGAGTTGGCCATAGTCCGGGAGAGAGGGTCTTTCCGCCCGACGGCCCTGTGCCTCAAGAATGCCTTAGGCATCACTGGGCCGATGTGGGTGCAGAACGTCATCATGCGCGGGGCGCACATCGCCAGCACCGTGATAGTGGCTCCGCTGGGAGCGGTAGCCATCGCGGCGAACTCCTTCGCCATCACGGCGGAGAGCTTCTGCTATATGCCCGGCTACGGAACGGGCGACGCGGCCACAACCCTCGTGGGCCAGAGCCTGGGCGCCAGGCGCCGTGACCTTGTACGCAGTTTCTCCCGCATCACCCTCCTGCTGGGAGTAGGCATGATGTCGGCCCTGGCGGTGGTGATGTACTTCATTGCGCCGCAAATAATGTCGCTGCTCAGTTCGGACCCCGACGTCGTGGCGCTCGGCGCGCGCGTGCTGCGCATCGAGGCCTTCGCCGAGGCCGACTATGCCGCCTCGATCGTCGCCTACGGCGCCTGCGTCGGCGCGGGCGACACCGCCGTTCCGAGCATGCTGAACCTCGGGAGCATGTGGCTCGTCCGCATCGTTCCCGCCATATTCCTTACCCGCATCTACGGCCTTCCTGGCTACTGGATTGCGATGTGCATAGAGCTGAACGTCAGAGGATTGCTTTTCATCTGGCGCATCAGCGGAGAGAAATGGATGAAGAATATGATACAAACGACATAAACAATGAAAACAATCAAGAACCAGGAATTCGGCGGAGAGAGACCGTTGTACTGCGAGCATGACCTCTACCTCGAGAACGTCGTCATACACGCCGGAGAGTCCGCCATCAAGGAGACCTCGGACATCACTGCAGTGCGCTGCCGCTTCGAAGGCAAGTACCCGTTCTGGTGCTGCGACCGCTTCACGGTCAAGGACTGCATCTTCACCGTCGGAGCCCGCGCCGCCCTGTGGTACTCGCGCGACCTCCTGATGGAGGACACCATCGTGGACGCGCCTAAGATGTTCCGCGAGATGGACCGCCTGACTCTCCGCCGCGTCATCATCGACTCGGCGGCGGAGACGCTCTGGTCCTGCAGGGACATCAGGCTCGAGGACGTCAGGGCAGACCGCGCCGACTACATCTTCATGCACTGCGACGGCGCGGAGATAGACAACTTCAAGCTGGACGGCAACTATTCCTTCCAGTGGACCAAGAACGTCGTCATTCGCAACTCCATCCTCAACACCAAGGACGCGTTCTGGGAGACAGACAACGTCACTGTGTACGACTCCGTCATAGACGGGGAGTTCCTAGGATGGCATTCTCGCAACCTGCGACTGGTGCGCTGCCACATAGGCGGCAGCCAGCCGCTCTGCTACGCCGAAGGCCTCGTCCTGGAGGACTGCACCTTCGCGGCCGACGCCGACCTCGCGTTCGAGTACAGCGACGTCAAGGCCACCATCAAAGGACATATCCCTTCTATCAAGAACCCCAAGACCGGTTTCATCAAGGTCGACAGCTGCGGCGAGCTTATCATCGACGGCAACATCAAGGCTCCGGCCGACTGCGACATCCAAATAGGTTAGGATTATGTACGACTTCGACACCATCATCCCCCGCAGGGGCACAAATTCGATCAAATGGGACGCCCGTCCCCCTTTCGACGCCGACACGGAAGGCGTCATTCCGCTCTGGGTAGCAGACATGGACTTCAAGGCCGCGCCGTTCATCATAGACGCCCTCCGCAAACGTGTGGAGCACGGGGTGTTCGGATATGTCTGCGTGCCGGACAGCTATTACGAAGCCGTCTGCCGCTGGTTCTCCGGCCGCCACGGCTGGAACGTCGAAAAGGACTGGATCATCTACACCACCGGCGTCGTCCCGGCGCTCTCCGCCGCCGTAAAGGCCCTTTCCAGGCCCGGAGAGAAGGTTATACTGCAGTCGCCGGTATACAACTGCTTTTTCTCGTCCGTGCGCAACAACGGCTGCGAAATACTCGACGTGCCGCTCCTGTACCACGATAGGACCTACAGCTATGACTTCGACGGGCTGGAGCGCGCCTGCGCCGATCCGGATGCTAAGCTGATGCTGCTGTGCAATCCGCACAACCCCGCCGGGCGGGTGTGGACCCGCGAGGAACTCGCCAGGGTCGGCGACATCGCCCGGCGGCACGGCGTCACCGTCGTCAGCGACGAGATCCACTGCGAGATAGTGATGCCGGGATACACCTATACTCCTTTCGCATCGGTTTCACCGGAGAACCAGGCCTGCTGCGTCACCCTCTGCTCCCCCAGCAAGAGCTTCAATACAGCCAGCCTGCAGATAGCCAACATCATCACCCCGAACCCGGAGTGGAGAAATCTTTTGGACAGGGCGATCAACGTAAATGAAATATGCGACGTGAACCCGTTCGGGGTAATTGCACTGGAGGCGGAGTACAGCCCGGAGGGCGCGCAATGGTTGGACGAGCTGAACAGCTACATCTACGGAAACTACCAGCTGCTCCTCAAGATGCTTCCGGAGTACCCTGTCTGCAAGCTCGAGGGGACCTATCTCCCCTGGGTGGATGTCAGCTCCCTTGGACTCCCTTCGGAAAAGATCGAGGAGGCACTCCTGCGGGACTACAAGGTCTGGGTAAACGCCGGAAAGATGTACGGAACCGAAGGTTTCATACGGATCAACCTCGCTTGTCCGCGTTCGATCCTCTCAGAAGGTCTTAAGCGCGTCCAGGAGGGGCTATCCGCACTGAACGCGCTTAAACACAAAAAATAAAACAAAAGTGTTTATTTCGATAACATTTTTGTTAACCGACCTTTTTACTTCACAAAGCTGATTTTGGAGAGGTCACGGGGCCTCGCTTCGGGCGTCTCTCGGCGAGGAGCTGGAACTTTTTCCTTTCAAGGGCAAGCATCAGCGCCCGATGTCGGCCTTGAGCCGTCGGATCGCGCGGCCGGCATCGCCGCCCTCCTCCTCCAGCAAGGTCACGAAACGGCTGCCGATGATGCCGCCGGAGGCGTGGGCGCAGGCGGCATCGAACGTGGCGCGGTTGCTGATGCCGAAGCCCACCATGCGCGGAATGCGCAGGTTCATATCGCTTATCTTCTTGAAATACGCCTGTTTGGCTGCATCGAAGTCCTTCTGGGCACCCGTGGTCGAGGCGGATGACACCATATAGATGAAGCCCGACGTATGCTCGTCTATGAGCCTTACCCTTTCTTCGGAGGTTTCGGGAGTGATGAGCATTATCATCCTGAGGTCATATCGCTCCGCGATCTCCTTGTACGACTCTAAATAATCCTTGAAAGGCAGGTCGGGAATGATCATTCCATCCACACCGACTTCCTTGCACGAACGGCAGAAATCTTCGAAGCCGTAGCGGAACACGGGATTGAGGTAGCCCATCAGGACGAGAGGTATGTCCACATTCTCCCGTATGCCCTTCAGCTGCGAGAAGAGTTTGCGCAGGGACATTCCGCCCCGAAGGGCTTTGGTAGCGGCGTCCTGGATGACCGGACCGTCTGCCATGGGATCGCTGAAAGGGATGCCGATCTCTATCATATCCACTCCCTCTTCGGCTAGGGTGCGTATGACTTGGGCCGTGCCGTCGGGATCAGGAGCGCCGGCACAGAAATAAATGGATAAAAGCCCATGAGGGTTTGAATGGAAAAGCCTGTCTATCCGATTCATATCGTCATTTGTCTAAAGAAATAATCTAAAATAATCCAACAAGGAAAGCCGCCAGTTTCGAGACATCCTTCACGCCTGGAGCCAACTCAAAGCGACTGTTAAGGTCAATACCTATAAACGCCTTATGTACAATAGCTTTAAGTTCATCTTTCATCTCATGACCTATGCCTCCGCTCAGAAGGAAGGGAACGCGCCCTTCATAGCGGTCCAACATCTGCCAGTCGAAGCTCCGCCCGCTGCCGCCATAGGCGTCCGTACGGGTGTCGAAGAGATAGAGGTCGCAGGCGTCCTCCCATTCACATCCGGGGAGCGGCAGCGCGCGCGCGTCCGCGTCGAGGCCGAAGGCCTTGATGACGCGGACGCCTTCAGCGCGCAGGCGGCGTCCGAGCTCCGGGCTCTCCGAGCCGTGGAGCTGGACGTACTCCAGCCCGAAGGCATCCCGTCTCCGCATTATCTCATCATATCCGGCATCCACGAAGACTCCCGCACGATGAGCGCGCTCCGGAAGATATGCCGGCTTACCGCTTACGTATCTGGGCGAACGGGGATAGAAGATGAATCCGATAAGATCCACCCCCAGCGATTCGACCGCACGGATATTGTCGCCGTCGATCATGCCGCAGACCTTGACCAGCTTCCCTCCTCTCATACGGCATCGATGAAAGCGGCAAGGGCCGCACCGGGATCATCCTCTTTCATAAAGCACTCCCCAATCAGGAATCCCCTGAAACCTTCGGCACGGAGCCTTCTCACAGTCTCCGGACTGCTGATACCGCTCTCCGACACCAGTACCGGGCCGCCAGGGCCGCGGAGTCCACGACGGCACAGCTCTCCGGCCATCCGGAACGACACTTCCACATCGGTATGGAAAGTACCGAGATGACGGTTGTTCACCCCCACCGCATCCACTTCAGGAGTCACATAGTCGAGTTCTTCAACGGTATGGACCTCCAGCAGCACCTGCAGACCCAGCAGATGGGCTTCATTCAAAAGCGAGCGGAAAGAATCCTTGTCCAGACAGCTGGCTATCAGCAGTACGGCATCCGCCCCTGCGGCTCTCGCCTCCACCAGCTGATATCGGTCGATGATGAACTCCTTGCGGAGGATAGGGACATTCACCAGCGGACGCATCTTCACGACATAGTCCAGGCAGCCGCCGAAATATGGCCCGTCCGTCAGGATGCTGACTGCCGCCGCTCCGGCGGAGGCATACTCAGGCACAACCTGCCCGGGCTCCGCTTCCTCGTGAATCCAGCCCCGCGAAGGGGATTTGCGCTTGAATTCGGCGATGATCCCGTGAGGGGAAGCGGCGAGAGCCTCCCTGAACGGGAGGGGCCGAGGGGCGGAGGCGAGCCGCTCCCGGAGGCTCGCCTCCGGGACAGCGGCCTTGGCCGCCGCCACCTCCACGCGTTTGTCCGCCACTATGCGTTCGAGAATATCCATAGGTGCTAACTGTTGATCTCCACGAATTTCTTGAACGCCTTCATGGCCTTTCCGCTCTCGAGCGACTCACGCGCGATAGCCAGAGACTCCTCGACGGAAAGGTTGCGGTTTATGATGGATATGCCGCAGGCGGCATTGGCCAGAACCACCGACTTCTGCGCATCCGAAGCGGTATTCTCCAGCACTGCGTCGAAAATCCTGTGCGATTCGGCAGCGGTCTTTCCTCCGTAAATGTCCGAAGGCTCCACGTAGTTCAAGCCCAAGTCCTTGGGTGTGAATATCTTTTCGAAACTGTTGGTTACGAGTTTGAAACCGCTGGTAAGCGATATCTCGTCATAACCGTCGTAGCTGGACACTACTCCGTAATTGTCCCCTATCTTCTGGTGAGCCAGCACGTAGAGGCGCTGCTGCTCCTGGTTGGCAGCTCCGTGCAGCGAGTTCTTAGGCCGGCAGGGATTGACGAGGGGGCCGAGAAGATTGAAACAGGTGGGAATGGCGAGCTGCTTGCGTGTGGGTCCGACGAACTTCATTCCGTAGGCGAAAAGAGGCGCATGGAAATAGCAGATGCCGGCCTCGTCCAGCGAGCGCTGGAGAGTGTCGCGGTCGGAGGTGAACTTCACTCCGTGGGCTTCGAGCACGTCGCTCGCTCCGCTGACGGAGGTGCTGCCCTTGTTGCCGTGCTTGGTCACCTTGTGACCGGCGCCGGCAATCACGAATGCGGAGCAGGTGGAGATGTTGAAAGTATTCTTCCCGTCCCCCCCGGTACCGACGATGTCGAGGGTATTATAGGCATCAAGTTCCACTTTCTTTCCGGTCTCGAGCAGTCCGTCACGGAATCCGAGGAGTTCGTCTACGGTCACGCCACGCATCTGGAGGGCCATAAGGAGGGCGGATATCTGGCAGTCGTTGTATTTCTCCTGCGTGATACCCAGCATAATGTCGAATGTTTCCTGGCGGGTAAGTGTGTTCCCGCCTACAAGCTTGTCAAGATAAGTTTTCATATAAGTTCGTTTTATAAATTGTGATTCAGCCAATTGCTTATTATTCTGGAGCCGTCGGGAGTCAGCACGCTCTCGGGATGGAACTGTATCCCGCGAACATCCATGGTCCGGTGTCGCAGGGCCATTATCTGGCCTTCATCGCTGGTCGCCAAGACCTCAAGGCAGTCAGGGAGGGAAGCGGCATCGACCACCCAGGAGTGGTAGCGTCCTACCTTGATGTCGCGGGGCAGCCCGCTGAAGATAAAGTCGTCCTCCACGATATGGCACGGGGTCTGCACTCCGTGAAAGACATCCTCTAGATTGACGAGCGTCCCGCCGAACGCCTCCCCTATTCCCTGCTCGCCGAGGCAGATGCCGAGGATGGGCTTCCGGCCGGCGAAGGCACCTATGACTTCGGGCATCAGGCCGGCCTCGGACGGAATGCCCGGACCCGGCGAGAGGAGGATGCCGTCGTACGGCTCCAGGTCTTCGAGACGGAAGCGGTCATTGCGCAGAACCGTGACGGCGACGCCCAACTCCTTCACCAGATGGGCCAGATTGTAGGTAAAAGAGTCGTAATTGTCTATGAGAACGATGTTTTCCATAGTTTTCAGAATTGGGAGGCCAGTTCGATGGCCCGGCGCAGGGCGCCGAGTTTGTTGTTCACTTCCTGGAGCTCATACTCCGGATCGCTCTTGGCCACGATGCCGCCGCCGGCCTGATACCACAGCTCCTGGCCGCGGCTCACGAAGGTGCGGATGGTGATGGCCTGGTTCAGCGAGCCGTCGAAGCCAAGGCTGCCGACGCAGCCTCCATAGGCGCCGCGGTTATGCGGCTCTATCTCGGAGATGAGTTGCATGGCTCGGACCTTCGGGGCGCCCGACAGCGTTCCCGCGGGGAACGTGTCGATGAACGCCCTCACGGGGTCCGCGCCCTCGTCCAGTTCGCCGCTGACGCGGCTCACCAGATGTATCACGTGGGAATAATACTGGAGTTCCTTGTAGAAATCCACTTTCACTCCGTGGCAGTTGCGCGAGAGATCGTTCCTGGCCAGGTCCACCAGCATCACGTGCTCCGCATTCTCCTTCGGGTCCCTCCGGAGGAAATCGGCATTGCGCGCGTCCTGCGCATCGTCCCCTGTACGCCGGGTGGTCCCGGCTATCGGGTCGATGCAGGCGCGCCGCCCTTCTATCCTGCAGTGAGTCTCCGGCGAGGACCCGAAGATGCGGAAGCCGCCGAAGTCCATATAGAACAGGTAAGGCGAAGGATTGATGCTGCGCAACGCCCTGTAGAGGGTGAAATCATCCCCTTCGTAATGCTGCACGAAGCGGCGGGAAAGGACGATCTGGAATACGTCTCCCCTGCGGCAATGCGCTATGCCCCTGCGGATGTTGGCCTTGTGTTCTTCGTCAGTCAGGGTGGACGACGGCTCGTCCACCGGACGGAATCCGAATACGGGACGTGCGGCGCGGGAGAGCAGTCTCTCCACCCTTTCCAAGTCGGGATCCTCCCCATCGGCGAGCACTTCGTACAAGGTGGTCCTGTTCCGGAAATGGTCGAACACCAGAGTGTAACGGTACAAGGTATAGAGCATATCCGGTGCGTCGTTCTCTTCACGGGTCTCGTCCTTGACGGCTATGTCCTCGAAATACCTGACTGCATTGAAGGAGGTAAAACCCCACAGCTGACAAGCCGGCGAAGACGCATCCTCGAAACTGAAAGCGTCCATAAAGATACGGATGAGATCATCCGTGCCAAAGTCCTGCCCGACATTGCGTTCAATGATGCTGCCATCGGGAAAAAGGCAGCGCCCGACGCCGTGGGAGACGCTTACGTCCGACACCGGGCACAGCGCTATGAAAGACCGGGAATCACGGCCTGTATGGTAGTCGCTGCTCTCCATCAGCACGGACTGCCGCGACTCGTCCCTCAGCCTGAGATATGCAGACACGGGAGTGAACAGGTCGCCCGGTATGGTCCTGGAGACCACACGGTATCGAAAGGTTTTCATTTCTTGTAATAGTTCAGGTATGTCTCGATATCCTTGTCACCGCGTCCGGATACAGTCAGTACGACTATGTCTTCCGGGCGGAAAGCCATCTTGGGCAGGGCGCCGAGGGCGTGGGCGCTCTCGAGCGCAGGAATGATGCCCTCCAGGCGGGTAAGTTCATACGCGGCTGCCACTGCCTCGTCGTCATTGACGGGTATCACGCGGGCGCGTCCCTGAGCCGCCAGGTTGGCGTGCATGGGACCTATGCCGGGATAGTCGAGGCCGGCGCTGATCGAGTAAGGCTCCTCGATCTGGCCGTCCTCGCTCTGGATGACATAGCTTCGCGCTCCGTGAAGGATGCCGATCTGGCCCAGGGCGATGGTGGCGGCCGTACGGCCGCTGTCCACGCCAAGCCCGCCAGCCTCCGCCAGCACGATCTTCACCCTCTCGTCATTGATATAATGGTAGATGGTGCCCGCGGCATTAGAGCCGCCCCCGACGCAGGCCATAAGGTAGTCCGGCCAGTCGCGGCCGGTCTGCTCAAGCAACTGGCCGCGGATCTCCTCGCTAATGACGGACTGCAGACGGGCCACCATGTCCGGATATGGATGGGGTCCGACCGTGGAGCCGATGATATAGAAGGTGTCCGAAGGGTGGCAGCACCAGTCGCGG
>JAEEGH010030620.1_pt1 | contig 10450 bp, 8 predicted proteins | sample 9134181 | NCBI WGS metagenome assembly JAEEGH01 (sample SAMN16246544, study PRJNA631951) | gut metagenome | biome: gut microbiome; feature: rumen; material: DP-attached | host: Bos | place: Iran: Karaj | collected 2018-10 | reverse complement strand
TATATAAGCTTCCATTTTTTCTGCAAGTTCAGCGCAATGTGCTTCCGGGATTCCACACTCTGCGAGACCTTTAATCATATCTACCATAATTTCATTTACCCTTAATTGCTGTCTATATCCAGAAGAAGATCTGCATTTACAGAATCTCCCGAATAGTGAATTACAACAAGATTTCCAGTTTTTTCAGCTGTCAGATTTTTCACTCCTGAAAGTTTATAAACATAGGAGTTCTCATTTTTATGATCCTGCACAAGAGTAGGTTGCACTCGGTAAGTCAAAGTTGATCCGTTTGAACCTATCGTCTTAAAAAGCATATAAAAAGTTTCTGTGCGAACCTGTTGATTTACAAAATATCTTCTGTCGCCGGTAAGTAAAAAACTTCCATCAGGTTCTGTATCACTAAAGAAGACTTTTGTAAGAGAATCAGTAATATTATATCCATTGATTTTAAAACGCAGGATTGAAGGTTCTCGTTTCTTAAAATTCTCTGAATCAGTTTTAGTTGCATTCAGCTCATTTTTTTCTTTAGCACTTGCATTCTGCTGCTGCTTTTTCAAATCATTCAAACCATTCAAAACCTGTTGCAAAAGAACATTTGTAGAAGAGGTTGTATTATAGTTTGACATTGTTGAAGTTGTATCAAGAGAAGAAAGATTGCTGAAAAGTCCAGAATCATAAAGCGAAGAAATATCGTATGCTGTCAGAATATTTCCTTTTGTCAGATTTGAAGTAAGGACACTTTCAGGAGTAATTGATTCTGTAAGCACAGTTTCATTTTTTTCTTTTCCATTCTCTGTTGTATTTTGATTTTGAGTATTGTTCTTTACCCTTGTTGGAAAACTCGGAGTATAAAAGCCGCCGCCAATAGTTGGCATAGACGGCATTTCCGGCATCTCGGGCATATCAAGAGATTGTGCAAAAATAGAAATTGTAAGGCTGCTCCACATCAAAAAAACTGATGCGAGCACTGCCTTTTTTGATTTACATATTTGCAAGACTTTCCTCCACGTATTCAAGACGCTGAGTTAGCTGAGCGATTGTTTTTTCGAGGCGAGACTTTTCGCGTTCAAGTTTTGTTTTAGGATCTGAACCAGATGCCTGTGCAGACTTCTGTTTCATCATTTCGCGTACAGTTGAAGGACTCTTTCCACCAGCAAGGAATTCCTGTTCTACCTGAGCACGGTCGTCCTTCTTTTTTACGCTGGCAACAACTTTCATATTTTCAAAACCAATTGCCGGATTTACTTCTACTGCACCAACCTTACGGATATCTTTTGCGGCGTTGCGCGGAATGCAGAGAACGCGGTCGATATAATCTTCGTAACGGATATCAGCTTCTTTGCAAAGGTCAAAAGCACGAGCAAGTTTTTTACCAAACTCCTGCATGAGCTGGCCGTTTTTAGCAAGATAATTTTCTTTAATATCCTGAGTAAGAGTCTTAAGTTCTTCGTTGTTTTCCCAGCCTATTGAGTAATAGCCTTTTTCTTCAGCAATTTTCAAAAGCTCACCGAACTTTGCCCAGAACTCCTGAGTGTGAACCTTACAGGCTTTACCGTAACTTGGATCATTTTCCTGTTTTTCGATTGTACAAAGATGATGTGTGTACTCGTGAACTGCTGTATAAACCAGCATATTATCAGATTTAAAATTCAAATTATGAAGATAGATTTCATGTGTATCCGGCTGATAAAACCCGTTTACACGTTTGCTTTCTTTACCTGTCTGGATTACGGTAAAATCAATCTCACTAGGAGCAATATCCAGAAGGATTTCTTTAATTCTTTCGTTATTCAATTCAAAAACCTCTCCCCCATTTTAACCGTATTTGAAGTATTGGGGAAGAGATTTTTTACAAATTTCATATCTCACAGAGTTCGCAGAGGATACTGAAGATACTGAGCAAACTCTGTCAGGACTTTTAGAACTTATAAGAAGCGTTAAGGCTTACAAAGCTGTTCTTTTCCCAGCTCTTGAATTCGCTGTTATCACCTCCACACCAGATATACATTCCGCTTGCTGTAAGTGTAAGATTCTGATCCGGCTTAAATGCAAGCTTTGGCATTACAACCAGGTCTTTATTTTCAATTCCGTACATTACAGTTACTTCAGGAGCAAGCTTATCGTTAAGGAATGAAGTTGTGATGTTACATACAATCTTATTTTTTGTGTAGCCGTTTAGGCCATAATCAACATCAAGTGTGTTTTTATCACATTCATCCCCGTGGAAAACATAGGAACCGATTTCCTGAACATTGAGGTTTGCATTCCAGAAAGGAAGGTCGATGTCAAAGCCGCCAAGCCAGGCAATAGAATTATTGTGTACCCATGGATTAGTTCCGTCAAAGTCGTCAGTAAGGTTGTAAGCAAACTCACCGCGTACATTGAAGTGCCAGATAACTGATGAAGCTTCAAGACCGAATGTCTGCTTTTTGTCGTAAGCAAGGAATTTTTCATCCTCTGAAACCTGACCATTTGCAAGATAGCTTGTAAGGAAGCTGTCAATCTTTGAAGCATTTACAGAAGGCTGCTTATACCAGCCATTGTAGTAGCTGAGTCCCATATCAACCTGACCAAGTGTCCAGGTAGCGCGGGCACCAAACTGACCATACTTAAGATTCCAGAGATCAGGATAGATTACATCTGGATTTGCAGACAGGCTGTTGGCGTTGGCAAGGCAGAGAGTATAAGCAGTATTTGCTGCTGTGAGATTTTCTGTCAGGTATTCTGAATATCTTTCTGAAAGAATAGCAGCTGCAGCACTTTGCTGATTGGTTGCCTGACTTGGATCAAGCCCATGTGCTGTACACCACGCAATAACATCTGCTGTTGTATAATTAGAGATTTTTCCGTCAAGGATTGCCTGTGTTATAATTGCAGTCAGATGACTTGTATCACCCATAGTCTTCAAAGCAGCAGCAGTAGCCGCCTCAAGTCTTGCATTCTCCAGGTCATTTATTGCAGCAGCAAGTTTTAATTCTGCATTTGATATTACGTTTCCTGTAAGCTCAGAAACCTGTTTTGGTGTCCAGCGTCCCTCTCTTGCAAAGCGGTCAACAGGAAGGAGAGGAGTATAAACTCCTTCAAGATTCATATTTGCAAAGGGAAGACTGTAAACTGCACGAACCATTGGAGTGCTTATACGGCGGTCAAGATAATCCGGGATAATAAAATCTGAATAATCATCTGCATTGAAATTGTCGAGTACGTGAAGCTTATCTCCCTTTCCCCAGACAATCTTCATTTTACCGGCTTCCAGAGTAAGGTTACCAAAGTAGCCGCGAAGCACAGCCTCATCAATTACATCCTCAGGATGATTTTTGATTGTATTTTCATCAATCTTAAGACTGATTTCTGCATCTGATTTATTTCCATTATATTTCAGATTCAGATTTGCAGAAGGAGCAAGGTCAAGTTCAACTGCTTCTGCCTTTGCTTCATCAATATCAACATAAGCACGGATTTCTGTTTCAGCATCAGCACCTACTTCAAGTTTTGAAGAAGAGCCTTCTGCAGACTCGTCCTCTCCAAAAGAACCAAAGCTGTCAAAGTCATCGGCCCAGGCGCCGGTTATGCCCATTACAAGGGCAGATGTCATAAGAATATATTTACTAAGTTTCATAATTACCTCTTTATTTACCTGTTGTCAAAAAGTTCTGTGTGAAGTAGCGGGCTGGAATCTCCTGATCGAGAGCTACTACCTTTGCAATCTTAAGAGTTGTACTGTGCCCTGTCTGAACATTTGTCAGTTTGTTTTCCATAGGCATGTCGTAGCCGCTGATTTTCTGTATGTCCAGAACTTCGAGAACCTTTACAAGCTTGTCGTTCTTATCAAACATTTCTGTGTGAATTGGATACATTGTTTCCTTATCAACCCAAACCATGCGGTAGTTATACTGAGTTCCTTTTTTGTCGATAGGGATCTCTTTGATTTTGTAGCAGTCATATTCCTTGCCGCTTTCTACCTTCATTTTTTCTTCGCCAATATACTGATGCTCATCTTCAGAAACATCACGAGTTGTAAGGTCATCGTAAGTTGCATCAGAACCCATGAAAGCCTTAGAACCTTCGCTAGAGTTTACACGGCGAACAGATTTAAGGGCCGGAAGATATATGTGCTTTTCATCAGGACCATTGTCATCAGTAATCTGAAGGAAGCGTGTTCCCTTGTTAGTACCAGTCTTAAAATCCATTACGATGTAAGTCTTGCTGCCATCTTCCTTTCCATACTCGCGGAAGCCGTTAGAATCCTGAGTTCCCTTCTTGTCAGTAAGAATCATGTAAACATCAGTAACCGAATAAGCAGGCTTTTTGAAGTCTGCAACCTTGTTCATAATTTCGTTTCCCTTTTCATCAGCGAAAGCGAATCCGTTTAATACTGCAAGCACTGCAGCGATCATTGTAATTTTTGTTCTTTTCATATTTCTATCTCCTTATCTGTTTGATTTTTTGCTAATAAACTTCGGTGCATACATATTCAAGAAGCCCGGAATAACTGTCATGGCAAGGAAGCTAGATGTAAACATTACAATCGCTACCAGGATTCCGATGTATCTCAAAACTACGAACTTTGAGAAGAACAATACAAGGAAGCCGAAGCCTACTGCGATTGCGTTTGTTACAATTCCGTGACCACTCTTACGGAAAGTCATGCGTGTAACAGTTTCAAGGTCGTCAGTCTTTGCACGCTCTTCTTTGTAAGTTGTAAGGAAGTGGATTGTGTAATCAATTCCAACTCCTACTGCAACCGATGCAATAATACTTGTTACAAGGTCCAGGTTGATTCCTGCAAAGCCCATAACCATGTAGTTCAAAATGATTGCCAGGGCAAGTGGAACAGCACCGAGCAATCCGGCCCAGCCGCTCTTGAAAGCCACTGCAATGATGATGAATACACACAAGAGTGAAATTACAAGGCTTGTAAGCTGGCTTGATACAATCATCTTTGTCATTGTGTATTCCATTTCTGCAGTACCGGTTGCTTCGAGTGTGTAGCCTTCAGGGAAGTGTGTTTCAGCATACTTCTGGGCTGCAGCAATAATGTCGCCTGTAGTCTGTGTTGAATGGTTTCTGAGCTGAACAGTAATTCTCATAATCTGAGGATTCATGTCGTCATCAACAAAGCGGTCAAGTGAACCAGAAAGCAATGTGAGATATCCCTGAACAACACCAGCAAGTTCTTCTCTGCTTACAACCGGATACTTTGCTGCATCATACGGAATCTCATAATAAGCAGTACCGTTGTAGTTCACAGATTTCTGAAGTTCGTTTACGATATCTTCGACACTTGCAGTTTTTCCGCCGGCTGCGACATAAGCCTTATTAATCATTCCAATTACATCTTCCACTGTTACCCGCTGTTCAAGGGCAGCAGCATAAGCTGTGTTTGGATCAGTCCAGTTAGATGCATCAAAAGTTGAAGTATCTGCATCTGCAAAAGTATCACTTCCAAAACTGTCATCACCGAACGAATCATCACCAAAAGTATCACTTCCGAATGTATCGTCGCCGAAATCTCCAAAATCATCAAAGCCGCCGAAGTCATCTGTATTAGCTGTATTAGCTTCAACCATCGCAGCTGCATCACCGGCACCAGCCGCAGCACTGCCATCAGTTACAGGCACATGCCAAACCTGATTAATTCTCTTAATGAACTCAGTGAAAGAAACAACCTTACCGATATCAGGATATTCTTCTTCAAGATATTCCTGCATGTCATCAACAGCCTTTAAGATTTCAGGATTTGTAAGAGAACCCTTCTCCGGTCCCTTTACATTCAGATACAAACTGTTGGTTCCCGCAAACTGCTTGTCGATGTAGTTGATATCCTGACGCATATCACAGCTCTCCGGGAAGTAATTTACCAGTGCGGTATCGATATGAAGTAAACGTAAACCGACAACTGACAAACCAACCATCACAATAATTGAAAGATAAAGGCGTGGCTTAGAACCGCAGAAGAAATGATAAATCTGATATAGAGTTTCACCCTCAGCTTCGTCTGCAGATTTGCCGCCGCGAAGTTTTCTTGCATGCTCAAGTTTTGCAGCAAGCTTTTCGCTGATATTATGTTTCTTGTTACGACTTGCCATTACTTTCTGCGGATTCTTAAGCAGAAGAATTGCAGGAATAAAGGTGATTGCAAGCAGGAGCGAAATTGTTACACCAACTGCCGTGAAAACTGCAAAGCTGTGAAGCGGTGCAATCGGACTGGAAATCAAAGAAATGAATCCGATAACTGTTGTAATACCTGCAAGCAGAACCGCACCCATAACTTCATGAAGTCCGTTGAAAACAGCCTCAGTATATTTTTCTTTTGTAAGCTCACCCTCTGTCATATCAAGGGCAACGTAATAATGTGTCAGAACGTGAATACCGTAAGCAGAACCAACCGCAATCAAAGCAACTGGAATTACACTTGAAACCAGAGTAAAGGTTACCTTGCACAAAGCCATAAGTCCCATTGTCCAGGTGGTTGCCATAACTACAGTAATCAGAGGAAGCAAGGTTCCGTCCATTGTCTTAAAGCTGAAGTAAAGTGAAAGAAGAACTACAACAATTACCAATGGAATAAGGCGGGTAAGATCTGCAAGCATGAACACACGAGAGTTCTGCATTACAACAGGGTTACCATAAATCTTTACGTCTACATTGTGGCCGGCAGTTTCTTCGTTTACGATTGCAGTAATTGCATTGAGGACATCTTCCTCCTCTTCTGCTTCAGAACGAATCTTTTTTGAACCGAGGGCTGAAGCACGTTCAATCTCAAACTCGTGGCTGTAAGGTGCCAAAGTAACCTGAAGCTGAGTTCCAGTCATATCGTCATTTACGATTACACGGTTGTACATTGACTCCCATTCAATAAGACGTCCTTCAAGCTGAGCGATGTCTTCTGCCGAACCAGTGTAAGAATCTGGAATCAGCTGACTTGCAGAAATTGCACCGTCTGACTCACAGACATAATCAATATGAGTAAGAGAATCAACATCTGATACTCCCTCTGCTTCGAGTGCGCGGTCTGTAATATGGCGCACAACATCAATATATTCTGGAGTAAGAATTGTGCCATTGCGGGCTTCCATACTTACACCAATAACCATCATGCTTCCAAACTGCTCTTCTGTTTCTGAAAGGCGTGTGTAAGAAGCATCTTTTTGAGGAAGGAACTGGCGGATTGAGTTATCAATCTGTAAGTCCTTAATAAAAAATCCAAGAACACCAGTGATGATTACACAAAGCGCAATTATCAGCTGAGGTCTCTTAAAAATAGCTCTTGAAGCTTTCATCATAAACTCCTTGTATCAGTAATGCACTGTCATCCCGAGTTTATTTCGGGATCTATCTTAAGAGATGCTGAAACAAGTTCAGCATGACGTTCACTACTTTTCTGCTTTGTCCAACCGTTTAATATCTTAAACGCTTAAACGTTATAACCAAGAAGATAATAACAAAAAGTTTTAAAGTCAATAAATTTTTGATTAAATGTTTAATTTTTTAATCATTTAATCATATTGACAAGCAAAAAATATCGTTTTATTCTTATTAAAAGGGGTAAATTGTGATAGATAAGGTTGAAATCAAAAAAACACTGAAAACATTCAACGCATGCGTTCCGTTTTTCATTGCTATGAGTGATGAATACCGCCAGCAGCTGATTATGGACATTGCAGAAGCAGGTTCTGATGGCATCAACGTTTCTAACCTCTCAGCGAAATCAAAGCTTTCCCGCCCCGCAATTTCACACCATCTTAAGGTATTAAAGGAAGCAGGACTCATTGTGCCTTTAAAAATCGGCACCCAGATTTTCTATCAGTTAAACCTCAAGGAAAACTTCAAGACAATTTCTGAGCTTATAAAATCAATGGATAAAATTCTCGCAACTATTGATGAGAAGAAAAATATGTCTAAATAATCCCAAGCCCCGACAGTATAATCGCACCTGCCACAGTAGCCGCAGTCTCTGTACGCATAATACGTTCACCCATACCACAGCGAACATAGCCCGTTGACTCAAGTAAGCGGCGTTCTCTGTCTGTCCAGCCACGCTCACTTCCTATAGCAGCAATCACACGCTTAACCGACTGAGACCCACCCAAAGCCTTATTCAAACTACAGGCAGGATTCACATTATCAAGAGCAAAACGGGCAGTTTTGTCAGAAGAAGTTTTAAGTTCTCCTTCAATAGAGTTCAGACATTCATCCAGAGTCTTAAACAAAAACAATTCCGGTACATGAGTACTTCCTGCCTGAACCGTTCCATCAAGAAGCATCTTATAAGCCGCGCCCCGTTCTACAAGAGTACTCTGCATATAAGATTTTTCGCCAAGATCAGTTCCGGTAAGATACACACGCCCTACTCCCAGAGCCGCAATATCACGAAGAAGTCGTTTAAGCTGAATAGGACGCGGAAAACCGATTATCATATCAAAAGGAGCAAGTGGTTTGCCATTGCCGCCCGCGGTGAATTCAAAAGAAATGCCGTTGTCATCAATTGCGGTTATCCGCGCCACACCACTTTCCCCGCCAATAATACCGGCAGTAAAAGTATCGCCGGCTTTTTTGTGGAGAACTTTGATTATATGCTCTGCCCTTTCATCTTTACGAGGCAGAGACTTAGAGATTTCGTCATTTGAAAATAAACAGATATTCATAAACTACGAGAACATATTGATTCTCTTGAGAATCTTAACAAGCTCATCCTTTTCAATTAAGTCTACAGGACGGCCGTCAATATATTTGTGTGCGCTGTCTGAGAATCCTCCAATAGAAATACAAACACCGTTATCACACTTAGTATCACGAAGTTTGCTATGGAAATCGCGCACGTTAATATCACCAATTACATTCTGAGTTCTGTAGAAACGGAACATCTGCTTAGCTTCCCATTTAGGAGTTTCAACTTCACAGATAATTTCTACACTTTCAGAAGCAACCTGAACGTCCTCAACCTTAACAAAGGAATCCTTATAATAAGTCGCAATAAACTTACGGCACAAAGCAACAAAGTCGCTGGTACCAGACATCAGATAAGTCTGCAGATTCTTATTCTGATTAAGCTCCGCATAACGAGCAACAAGAGCATCAACATCCTTATACTGAGGCTTTGCAGCCTGAATCTGACGTAAAAGAGTAAGCGCCTTCGAAATATCATTCATAGCAATATAAGTATTTGCAAGACGATATTTAATCTGAAGCATAATCTGCTCAGGAACAGAAGGAAGTCTCATTGAGATTTCATAATCTTTTACAGCAGAAGCAAAATCCTTAACACGTTCATGCATTTTACCCGCTTCAAGACAAGCCTGCGGACCATATTCAGGATCAGGTCTAAGATGCATAAAAACCTTAAGCGCTTTATCACCCATTCCACATTCAGTCATAGCAACAGCCATATCAAAAAGCACTTCTTTATTTCCAGGATTTTCATCCAGAACGCGTTTAAGGAATGGAAGACAGTCTCTATACTTCTGAGCCTTATACAAAGCAGTTCCCAGAAGCATATTTACTTCATTATTTTCAGGCTGAATGACCTTACACTTTTTAAAACAGAAAACCGCCTTATCAAAAGTATTCGCCTTCATAAGCGCTTTACCAAGGAACAGATTACAGTCAAAATTGTTAGGATCTTTCTTTATACAAAGCATGAGGGCACTTACAGCGTCTTCATTTTTTCCAAGTCCATACGCTGCAATACCCATACGAAGAGCACATTTGATTATATCAATCTCAGGATGAGCAGTTGAAATATCATATAAAGTCTTATAGATATTCCAGACCTTTTCCCAGTCCTTTTCGCCATAATAAATATCACCAATAGTTTCCAGCGAAGGAATATTGTGCGGATCATGAGCAAGCTTCTTTTCTGCTTCCTTCAGAATCGCAGATTTTCCCTTCTTCTGGATTTTTACAGATACATCTTTCTTCTCTTCTTTACGCTTAATGCTTTTAATACCAACAATAATCGCAATAAGAAGAAGCGCTACTATTACCGCTATTAAGATTGATATAATCATCCACTCTTTCCTTTATATATTTTTTATTTGCCAGTTTTTTCCTTTACAAGACAGGCAAGTCGTTCCATAGCAATTTTTATCTTATTGATATCAGTAGCATAACAGCAGCGGATAAATCCTTCACCACCGTCACCAAAACAAGTTCCTGGTACTACAGCTACATTGTACTTTGAAATTGCTTCGGTGGCAAATTCCTCAGAAGTCATACCTGTAGGACGGATATCAGGGAACATATAGAAAGCACCTTCAGGTTCAACACAAGGAAGTCCCATATCAATAAATGCCTTATGCATAATGTTGCGGCGCTGCTGATAGCTTACGCGCATTTTTTCAACCTCATCCCAGCCGTGACGCAAACCTTCTGCAGCCGCATACTGACTGAAAATCGGAGGACAAATTGAAGAGTAAGCATGAAGCTTACAGCACTGTACCAAAAGGTC
>JAEEGH010030619.1_pt1 | contig 10450 bp, 15 predicted proteins | sample 9134181 | NCBI WGS metagenome assembly JAEEGH01 (sample SAMN16246544, study PRJNA631951) | gut metagenome | biome: gut microbiome; feature: rumen; material: DP-attached | host: Bos | place: Iran: Karaj | collected 2018-10 | reverse complement strand
ACTCCTGTGAGCCTTCTGATGGTGAACGCGTAATCATAAACATGCCAGACGATTTGCTTGATTTTGACGCGAAATACGCGGGTCAGACGGTATATATGACATACGAGCGAAACGGCGAAACTGGCACGGTTGAGGTGCAGTTGAATGAGGCCAATGCCGAATATATTTTAGGCGCTGGTATTGGTGGCGACGCAATATACCGCAGCGGTTGGAGCGCACCGATTGTTGGTTTTGTGACGACTGCGCAGTTGACGGGTGAGACCTTCAAGGGTGTCGGTCAGCTTCTTTGGAATTTGGTAACTGGTACGGTTCGTCAGTTGAACTTCTTTGACCAGAGCGCACGTGAAAGTGGTGCTGAGGCAGTGAAGGCGGCAGGCGATTCAGTCAGTGGTCCGGTCGGTATTGTGGGTGTTATGTTCCCAGCAATGCTATCGCGAGGTGGTAATAATCTAATGTTCTTTGCAGCACTCATTTCGGTGTCGCTGGCCGTGATGAATGTTTTGCCGATTCCGGCGTTGGATGGTGGCAGATGGCTCCTGATTGCGATTTTTAAAGTGCGCAAAAAGAAGCTTACGAAAGAAAAAGAAGAGAAGATTGTTAGTCGCGCTTTTATGGTGATATTAGCTATTGCATTAATCGTAACAATATTAGATATAACGAGGATAATCGGATGAGTGAGGAACATAAGACAAAACAAAATACCGAGCAGAAAGATGCGCCAAAAACGCGTGCTCGTAAAGGTTTTATTGACGAGATGCGTCAGAAATTAGAAAAGAAAACTAAGCAGAGTAAAAAATGGGCGCTTGCGCTAAAGATTGTGTGGGTATTCTTGATGTTGGTGTGGGTAGCGGTAGTTTTGTATGCTTGCCAATATCTTGTTGCAATAATAATGGTGCATGTTCTGAAGCTCGATCAGGGTATCTTAGAATCAGCAACGACGCAAACGATTTATTCGGCCGTAATATATGTGTTATGTCTAATAATTACGATATTCGTGCCATGGAAAATTGCTCATGACAAGACTACGCGCGATGAGCTTGGCCTACGTGGTGCGCCAACTTGGACGGATATTCTGTTGGCCCCGATTGGTTTTATCGTATTTATGTTTGCTGCGGTAGCCTTAGTGGCCGTGATGCAGGCTTTACTGCCAGGTATTGATTGGTCGCAAGAGCAGAATGTTGGTTTTAATAGCATCTTATCTAACTCCGATTTTGTATTGGCGTTTATTTCATTAGTAGTAGTAGCCCCAATCGCAGAAGAAATTATCTTCCGTGGCTGGCTGTATGGTAAGTTACGTGCTAAAATTCCAGCCATTCCAGCAATGATACTTGTTTCTATCCTATTTGGTATTGTGCATGGCCAATGGAATGTGGGTGTGACGGTATTTGTTATGAGCCTTGCGATGTGTACGATACGCGAAATTACGGGCACGATTTGGGGCGGTATATTGATTCATATGATAAAGAATGGTTTGGCGTTCTATCTGCTATATGTGAATCCAGCAATGATACAATAGAAGTATTATGCCTGAATTACCGGAAGTTGAGACCATTAGACGTGGGTTGGTTGATTTTGTATTGAATAAAAAAATTAAAAAAGTATCAATTTTGTGCGAGAAGAGTTTTCGCGGGGATAAAAAATTTATAGAGGGGCAGAGAATTACAGAGATAAATCGTCGCGGGAAGGCTTTACTAATTCGTCTGGAAAACAATTTTTGGATGATGGTTCATTTGCGCATGACTGGACAATTAATTTATATAGGTAATGAAAAATTTGCGGCTGGTCATCCGGATGGCGGTTTTACAGAAGAAATGCCGGGCCGACATACGCGTGTTTATTTTGAATTAGACGACGGGACGCATTTATATTTTAACGACCAGCGTAAATTTGGTTTTGTGTCAGTAATGGACGAATTAAGTTTGGCAACGGATCCGTTTTTGACGAAGCTTGCGCCAGAACCGTGGGATATGACGCCTGACGCGTTTTGGGAGATGCTGCAACATCACCAGAGTGCGCCCGTGAAGGCGGTCATTTTAGATCAGTCAAATATTGCTGGAGTGGGGAATATTTATGCCGACGAGGGATGCTTTTACGCGAAGATATTGCCATGGCGAAAAGTAAAAACTTTATCGCGCGAAGATGCAGATTTGCTTCTTGAAGGGCTCTGCAAGGTTATGCAAGCTTCAATTGATAGCGGCGGCTCAACAATGAAGGATTATGTGCGTGCGGATGGGACGAAGGGCAGTTATTTGGAGAAATTTGCGCAGGTGTTTCGACGCGAAGGTTTAGAGTGCCCACGTTGCGGCTCAGAAATTCAAAAAACGCGTACGGCCGGGCGTGGCACGCACTATTGTCCAGGATGTCAGGAATGATACGGATTTTTTACGGAAACGATCGCGTAAAAGCGAAGGAAATGGTCTTACGATTATTAGGTGATGGGCATGAAGTTATCGAGGCGGAGAATTTAACGCGAGGCGATTTGGACTCGGTGTTTTTGGGGACTTCGCTATTCAGCGAATCACGAAAGATTTTAATTAAAACATTGTCCGAAAATAAAGAATGTTGGGAGGCTTTGCCAAATTATCTAAATACAACGCACGATATTGTGATACTAGAGACCAGTATCGATAAGCGCTCAGTGACATACAAAGCATTATCGAAAGAGAAATCAGTAGAATTTAAGGAATTTAAACTAGCAGAAGCGGTTGACAAGAATTTGGTATTCGATATTTTTGAGACGGCATATCGTAGAAATGGCGTAAAAGCCGTGAAGATGTGCGAGAATATAGAAACGACGAACGACCCGTTCATGTTTATTGGCTTAATGGTTTCGCAGGCTTTTAAAAAGTTGGAACTGGGTGAGCGAAAGGCTGTAGCTGTGGTTAAAATTTTGGGCGATTTGGATACAGCTACAAAAACGACGCCGATTGATGCTTGGACATTAATAAAAGCAGCGCTGTTGAAGATTGCGAACATTTGATAAAATAACTTTATGGCTGAAAGAACACAGAAAGAACGCAGAAATCTTGGCGCCATCTTGCTAGGATGTAGCGCATTAACGGGTGTAATGTCTGTCGTGTATTTGATTCGGTTTATTTTTATGGATAATGACACGAATGGTTTTATTCCAGCGGTCGCTTTTGCGGTAACAATGCTCTATGGTGCATTTCTCGGAATAGGTCTCAATTACACAATTCGTGTGCCGCGCGGAAAAGATGATGATAAGAGCCAGATAATAGCAGGCATGATTGTGGCGCTACTTGGCACGGCTATTTGTGTTTCGATGCAGACATTGATGGGGATTGGTGCATATAGTATTCTGCCGTTTATCTACTATTTACAGACGGCGATTATCCTAATCGTGTGCTTGCTGTCGTTGAAGTTTTATAGGAAATAAAAAATATTCCGCCCGAACGCGGAATATTTTTTATTGAGCTATTTAAGCAGCATGAACTTCGACGCGAGTGCGTGGAACATTCTTGCCAGAGAAGTGGCTCTTCTTAGTCTTAACGAAGACTACCTTGCCATCGATGGCGGCATGGATAGTAAAATTGCGGCTCATGAAGGTGCCAGGACCTGCGAGCTTGGTTGCGCCAGTTTGGCGAACGAGAACTTCACCGGTCTTTACCTGTTGGCCACCAAAACGCTTGACGCCAAGTCTTTGGCCGGCGTTGTTGTGTAGGTTCTTGCTGGTACCGCCAGCTTTAACATGTGACATATTCTACTTTTTCCTTAATACTATTATTTGACGCGCAACGATTTGGTCCTCTCGGTAATATAAGAGGTCATCGTAAGACGCATAACGATACTTTATGGCATTATAGCCCAATTTTTCGATTTCGTCAAGGATATTTACCCCTTGATAACTGCCGTCATGACGCTTCCAGGCAGGGGCGGCAAGAACAATTTTAGCCCCGGATGGGATTTGGCTGTTTAGATTTTTGAGAAATGCCGTAAGAAGATTTTTGGCGTCACCTTGAAGTTCGCGAAATTTTACCTCGGCTGGTGGGGCGGATAATGGGTGACCAAGATAGATTTCGGAGGCGACATAATCTACTGGCGTAAGCCATTTATGGTCGGTGGCGTCACCGACTTCAAGACGAAGGCCAGCCTTTGGTATTTTTTGCGCATAGGAATTGGTTTTGGTAAACCAATCAAGATTCTTTTGAGAATATTGAATCATTTTTTCAGATATGTCAGTTCCGTAAGCGGAGTAGCCCATTAAGATAGACTCTTGTAGAATGACGCCAGTGCCGCAAAATGGATCGAGGATTGTGCCTTTTTTGGCGCCATCGGTGGCTAAATTTATAAGGATTTGGGCGAGCTTTGGCGGGAGCATGCCCACGAAAGCATCGCGGGCAGGACGCGCTTGGTCGCGCTTGGCGTAGGCGGTAATATTTTGGGTGCCGATAGAGATAGCGGTATATTTGCCATATTTAAGAATTTCGATGTGATTTGTTTTTTCGCCAAGCTGATTGTGGTGTGAAGTGGCAGATGGTAGAACGGCGCTCTTGCCGTTTGGAACTAGACGTACATTGCGCCCATGGCGACGAAGCATGTTCTTGTATTTAAGCGCGAGCTCCCAGGTCTTGCGTGGGTTGGCGTGGGTAGAATAATCCGAAATACCAAGCGTGATTTTACCGTCTGGCAGGGTAGAGAGATAATCCTGAATTGGCTGTTCGATGATAAGACCGGCCTTAATGGTGCCACCGAGACGATTGATAGAAACGGAGTGAGCGGTAACTATGGCGAGATTCGGAGCGATTTGCTTAACTTTGCTGCTAGAAAAAAGCGCCTCGAGCTCAGCGAGGGAAATCTTAGGCTCGCGACCTAATACCATTAGATAATTCATATGCTATAATTTTACCATATGTTTAAGAAAATCTTGAGTGCGATAACTCTGTTGTTGGTGGTCTTTGTAGCCTGGAATGTTTTTACGGCAAGCTCAGGGGTGGTGGTTACAGAAGAGTTATCGGTAAATTATCCTGTTGCAGTGCGTTTTACGACGGAAGTGAATCAAGTTGAGTACTTGACGTTCTTGGGTGCAACAATCTACTCGCTAAATAATATAAACATCGTCGTTCTATTATTACTGATACCGGAACAGATTTTAATGTACTACGCGGCAGGGCAAATCTATTTTGCATTTTTGCGCCAGCGCAAGGATTTTAAGATTTCGCAGGCGAAATTAACGCGGATTTCATTGGAAATTAATTTCGTAAACCATGCTTTGCCGAGTGGCGGTGCGAGCGGTCTGGCGTATTTGATTTGGCGCCTTAAAGATTACAGGGTGTCGGCTGGACAGATTAGCTTTATTCATATTTTGCGCTATGGTATCTGTGCGGTAGGTAATGCGCTTCAGACAATTATTGCAATTATCATCGTGCTCGCGACACGCCAGGTAATTCAAGGTGGTTTTTGGGCACTCTGGCTAGCGGCTTTTGTGGCTTTTGGCATTATAGGATTAATCATTGTCGCCTGGTTGATTGTGCGCAAACAAAAGAATATCGATTGGCTATCTGCGACAGCAACGAAGTTTATCAATAAAGTTGTGCGCAAGATTTCGCGCGGGAAGAAGCGCAAATTCTTAAAGGAAGAGAATGTTACGAAATTCTTTGCGGATTTACGCGAGGATTATTTGAATTTAAAGAAGAATCGTCGCATCCTTTGGAAACCAATGATTTGGGGATTATTCTATTCGTTCCTGGAGCTTGCGACGTATTGGGTGGTTGGTTGCGCTTTGGGGCATCCAGAGATTTTACCGCAGATTATGATTGCAGAGGGTATCGCGAGCGTGGTTGGCACCGTGATGGTGACGCCTGGCGGTATGGGCGGTTACGAGGGTGCGTTCGTGGCGGCATTGGTGGCGACTGGTGTAGGCTTCCAAGTAGCGACAATTACCGTGGTGGTGACGCGTATCTTTGTGCTCGTGGGTACAGTTGTAAGTGGATGGGGTTTCTATCAACAGGCTTTGATGTCGCGCGAAGATAAATTTATCGATCCGAGCGAAAAAAAGAAGGATTAAATATGGAACCGGTACAAGTTTATAGCGTATCGGATTTTCAAGCGGTCTGTAATCAGATTATGGAGACCGCTTTTTCTGGCGTAATTGTTGAGGGTGAAGTTTCTAGTTTTAAAGTAAACCAGGGGAAGTTTGTCTTCTTTGATTTAAAAGACGAACAGTCGAGCGTAGGCTGTTTTATGATGAAGTTTGCGCTGCGTTTCCCGTTAGAAGATGGGATGAAAATTCGAGTACGCGCGGTACCAAAGCTGACAAATTGGGGCAAGTTCTCATTAACCGTGCAGGCGATTATGCCAGTGGGCGAGGGGAGCCTAAAGAAGAGTTTTGAGCTATTAAAGAAAAAGCTCAGCGAAGAGGGGCTGTTCGCTCCCGAGAAGAAGCGCCCACTGCCAGAGAATATCGTTAAGATTGGCGTGATTTCGAGTACGCAGGCGGCTGGATACGCGGATTTCTGCAAGATTTTGAATGAACGGTGGGGTGGGCTGGAAGTCCAGGTGGCGCATTGCCAGGTGCAAGGCATGGTGGCGGCAGACCAGATTATTCGGGCGCTAAATTATTTTAACGAACGGGGCGAAGTGCAGGTAATTGCGGTGATTCGTGGAGGTGGCTCGGCAGATGATTTGGCTGTGTTTAACGATGAAGCATTAGTGCGCGCAATTGCAGCCTCGAAAATTCCAGTAATTACGGGAATTGGGCATGAGGTAGACGAGAGTTTGTGTGATTTGGCGGCGGATGTGGTTGCGTCGACGCCATCAAATGCCGCGCAAATGCTGACGCGGGACAGAAGAGAAATAATTGCGAGTATTAAAGACGACGTAAAACGAACAAATAATTTATTCAATACGAAGGTAGATGAGCTAATTGATAATAACAGGGGCGAAATACGTCGAGTGGGGCAAGACATTGTTGTAAGAATTACAACAATGAAAGGCGAGATTGCAGCACAATGCAAAATATTAGAGCAATTAAATCCAGAAAAAGTGCTCGAACGTGGCTATGCATTAATGAAAGGCGATATTGGAATTGATAATGTTGTAGAAATTACAACATATAAGCAAGAGATAAAAGCGATAATAACAGAGGTAAAGGAGCGATAATGGCAAAAAATGTTAGCGACAAGATAGCTGAGCTTAAAACTGGGGTAGATTGGTTCTATTCTGACGATTTTAAGCTTGAAGAGGCAAGCGAACGCTATAAAAAACTGACTGATTTGGCGAAGGAAATTGAAAAAGATCTGAGCGAAATGAAGAACGAGATTAATGTAATAGCGGAGGACTTTAGTAAATAGCGGCAAACACTTGCGAAAACGCTTTTGCTAAAATATAATCGTATTATGGACCAGAATTATGGTGGGGGTGCCCCACAAAATCAAGCTGCGGGGCCAGCGATGCCTCCTGTAAACAACGTAATGACGAATCCGGGTATGCCAACGATGCAGCCGGTGCCAAATATGACGGCGCCAATGGCTGGACCGATGAACCAGCCTGACCGAAAGGGTTCGGTTGCGGAAACAATCATTCTAGTAATTGTCTGTTTGATTGCTGCAGCAGCGATTGTGGTGGCAGTAATTTTCTTCATGAAGTGGGATGAGCTTAATACTGATTACGAGATGAAGTTGGCCGAAGAGGTTGCGACTGCGCAAAAAGAGCAGAAGGATCTCGATGAGGAGGCCTTTACTGAACGCGAAAAAGAGCCACGCCAACAATTCACTGGTCCAAGTGATTATGGTTCGTTGTCGTTCTATCACCCAAAGACTTGGAGCATCTACGTGAACTCTGATGGCACCCAGAACAGCGACTTTGAGGCTTACTTTGCGCCTGGTCAAGTAAACCCGGTAGACGACGAGAATTCACGCTATGCTTTACGCTTTACGATTCTACATGAACAGGCTGACGATGTAATGCGTAATTATCAGACGAAAGTAAACGATGGCGAAATGACATCGAAGGTCTTTACGGCTGGTAATGGTGGTTCCAAGGTATCTGGCACCTTGTTTGAGGGGCAGATTGAAGAAGAGATTCAGGGCATTGTTCTTGTAATTAAGATTAACGATAAGACTGCATTGCTTCAGACCGACGCGGAAGTGTTCCGTGAAGATTATGAAGCCCTGATTGAGACTTTGCGTAAGAATTCCTAGTGTTGTAAAATGGGGGGCATGGAGAGTGAGGTATTTGGCGCTGATTCGAGCGTGACTGTGGTTGCGCATGAGCTAAAAGCTCCGTTGAGCTTGACGCGCCAACTCGCTTTGTCTTTGGATTTTGAAGATACCGTTGAAGGCGCGCGAGAAGTGGGGCGCCAGATTGTGGCGACCTCTGAGCGAGCGTTGCAACAAGTGAATGATTTAACGCGAATTGCGCGGCTCGACGATGCGCTGTTCGAGATGGAACCGGTAAACCCGCGTGTGGTCTGTGACGAAGTAATTTCTGAATTGTGGCAGCTGTTTAAGTTTAATCGTCGCGAAATAGAGATAGATTATCGGAATAAGCGTCGCTTGGCGGTGGCGAATCGTCAGTTGCTGTATTCGGTTGTTTATAATTTTTGTTTGAATGCGATGAATTATGGGGGCGAGGAGCTGCCGAGCCGGATTTCAGTCTATGATAGGCAGAATAAAATCCGAATTGACGTGCGCGACTTTGGCCCGACGGTGCCGACGAAAGTGTGGCGAGAGATTAAAGGCGGCTTTGTGAAAAGGCCAGTAGAGATTGCGATGCGGCCGGGCTCGAGTGGGTTAGGTTTGTATATTGCGGCGAAATTTGCCAATTATATGCATTCGGAGTTTGGCCTAGTGCGCCATCGTGATGGTACGAGTTTTTATATAGATTTACCGATTAGTGGACAGTTGAGTTTAGTATGATTTTAGTCGTAGAAGATGACCGCGGGTGGGAAGCGTACTACCGGCGGCTTTTGCGTGGATATGAACTGGTGTTCTGCCATGATGGCATAGCGGCAATAAACGAAATGGATATTGCGGTGCCGGATTTGGTTATTTTGGATGTGCTACTGACGGGACCAACGGGATTTGCGGTGTTAAATGAGATGCGGAGCTATCCGGAGCTTGCCGAGGTGCCGGTGGCGATTATTTCGAGTGTGGCAATTAAGGATGAGATTGCGCAGCAATATGGCGTGATGGCGGCTTTTGATAAGGGTGAACTGGAGCCGGCAGATATTTTGGCGCTTGCGAAGGAGTATGATGGCAAAAAATCCGCGTGATTTGCGCACAGAGGCGATAGTTTTGCGACGGACCGACTATGGGGAAGCGGATCGGATTTTGCAACTTTTGACGCCGGAGGGAAAACGGAGCGTGATTGCGAAAGGAGTGCGTAAAGAAAAGTCGAAGTTGGCGGGAGGTATTGAGTTATTTTCGGTCTCGGAAGTGGTAATTCATGAGGGGCGCACGGAGATGGGTATTCTTACGGGCGCGAAGCTACTAGAATACTACGATGCTTTCGTAAAGGATATTGAGTTAATAGAGATGGGCGGCGCAATGATGCGAAGCGTAAGTGCGCGTGCAGAGCAGGTTGAATCGCCAGAGTTCTACAAGATTCTGAAACAATCTTTGCAGGTGATGCAGAAGCATGCTAGAGAAGAGTCGCGCTGGAAAGATGTTTTGCGAGCGTGGTGGGGGATTAATTTGACGCGCGTGTCTGGGGAAGATGTGAATTTGAAATATGATACTGATGGCGAGAAGTTATTGGTTGATGGTAGATATTATTGGGACGAAGAACAATCAGCACTTGCGAAGGCAGCGGCTGGTAGAATTGGTGCAGATCATATTAAAATGATGCGCTTGATGGCGTCTGGGCCGGCAGAACTTAGTATGAAGGTGACTGGCGCGGACGATTTAATAGATGAAGTGCTGTATGTGGCGCGGTGTATGGAAAAAGTGACGCAAATTTAAAAAACCACTCCTTACGGGGTGGCTTTTTGGGGCAGAATATAGCGTTTGTCATTGAGGAAAAGAATGAACTGCTTGCCAAGGAAAGTGGCGGCTTTTTGTGGTGCTTCGTAGGCCTTTTTCCAACGGAAGAACTTTTCGGGGATGAAATTGTCCTCGACTTGATAGCGGACGGCGAGCATAGTAGCGGTGATTTTGTAATCGATGCTTTTAATCTTGGTAGCTTCCTCTAGAATAATGCTGCTAGTTTTGTAAACGCGGTCACGCCAGACGTGGATTTTATCGGCGAAATGGAGCGCCACATCGATAATATTGTTCATTTCGGCGCCGTCGCTATGGTTAGCGATGGCGTGGGCGATGATTTCGATGTCGACGTTGCTTAGCGGGCGTCCGTCGCCGTAGTGAGCCTGCAGGAAAGCCTTTGCGATTTGGGCGCCGTTTTCGGCGTGTTTGTCGTTGCCGCAGATGAGACCACAATCGTGCAAGAGCCCAGCAATATCTGCCAACATAGCGTCTCGTGCGTTGCCGCCGGC
>JAEEGH010030618.1_pt1 | contig 10450 bp, 9 predicted proteins | sample 9134181 | NCBI WGS metagenome assembly JAEEGH01 (sample SAMN16246544, study PRJNA631951) | gut metagenome | biome: gut microbiome; feature: rumen; material: DP-attached | host: Bos | place: Iran: Karaj | collected 2018-10 | reverse complement strand
TAGACAGATTGGACATTGAAAATCTTAAAGGTATCGAATTTTTTACCTCTCTAGGAACACTATCCTGTAAAGAAAACCAGCTGACTTCACTGGATATCTCTCACAATATAAATTTATGGCGACTTACTTGCACAGACAATCGCATTAAGGCACTTGACTTGACAAAAAATATTGAGTTACAAACAGTTTCTTGTGATGGCAACTTGCTTACAGATTTGGATCTATCTCACAATTGTAAAATAAGGTTCATAGAATGTGGCTATAATCAATTATCAATACTAGATATTTCCCAAAACACCAAGTTGAAAACTATAGATTGTAAACATAACAACTTGACATCACTTGATGTGTCAAATAATAACGAATTAGAGAATCTATGGTGTGAAGAGAATCAATTGAGAACATTAGACATTTCAAAAAACAAAGCACTTAAGGCTTTGTATTGTGATAATAATCAAATAGCAACACTACAAGTTTCGGACAACGAATTATTAGAAATACTCCATTGCGGTAACAATTCAATAAATACCCTTGATGTTTCGAGAAACACGAAACTTGAGTCACTTGCTTGTGACAATAATAAATTAAACTCAATAGAATTATCAAGAAATACCGCATTAACAGCATTGTGGTGTTATGGAAATATGCTGACTAAACTTGATTTATCAAAGAATACCGCCCTAAAGATTCTATGGTGTTATGATAATCCATTTTCTGAGATAGATTTGTCGAACAACCAAGCCCTTGTGGAATTGCGTTCGAATAAAAATCATAATAAGTGAGTTATAATTAGAAAAGTCAAAGAGGTTTAATTTGTAAAAACAATCTCTATGCTGAATGACCATTCTATTTGCAATCACTTCTACGATTTTGTATATGATGAAAATCTCATCGTAGGCTCCAAGGATTTCAAATACACGAGAAGGATATGAACAAACTAAATAATAATTGCATATGAAATGGCTGCAGAATAAATGGATGTGCGTTTTGCTTCTTATTAGCATTACATGTATTATTGCAAATGGTATAGTATTATATCAATATCGTTCCGTCTTTAACGGTAGCATCTCTCATGAGTTAAATGACTGGAATCTTTTTATAGAAATTTTCAATGGCATCATTACAACCATATTGGCAATAGTAAATATTTGTGCTATATTTAGTATAAATGCGACTTTAGATAGTAATAGTGAAAAAAGGCATATTAATAATCTGCTTTTTGAGGCTCAAACAATTTTAGCTAAGATGCGGTTAGATGATTATAACCTTATCAAAGAGTTAATAAATGAAATAAAGGTGTCCATATACGAGAAAAGGCTATCTTCAGAGAAAATAGAACTTCTTAAGAAGAAACTAATGGGTATGGATAATTCTTTTTTATATAAAAGTCAGACATTACAAGAGTCGCCCTTTCTACGACCTATAACTGAGAAGTTAGTTGTACAAATAGGCAATTTCATACACAAAGTAAGAGAGAGAGAAGTAGAAGCCAAGGATGAAAAAGAATTACTGCATTGTTTAACTTTATTTCAAAATATTATGGAGTTTTATGTGATTTCACAATTAGTGCGTGGTAACAATGTTCAGCAATATATATCAGATAATCAAAACGAAATGGATTGTACAATTTCTTGTATTTATGATTTTGCTAGAGAGTTGAATGAAATGGTAGAAGAAGATAATAAGAATAACAGAGAATCATAGAGGGGACTCTCCTGATCATTTTTTACAGGACAATAGAATAATGGAGAATAGCGTTATATGAAGATGGACTCAAAAACAATAAAAGAAACATTGCTGAAAGGCGAACGAGTAACGCTGGAATGCAAGAAAGCGAAGGCTGAGGTACCAAAATCTGTATGGCAGACCTATTCGGCTTTTGCAAATACGTTGGTGGAGTGATTCTTCTTGGTGTGGATGAATACTCACATGAAAAGGAATGGCGTCTTCTTGATATGGAGGATTTTAATTCTCCCGAAGCAAACGACGACTTCTTCGCAATAAATGATGCAAATTGCTTGAAAGCAATATACTATGGTCCCGAAATAGAATCAAGATATAAAATACATTTGCGGAGTATATCAAAACAAAAAGGTATAAGAGAGTATGACGTTGTTCTTGACAAAAACAGCCGAAGATATAGTTTAAAGGTTGTTCCTCTTTGAGGAATTATTTCTTCTGATTAATTTTGCAAACTAAATATGACGAAAAAAAACATAACGAATTAGAGAAAAGGAATCAGGCATTCCTAATTTACCAAGATGAGAACGGAATAGCTCGAGTTAATGTGCGATTTGAGGGTGAAGATGTGTGGCTTAATGTGGAGCAGATGATGGAACTGTTTGATACTTCGCAGCAGGATGTAAGCTATCATATCAATCAGATATATGCCGAGTGTGAGCAAGACCCAGAACGAACTCACAAAAAATTTTTGTTAGTTCGACAGGAGGATTGTAGCACTGGCAATATATTTCTCTGCATAGCTGGACAAGGTGAACTGAGTGTATAACTTGTGCCCTTATTACTGCTGCATCGCTAATCACATTCTATTTTCATGTAGTGTAAAACTATAGACTGTAAATGCAACTGCAAATGCAACTGCAAATGCATCTGTAAAACTTAACAAAACGCAGATTGCTATTGTTAAAGCAATAATAAATAATAATCATGTTACATATGATGATCTAAAAACTATTCTCGGAGTTGATAGATCGACTATCACACGTAATATTGCAGTATTAAAGGAAAAAGGTGTTATTAGACGTATTGGTGAAGATAAAAATGGCTATTGGGAAGTGCTATTAGACATTAAAATTGTTGATTAGTGGGCCTTATTTAGTGGTGCAAATGTGGTGCATTGTGTAAATAGAAAAATCCGCAAGAATCTAATATTCAGAATCTTGCGGATTTAGCTCACAGGGGGACAGGCCCTCTGTGAGCTATTTCTCTCAGCCTATAGGCATCTGCGGGTTTAGAGGGTTCGACATGATTCTTATATCTCTTTTGCCAATTGCATAAGGCGTTTGATTTCGTTATCAGTAATAGTACTCTGCTCTGACTTATCGTAAATTGACAAGAGAACTATCTGCCCTTGTTCAGCCCGAACAATGACATCTGCAGTATATGTAATGACTCTTGCACCGCCGCTTTTACCTTTCCCCTTTGATGTAATAGCCATTCTACACAAACGGGACGGTTCTGCTGTGTAATTCTACTTCACCACAACCTTCTTTGTCGTGCCGTCCCTCATTCGGACTATATTTAGTCCTTTTTGTAATCCTGTATGACGCTTGCCATCTACAGACAGATACATCACGGCATCCTCTTGTAACGTAATCGCACCAACGCCAGTAGTGTAGCTACCATAGATTGTTATTAATACAGTGAATTTACTATGAAATAGCTTAAGGATTATGACAGATCAACTGTTCTTCTTGTAGCTTTGTACCGCCCATCCCCCCATGAAGAGGCCGATGCCGAGAAGGGCGAAGGCTTGATGAGCTACGTCGCGGAACTGGCCGCCACGGATGAAGACGGTGCGGATGGCATCAACGAAATAGTGCATGGGATTGACGTAGGTGGTCAGATAAGCCAGATGGGGCATGGAGCGCGTGGGGGTGAAGAGTCCGCTAAGGAGCAGCAGGATGACGACAAAGAACCACATGATGAAGATGGACTGCTGCATGTTGTCAGAGTAGTTGGAGATGATGAGTCCCAACGAAGAGAAGAACAGGGCCAGGAGCATGGAGAGGACGTAGATGATCCACAGGGGGCCGGCTGGCGTGAGACCGTAGACAGCCCAGGACAGCAGCAGGCAGACGGTGATGATGAAGAGGGCAATAAGCCAGTAGGGAATCAGCTTGGCAAGGATGAGAGTCCCCTTCGAGACAGGCGTGACATTCATCTGCTCGATAGTGCCCGCCTCTTTCTCGCTGACGATATTCAGCGTTGGCAGGAATCCCGTCATCAGCATCATGACGATGGCCAGGAGGGCAGGAATCATGAAGAGCTTGTAGTTCAGGTGCTTATTGTACAGATACAGGGTGGAAGACGAGGCAGATTGAGGGATCACGAGCTGCGACAGATAGGCGGCGCCCATCGCTCCCTTCATACCGTTGACGGCATTGGCAGCGATGCGTATCTGGGGCAGACGGCCGCGAACGAGGTCTTTCGAATAGTTACGCGGAATGACCATCACCACGTCGGCATCGGTATGCTCGATGTCGCTCAAGGCTTCGGCGTAAGTATGTTTCTGGCCGCGGAAGACGAAGTACGTGTTGTGCTCTATGGCATGTACGAGTCGTTGTGACTGCGAACTATGGTCGAGGTCAACCACGTCCACGACAATGTTCGTCACCTCCATCTGCATCACCCAAGGCGCGACGCACATGATGATGATAGGAAACGTCACAATGAGCCTTGGAAGAAAAGAATTGCGACGTATCTGCGTAAACTCCTTCTGAACCAAATATCTGAGCGTCGTATTCATTTTTTCAATTTTCTGATTGTTATTCCAAGCGTTTCTTAAATGTGGCCAGCGAGAGCGTCAGCAGGATAAGAGTCATCGCAATGAGCACGGTCAGTTCGAAGACCACCTGGTCGACACCTACGCCCATAATCATCAGTTTGCGCATGGCCGAGTTGTAATAGCGAGGGGGGATGATGACGGACGCCCACTGCAGTATCCGTGGCATCGACTCGATGGGGAAAATCATGCCCGACAGCATGAAGTTAGGCATGAGCAGGATCATAGCACACACCAGCAGAGCCGCCAGCTGCGTCTTCGCAATGTTCGACACCAACAGTCCCAGTGACAAGGCCAGCAAGATGTAGATGGTCGATATGACGTAGATCCAGAACACTGAGCCTTGCAGAGGAACGTCCAGCACAAAGCGCGCCATCAGCAGGAAGAAGTTCAGAATGATGAAGCCCAGCACCAGATAGGGGACAACCTTGGCCACGATCATCAGCAGCGGCCTTGTAGGCGAGACCAGCAGCACCTCCATCGTCCCCCTCTCCTTCTCACGGGCAATACTAATCGAGGTCATCAGGGCACAGATGAGCATCAGCAGCATACCCATGATGGCAGGCACGAAGTTGTAGGCCGACTTCATCTGCGGGTTATAGAGCATTTTCGTGTTGATGAGTCCACCGGCAGGATTCATGAGCACCTGCGAGACGTAGGTCGTCCACTGCTGCGACATGTTGGGGTCGGCACCATCGACGATGAACTGCAGGCCACCGTTCTTCGACGCATAGTCTTTTTCGAAGACAATGGCCAGGTCAGCCTTCTGGTTCCTGATGATACGCTCTGCTTCCCGGGGGGTGGCAACGGTGCGGACGATGGTGAAATACTCCGACTGCGAGAGCCGTTCAACGGCTTGCTGTGTGGCGTGGTCACTATAGGCCGTCACCACCACCGTACGAACATTCTTCACATCAGTGGTAATGGCAAAGCCGAAGAGTAGCATCATGACCACCGGCACGCTAAAAAGCAACAGCACCGTCAGCCTGTCGTGCAGAATGTGCTTCGTCTCCTTCCTTACAAATGCAACAAATTGTTTCATCTACTTCTCACTCTTCAATCCTCACTTCTCTTGGCTTGTCTGGCCAGATGGGTGAACACATGATCCATATCCGGCTGACGGTATTCGCGCTTCAGTTCGTCGGGCGTTCCAACAGCCTTGATCTTGCCGTCAACCATAATCGAGATGCGGTCGCAATATTCAGCCTCGTCCATATAGTGAGTGGTGACGAAAACGGTGATATTACGTTCGGCTGCCTGGTAAATAAGCTCCCAGAACTGGCGCCGCGTCACGGGATCGACACCACCCGTCGGCTCATCGAGGAACACGACGCCTGGCTCGTGGAAGATGCTGACGGAGAAGGCTAGCTTCTGCTTCCAGCCCAGCGGCAGCGATTTCACAAGGTCGTTCCTGTGCTCCTCGAACTTCAGCTGGCGCAGTAACTCTTCAGTCTTCGCTTTTATCTCTTTACTCCTCATCCCGTAGATGCCGGCAAAGAGACGGATGTTCTCGGCTACGGTCAAATCCTCATATAACGAGAACCGCTGCGACATATAGCCGATATTCTTCTTTATTTGCTCATATTCTGTGCGGATGTCGTAGCCACAGACACGACCCGTTCCGCTCGTCGGCTGGCTCAGGCCCGTCAGCATGTGCATGGCCGTCGTCTTGCCAGCCCCGTTTGCGCCAAGGAATCCGAATATCTCACCCTTCTTCACCGTAAACGAGATGTCATCGACAGCGAGAAAGTCACCAAACGCCTTTACCAGGTGCTCCACCTCGATGACAGAATCTCCCGCGTCTCCTTTGGAGGGACTTGTAGAGGCTTTCAGTGGGGGCGGGTTGAAGATATCGGAAAATTCCGTGAGTATGCGGTCCGGCGTGTCTATGCCCCTTATGCGTCCGTGGTCGAGAAAGGCCAGACGCTCGCACTGGCGCACTTCGTCGAGATAGGGCGTTGAGGCCACAATGGTGATGCCGCGCTCCTTCAGCGTACCCAGCATTTCCCAGAGCTCTTTCCTACTAATAGGGTCGACACCCGTTGTCGGCTCGTCAAGAAAGAGCACGCTCGGCCGATGAACCAGCGCACAGGATAAAGCCAACTTCTGCTTCATACCACCCGACAAGGCTCCTACCCGTCTGTCCTTGAACCGCTCTATCTGCGAATAGACGGCCTTGATGCTGTCGTAGCCCTCCTCGACAGTCGTGCCAAAGAGAGTGGCGAAAAACGTAAGGTTCTCTTCTACCGTCAGGTCCTGATACAGCGAGAACTTGCCTGGCATGTAGCCCACACGGCAACGGATGTCGCGCATTTGCTTCACCACGTCGAAGCCATCAACCGTCGCCATGCCCGTTTCCGGCAACAGCAGCGAGCAGAGGATGCGGTACATCGATGTCTTGCCCGCTCCGTCAGGGCCGATAAGACCAAAGACCTCACCCTTGCCCACGGAGAACGACACATCATCGAGTGCCTTCACCTTGCCGTATGACTTGGAAACGTTATTAACAACAATTGCATCCATGACGGTAGCACTTTTCACTCTTCACTTTTCACTATCAAAGTGCCATTTCACTTCGCCGTACATACCAATCTTTACGAACCCATCGTTTTTGACGGCCACCTTCACGGCGTACACCAGGTCGGCGCGCTCATCATCGGTGACGATGGTCTTAGGCGTGAACTCCGAGCGCGAAGATATCCACGTGACCGTACCGTCGTACTCCTTCTTCTGGCCCGCGCCATAGTCGGCAAAGACCTTCACCTTCTGACCGATACGGATGTCCTGAAGTTGGGCAGAGGTGGCATAGGCCCGCATATACATTTTCTCGGTGTCGGCAATCTTGAAGAGCGGCTTGCCTACGGCGACGAATTCACCACGCTCCACGTACTTTTCCAATATGGTGCCCTTGGCTGGTGTCACAATGTGGCACTTGTGTAACTGATCAAACAGCTGTTTTGTCTGAACATCGGCAGCTGCCGTCTGTTTGTCAAGGGCACGGGTACTGGTGGAAAGCGAAGAAATCTGCGCATCGAGCTGGCGCTGCAAGACTTTCACCTGACTTGTCACATCGTCCAGCATCTTGCGTGGTGCGGCTCCGTCGGCCACCAGTTCCTTATACCGCAGTTCCTCCTGCTGGGCCTTGGAAAGCTGCTGGCGCACGGCGGCAATCTGCGCCTCCATATCGGGTTTCTGACTCTGGTACACCTTCTTGGTAGCGTTCAGCTGCTGAATCTTCAGCCATACTTGTGTGGTATCAATCAGTCCCACCTCCTTATTGGCTTCAATAGTGTCGCCCTCGTTGACACTGAACGTCAGCAACGCGCCGTTCTGCTCGGCAAACACGGTGGTCTCCGTAGCCTCGAAAATTCCCGTAGCGTCGTACTCCTTCTCGTTTCCTCCGCAAGCGGACATCATCAGCGCCACGCTTGCCATTATCGTGATTTTTTTCATTCCTCGTTAATTATTAGTCGTAAACTTAAGATTGTAGATTTCCTTCAGCATCTCTATCTCATGTATCGACTGCTGTAGGCGCGCAGCATTCTCCTGATGGATTTCCCGCACCAGGTCGTTCACATCGATGATACCGTGTGAGAGCTTCGATTCAGCAGCAATGCGCACTGCTGAACGTAGCGAGATAATCTCGTCGTCGTCGGCCATCAGCTTCCGGAAGCGCATGATGCTTTCGTTCTGCTGAATCTGCTCCAGGTTGTTATTAAAGAGGAATACTTCGCGGTTTGTCTCCGTCTGTTCGCGCTGCAACTGGATTTTTGCCTTATCGTTCTTACGTGTGTACAGTGCTCCGATGTTCCATGATATCCGTGCTCCAACCAAGCCGTTCAGTCTCCAGTCGTGCGACATCATATCCTCAAACATATTTAAACCAGGATAGCCATAAAAGCCCTGTGCAAAAATGCCGAGCTTCGGCATCAAAGCCGAGTTGAGCGCTTTCTCCTGAGCGTTCAACAGTCCTATCTGCGCGTCCAGCGCCCGCAGCTCAGGGCGAAGATTCTCAGTAAACTGCTGTGGCTCTTTTGCTGCAATTACAGGCTTCACCAATGTATTGACTTCAATCCCGCAGAAGGTTGAGAGCATCATCCGCAGCATCCGCTTCTGCGACTCCAGTTCCGTGGCCTTCTGCACCGTGTTCAGCCGTTCGGCCTTCACACTCTGCCAGTCGCTCTCCGCTGCCGTACCGCCACGAACCATCGATTCCAGTTTCCGCTCATTGCCTGCCAGCAGTTCCTGCAAGTCGCGGTTCAACTGTATCTGCTCTTCAAGCAACAGCAGCGAGAAGTACATATCGTTTACGCGTTTGCGAACCTGATACAGATTTACCTCCGTCTGCGCCGTCTGTACCCTACCCTGCTCGCGAGCTATCTTCTTCTGGTTGCTGATGCTGCCGCCGTCGTACACCGTCTGCTGGACGTCAATGCCCACACGGTACTGATCCTTCTTCAAGCCTTTCATGTCCAGACCCATCGTGGAATAAAAATCCTCAATCTTGTCAGGGAACTCAGTGAAGTCGCTCTGGTACGTGGCCTGTGCTGAAGCCGACACCTGCGGCAGCCACCCCTTTCCGATATTGGCCACCGTCAGATTGGTGGTCTTCTCGATAAGGTCATACTGCCGTATCAGCGGATAGTTCTGTTCCGCTGCACGCTGGCACTCCTCCAGCGTCTGAGCCAATGTCATCAGTGGCAACATCATCAATGCACAGAAATACCTTCTCATATTCATTGCATTTTATTTGGAACTGTAATTTCAGAAGTGATAGAAGATACCGAGGGTGCCATAGGCATCTGCAGTTTTAGAGGGTTCAACATTATTATTGTATTCATTTTGCTTTATGTTTGTTCTTCTTGCTGAACAGGTCGGAATGGGTGCCTGTCCGCGAGAGTGAGATTTTGTTTGCTGCAAAGATACGAATAATCCCGATACTTTGCAAGAATATCGTGCGTTTTTTCTAATATCTGTTGCCAGACAGAGTGGGGAAAATCCGTCAGACGGTTGGAGAAAGAAAAGAAAAAAAAGGTTCACTTTTTCTTTAAAAAAACTGCGGAAATATTTGGTTATATGAAGATTATTTTGTATCTTTGTATCGTAATTCAAGAGTGAGTTACAGCGGGAGGCGGTCACCCGATGCAGCTGGTCGCAAGAAGAATCTAATACCACAAAAACACACAAATTATGGCAAAAAACAGTATTGCAATGGGCATTAATGTCCGTAAGAACAAGAACTCGAAATCGCTGGCTTTCGGCAAGTATTACCCTGAGGTCGACACCAAGCCGACGCTGACCTTGAAGGGCTTCGCACAGCACCTGGTAGACCACGGCAGCATCTACGGCGTGGACATCGTCGAGGGCGTGCTGAAGAAGATCACCCAGTGTCTGCCCGAGCTGCTCTCGCAGGGCGTGCCGGTACAGCTGGAGCCCCTGGGAACGTTCTACCCCTCGGCCAAGGTGAAGGACCCGCTGACCAGTCTGGCCGACTTCGAGGGTGCCGACCCCAACGACGTGGTGAAGGGCATCCACATCCGCTTCCTGCCCTACGGCGTAGAGGACGAGAACATCACCTCGCGTCGCTTCAAGGAGGACTACTGCACGCTCCAGTGGGCTGGTGGAGAAGCGAGAGGTCGAGCTGGACGGCAAGACGGTCAGCGTACAGGACAAGACCCCCTGGGCAACGGTCATCGCCGACTACAAGAAGTCGCAGGAAGGGTAGCGCGCATGCGCTTTGCGCATACGCTAATTGATAATTCTTACACCTAAAGGTATAAGCGAGCAGAGCTCGTAGGATAATGGATAATTATGCATTAGCTAATTAAGAGAGGGGGTGAGGCAAACGGTGCGCCTCGCCCCTTTTTTGTGCGCGAATTTTCAGGCTTGAATGCTAATTCCATAAAAAAGTGTAATTAATTTGGC
>JAEEGH010030617.1_pt1 | contig 10451 bp, 7 predicted proteins | sample 9134181 | NCBI WGS metagenome assembly JAEEGH01 (sample SAMN16246544, study PRJNA631951) | gut metagenome | biome: gut microbiome; feature: rumen; material: DP-attached | host: Bos | place: Iran: Karaj | collected 2018-10 | reverse complement strand
TGAGGCTATTGAGGATAATATTCATCTAAACGGCGGCACAATGCATGTTAAAGGTAATGTGAGGCAGATAAATCCTTGCATCACCTTTAATAAAGGATTGCTTAGGGTTGATGGAAACTATGCTATTGAGAGCCTGGAAAAAGACAGTTCAGGTAATCCAGGGCCATCTTATGGAACGATAAAAATGGAGAATGCCCAGGATACACTGATTGTTGGAAAGAACATGACTACAAGAAGTTACAACACTTCAAGCATAAAGGCTGGAAAAATAACCGTTGCTGGAACACTTGACGACGTAAGGGGTAATACTACTGGAAGGGCATCAGAGAACGTTGCAATCAGTAGTGCCAACACAAACAAAGAACCGGCAAAGACTGAAGTTGCAAAGACTGAACCTGCAAAGACAGAGCCGGCAAAGACTGAACCTGCTAAGACTGAACCAGCCAAAAACGAAACAACTAAGCAAGATACCCAGACCAAGGAAAAGAAAGAAGAAAGCACGCAGCCGGATGTAATGAATGTACCCAAAAAGAAAGGCGGTGCTTTTGAAGAAAGATCGATTACTATAACTCAAGGTGACCCCGATGATATTCCTGAGAATACAGTAATAAACAAAAACATTATTGAAGAAGATGAGGTTGATATAAACAACCTGTTTAAGGAAGATGCAAGGCTGTCTCTAAATAAACTATCAAACCTTGAGTCTTTTGAAAAATTGACGGGTGAAAAAAGAAAGATGGCCATTGATGTTATGGATGCACATCCACAGACATACCCACCTGGAATTATTAAGAATGGGAAAATAAAGTTTAAAGCTTATGATACAGAGCACGTTAAGATAACCGGATACATATACGCTGTCAAAGAGGGCGAAGACGGACAGTGGAAGACAAAGAAGTCCACTAAGGATGAAGAAGACCTGACATATCTGTTTGGCAATAAGCTAACCCTTGGAAAAACCTATTGGTACATGTATTGTTACTATCTTACCATCGATGGCATTGATTATTGCAGCTGGTGGACAGACATGGAAGTAGGAGATGTTTATACGGTAGATGACTGATAAATAAGTGATGCGGGGAGTAGTGGTTATTAAGAATGGAGGTACGCTTATGAGGGAAAAGACAAAGCTGATAGTATCTTGTTTGCTGGCTGTAGTTCTAGGGCTTTCTAGCCCGGCAGTTGTGGCTTACGCCGGAAGCACAAATAGTGAATTCAACAGGGATATCTCAAGCCAGTCTGGTTATTGGCATTTGAAAGAAGTTAAATCATATTCAAATACCTGCGGCAACACTCCTGGCATGAAGGGGAGAGAGGACGAACCGGTAACCTCTTTTCCTTGTGATATTACAATTGACGAGAGAGATTATACAGATAGTGATGGTGACCACTTTATAGTCAACACCCATGACATTCTGGTAAGTGAATATTCTCAAAAGGAAGAGGGATATTATTACAGAAAAAGTGACAAATCAACTTCCGAATTAAAGTATACGGCAATAAAAGAATTTGGACCTATGCCGCTGGTTGTGTATCAGGATGAGAAGTTTTATATACCGGTAAGTGTGTCAGTAAGCTTTACTAATCAAGGAAAATATTGGATTAAAAACCTTGATGAAAGACAAGGTTTTGATATCTATAATACACTCAAACGTACTTATCTAAAGAAAGATGATGGGGATAGTGTCAAAATAGTTATTCATGACGGAAAAAACATCCCTGATGTAGGTAAAGTTTCAGATAACGGAAGCTATGTCTGCATCGGCCCCGATCCAACGAAATGCAATTATGGGTTTTCATTGGAAATTTGGTTATATGGACATAATTCTTGCTGTTATCAGACCATAGCTACTTATGAATGGATAAAAGGTAAGCCTTCGGAGGAAGATCTTCAAAGCAATAGCACTACAGGTAATAAAGATACAAGTCAAAGCAAAGACACAACTCAAAATAAAGATGTTGTAAAAGATGACAGTAATAAAAAGAAAGAAGCTCCAGAGCCAACAACTCCTGCTAGTAAAACCGAAGAATCTTCTAAGTTAAACACAACAGAAAAGCTTACAAAGGAAGAACAGAAAGAAACTGCAGAATTTCTTTCCACTGACGAAAGTGCTTACGCAACAGAATTTGATTGGCTGATAGACAAGGCTTTCAATATGTCAAATGGCGAATGGGCTAACGAGACTGACCCTGAGTATTGCCGGAGAATTGAAGGGGATGAAGCAGCTCTTTTAAATGGAGGATGGAAATGCTTTATCTGTGAAGGGGAAATGGGCTATTATACCGGCCAGTATGAGAGATACATGAACGCTGTGATTGATACTGACGGAAAGAGATTCACCTTAACTCTTAACTGGGATCTATGGGTTACAGATACAGACACTGTGCAGGAAAAAGGAAAAGAAGTGCTAAAGGGTAAATGGGATTCATCGAAGGGAACTGTTCATACATCTTCAAGCCTTGGAAATATTGATTTCACCGATTTTTATATTACATACGACGATGGCTGCGAATATGCCGTAGGAACTCTTACGTGGAATTCAGGAGAGGTTGATCATGTCGGCCTTATGAGAGGCGCACGGTAATTGGTCATATGCAGATTTAACGAATGTTGTGAAACAACAGGAGGTACAAATTATGCTGGGAAGAGCCAAGTGTAAGATATTAAAAGAAATCCGTCAGAAGATTGCTGACGAGAATGATATACCTTATGTCACCAGGGAATGTACTTACCAGGGAGACTGCTCGGGAACTTGTCCAAAATGTGAGAGTGAACTGAGATACCTGGAAAAGGAACTTGAAAGAAGACAGAGCCTTGGAAAAGGTGTGGCTGTAACTGCTCTATGTACAGGAATTGTAGTTGGAACAGCGGCATGTACCGGAGATCCGGTTAATGGGTTTACTCAAGAACTTGGCGGGGCACCTGAGATATATGATCCCAGCCCTCAAAGCAGCAATAATGATGACGATACTTATGAGCTGGCTGGTGAAGCTGAGGTGTGGCAGGAAGAGCCGGAAGAAGAATCAAGTGATATTTCTCAGACATCAAGCGATGCTTTTGAAGGACTTAAATCCTTTGCATCTACTTTTAACACAGGTGGTGTGGTTAATGGTGCTGAGGCATGCCCGCTGTATACCGCAGAGGATGATGTTGTACTTAAGGCAGTGTCCACATATCACTGGAATGGTGGAAATGGTGCTACTCCCGGTGCTATAAGAATTTACGACATAACCGGCGAAGAAAGTGTTCTCCTGGGAACATGGGAAGCAACTGCAAGGGGTGGATCCGGCGCAGATAACGTATACTGGGATGTTTTCCCGGATATCCAGCTTGAAAAAGGACATAAGTACCATATCAAAGACTCTGAGCCTGAGACTTGGAGTACCAATGAACAGGCTAAAAATATGGGGTTCGTAGAACTATATACCGATAAAGATGCAGTAATAACGGGCGGCGGATTTAATTCAATAATCCATGCATTTAAGAAACTGATAAGCGGATAATTCTATGGATAAACTATTTCCGTTATTAAATATATCCCGTCATCGCATGGGCATAGACGGAACCGGTGTAACTACACTTGTTTGCGGGGCGGGATGTCCTCTTAGCTGTAAATGGTGTATAAACAAGAAACTTTTAGCAGAGTATAAACCTGAAATGGTAACTGCTGATGAGCTCTATGAACGCGTCCGAAATGATGATCTATACTATCGCGCAACGGGCGGTGGTATTACCTTTGGTGGGGGAGAAGCTCTTTTGCAGGCAGATTTCTTCGCGTCATTCAGAGAAAAATGTGGAACCGATTGGAAACTTTGTGCGGAGACAAGCCTTGCAGTAAATCAGGAAAGAGTAGATCTTGCTTCAGAGACCATTGACGAATTTATTGTAGATTGTAAAGAAATGAATCCTGACATTTACTACGCATACACAGGTGGTGACCAAACGCTCATGGAACAAAATCTTTGCTTTCTACTTGATAAGATTGGTCCTGAACGCGTTGTTGTCAGAGTTCCTCTGATACCTGACTACAACAATGAAGATGACCGTAAGAAGAGCATTTCAAGACTTAAGGAACTCGGTGTTACAAGATTTGATGTTTTCAAATATGTTCAAAGATGATGGAAGGAGCATATTATGTTTTGCGATAACTGCGGAAAAGAGATTTTGCCAGAGGATAGATTCTGTCCGTTTTGTGGTACCAAGGTAAGTGAGGAAAATGCGCCTTACATTAACGCTACAGCTGATCTGGTATATAACTATGGAAATAAAGCGCAAAACAATCAGAGTGCATTTCATGGGAACCCCAAGGAGGTATGTACATTAGCATTAAGCCTTTCAGATGCACTTTATAAAGCTGCCGAGCGTGGAACAAGCTGGAGACACATGTATGAAGGCGAAGAAGACTATGGACCTGAAGAATTTTATGAGGATGTGAGCAAAAATAAGATATTAAGGCTTGCCAAAAAGTATGAGAAAACAAAGCCTTCGGATGACACAATATACATAGTCACCAGGGAGGGAGCAGTTGGCGAGATTATAAAAGGAGAATCAGACCCGGATCGGGATATTTACTGGGATTTGTATACTAAGGAAAGGGTATTCAAGTACCTTCCAAGATGGCAGAAGGATATTATTATTAAGTGAAAACTTCGGGGAATAAGGCGTTATGAGGAAAAATATTTTTGTGTCAGTTTTAAGCAGCATATTACTTGCGACTACACTGCTTGGATGCGGTGGAGTCGACAATGATGTTATTAGCTCTGAGAATAAAAATAACTCAAATACAACAAGCACTGATTCCAAAAAAACTAATAATGAATCCAAAACAAATAGTTCCGACACCAAAACAATAACTGATGACGATTCTTTGTGGGAGAAATCGCCATCAGAAATAAAAGACTTTTTCTCCGACAAGTATATTTGCTTTGGTGCTTATCCTCAGAATGGTAATAAAGATCAGCCCATTGATTGGATAGTCATTGATGTGGATGATGATAAGCAGCTGTATCTTCTTTCCCGGAACGTCCTTGAAGTTCTTCAATATGATTCAAGGGGACCTTCAAATGCTACCTGGAAAGATTCGGAGCTTAGAGCTTTTTTAAACGAAAGCTTTTATGACAAAGCATTTAATGATACAGAGAAGGCGTTGATTGCTGATAGTGAAGTGATAAATGACACAAATGAAAATGGTATCCCCGGGGGTGAAAATACAACAGATAAGGTATTCATTCCAAGCGTGGATGAGTTGCTGTCTTATGTGCCTTTTTATGAATGGGATGAAGAAACCAGTACCGGGGAGACTTATTTCTTAATGACCTATAAAACAGACCATGCAGTAAACTACAAAGACCCAAAAACCGGAAAGAAAGCGGAACGCTCGCCACTGGAGTGGGAAATATGGTGGCTCAGACTCCCTAAAGATGATCCATCAGAAATATCTATTGTGAGTATGGGACCAGAATGCAGAGTTGGTAACATGACAAGTTCTGCAACAAGATTTCAGGGAGTAAGGCCGGCAATAAAAATCCAGCGTAGCTCGATAACATACAGGCAAAATGAGTACTATGACAGTTTAGTGGAAAAACACAATACTGCACGAGAAACTACAGAAAAGATGGAAAGATATTTTTCCTCAAATCTATATCTGAGTTCTCAGCAATACTATGCCGATACAGTAAAAAGTCTAGCGCCGGATAAAGAGTTCAAATATATTGGAGAGATTTGGCTAAATTATATTGAATTAACCGATGAAGAATTAGATACAATCATTGACAACAGAGAAACTGCGCTCAAATATTTCAATACATCGGGAAGCTTATATGTGGATTATAAAACTGCGGAATTAGACCCAAAGGTGATAATAGATGAATTTATTGAAGCCGGAATATCAGGTTCGTTTCTATGTATAGATGGATATGATGAAGACGGAATCGTTGATGAGTGGATAATAAATGCGCAGGACGGTTCAGTTGAAAGATATCAGAATCCAGGTTATTAAAGTGTATGAGAACAAAAACAGTTTAAAGATGCGCAAAAGGTAGTTGGAGTTATGAAAATGAAACAGACTATAAAGCACTATTTCATCTTCATAGTATGTATATTTATCGCTTTGTTATTTGGTATTACAGCTACAGCTGATTCAGGAAACAAAGGCGAAGATATTTTGGTCATCGGCGTTCCTACTGACAGATGTCCCGTATTCTATTTGGATTCGGAGACAAAAGAGATAGTTGGAATAGGCGTTGACATTATGCGTGCTGCTACAGAAGAAGCCGGGTACAGTGTGTCTTTTAAAGCCATTAAGGAAAAAACCAATAAAGATGCACTTGATAATTCTGAGTACGACATCATTATGCCATTTGGGAGTGCAATAATGAGTTCGTCAGGTAAGGAATCCATTGTTACTGATAATCTGATTCAAACACCATTCACAATGGTGACAAAGGGTAATAAGCAACTTCCTCCTTTAGATGAAATACATATTGGAATGCAAAGCTCTTTGGCTGGAGTAGTAGAAACAGTAAAACAGCTTTATCCGGGAATAGAAATTACACTTTATGATACGATGTCTGAATGCGTTATGGCGCTTAGGTCAGATGAAGTTGATGCGCTTTTGCACAATTCCTATGTGTGGAGCTATGTTTTACAGAAGCCTTCATATTCGGATCTGAAAGTTCAGCCTGCCACCATGTTTTCCATGGACTTTCGTGCAGGGACACTCGATACACCTGAAGGAAGAGTGGTAGTTGACAGGCTTAATGAAGGTATTGACAAGCTTACTGATACACGTAAGCAGGCAATTGTTCTGGATTATACTTCAAGACGCCTGTATCAAAATGACTTTTGGGACTATCTCTTTGAATACAGATATCTTTTGATATCGGGAACGATATTTTTCATCTTATTTATTATAGCTATTGTTCACAGGCAGAAAGCTATACATAGACAACAGGAAGAAAAGATACGTGAACTGAAAGAACGGGATCCACTTACCGGGGTACTAAATCAGGAAGGCTTTAAAAAGCGTGTAGAAGAACTTCTGCTTACTCACCCTGAAAATCAATACCTTCTTTCATTTAGTAATATTAAGAATTTCAAGTTTATCAACGAAAGCATGGGCAGGCAGACCGGAGATGACCTTCTGAAATTCTGGGCTGAAAGGTCAACTGCAACTTTCTCTGATGAGGAAACAATGGGACGAATTACCGGAGACAGATTTGCTGTGCTTCGAAAGTTTACTGATGCAGAGCAGATGGGCAAAGATGAAAAAGAAGTTTTTGAGCCTCTAAGGAATTACTTTACAGATAGAGGAAAAGAAATACAACTACAGATCTGTACCGGGGTTTATGTTATTACACCTGAAGATCATCAAAACATTGATGTTGACCGAATGCTTGATTACGCCCGTATGGCAGAAAAGAAGGTAAGGGAAACACTAAAAACAGGGTATGAGTTTTATAATCCTGAACAGTGGGAGAAGGGTAAACAGATTATTGATATAAGTGGACATCTTCCTGCAGCCCTTCAGGCAGATGAAATACAGGTGTGGTATCAGCCACAAATGGATTATGCAGCTGGAATAATAAGTGGCGCCGAGGCTTTATGCCGATGGAAACATGCAAAACTTGGATGGATTTCTCCTGGAGTGTTTATCCCTGTATTAGAAGAAACAGGAATGATTTTTGAACTGGATAGTTACATATGGGATAAAGTCTGCCAAGATCTTCATCGCTGGAATGAAGAAGGAAAACGCCGATTAGTATCAGTAAACCTTTCTCGTTCCGATATTAGAGAAGATCGGAATATCCCAGGCATTTTCTATGATCTGATTAAAAAATATGATCTGGATCCGGACCAGCTTCGAATTGAAATTACCGAAACAGCATACGTTGAAAATCCAGGATTTTTGATTAAGACTACCTCTGAACTTAGGGAGTATGGATTCCAGGTCGAGATGGATGATTTTGGAAGTGGATATTCATCACTTCATATGCTCAAGGAAGTTCCTGTGGATCGAATAAAAATGGATCTTCATTTCCTTACTGGATCAGGTGATATGGAAAAGAGCCGTATTATAATCACCCAGGTAATTAAACTGGTAGAACTGCTTGGAATGAAGCTTATAGCAGAGGGCGTTGAAACCAAAACTCAGGCTGATTTCTTAAAAGAGAGAGGCTGCCGTGAAATGCAGGGATATTATTTTTATAAGCCGATGCCGGTAGAAGATTTTGAAAAGGCGTTTGAGAAATGTTTAAGTAATGAAAAGAACGATAATGATGTATAAAGGTTAACCTGAAAATCCCTCGGATTGATGATCCGAGGGATTATTTTTGTCAATATTTCGAATTACCTATAAAGTACGACAGTATTGTTAACTGAATTGTTGATAGTAGCTGTACCCCAGGCATATTGATGACCATCGTCCATTGTCCATAATCTAAAGGACATATTTCCTGTTCCTTCAGCTCCGTACCATCCATCAGTGAATCCACCAATGCTCAGGAACCAGTTTCTACTTGACTCGTCCACTGAATTATCTAAGCTGGCATCTAATTTGTAGTTCCATTCAATATGAGGGCTGAGTGACTCTTTTCCCTGGCTCAGAAGGCAATCCATATGAATAGTTCCAAGGTGGTAGGATTTTTCGCCGTCTTCATTAAAAGGATCATGGATTACAAGACACTTCCAATCACCAATAGCATCCTCTGGATGATGAATACTTTCTGCAGAAGCCGGTACACCGGCTTTCATTACGCCGTTTATAAACCATGCAAACTCAACAATGGCAGGTGTTTCTTTGGTGCTAAGCGCCTTTGCTGTATCGGACATTCCAAAGTAGCCATGTTTGTCTACGCCGTAAACGGTTCCGTCATCTCTTGTGTAAGTCTTTGCGATAACCGAGCCGAGAGGAGTGGTGTCTTTTTCTACCGGAACAGCCATCCATCCTGTATAGCCGTTTGAAGTTTTAATTTTCTCCCAATGCTGGCCGGGCTTTAAGAATTCATCGCTAGGTTTTTCCGGGTTAGGATTTTCTTTGGTTCCATATACTGTACCGGTTGAGCCATCATTGGCTTTTGCTAAAGATACAGATAAATCGTTTGTATTTATGCAGTGCGAAAGAGTGCATCCAAGAATCATGACAAATATAGAAAGAACAGCAAGAATTCTTATATTCATAAGCACTTTGCTCCTTATCTTTAAATTTTATTAACTAACACTTATGAAAATTATAGTTAATTATTATACGTAATAAAACAAACTACAGATTAAAAGAGTATAAAAATAAATAGGTTCGGGATATCAACATTTCGATAATTGACTGAAAAGAAAATAAACAAATTATAAAATTCATAAAAAGTCAATTAAATCATCATAATATTACATTTTATTTGTGTTTTATGATGATTTGTATGATTGCTGATTTTATATAATCGAATTGTAAGAACAATTGTGTTGATGTTTCAGACATCAAATGTTATGAAAAAGGAGGTTAAAATGAAAATCAATAGTAATGTACCGAAAGCTATTCGTGAAGGTATATTCTGTTTTATGACCGGTGCGTTCGTGTTTATGGCAAATGGAATAACTGCTGATGCACAGGATGTTTCCGGAAATGATGATGGGAATAATGCAGACGCTTCTAATGGTCATGAAATAGGCGAAAATCTTCAGAATGAAGCATTAACTGAGCAGGAAGCTTCTGAACTTATTTCTGTACCTGAACAGCCAGGTAATTCTCAAACTATAGAGACTATTGATGAAAACTCTTTGACAGTAACAAAAACTACTGAGAATTCATATGCTGAAGCAACAGAAAATGCTGTAGCTACAACTGATGAAACTGTAGTTGAAACAACTGAAATTACAACAATAGAAGGTAATACAAGGAGCATTACTACAGTAGAAAGCAATTCCACAACAAACATTGCCACTTCTGATGAAAACCTTGCAAACGAAATCATATCGCAGGTTGAAGCAGCATCTTTGAATAACACTGAAGAACAGGGAATTAATCTTGGTCAGGTGACTGAGCAGACCTTTATCGACAATGCAAGAGAAGATCAGGCTCCTGTAGCGCTTAATGATCAGCAGGCTGCAGAACTTGAGAATGTTGTCGACGGTACAGTAATAACTGTAGAGACCACTAATGGCCAGTCAACTGTATTAATTGGAAATGAAGAAGCAGCTCTTTCAACAGAACTTACTGATATTATTGTTAACTCTGCAAAAGAGAATGTTATTAGTAGTTCAAGAACTTACGCCATAAATGGACAGGAAGTCAGTGCGCAAGAGCTTGGTTCATTAGAACTGAATACGTTAGGTGCAAATACAGATTTTACTATAACAAATAATGATGGCATCGTAACAATTACTTACATTGATGCCAATGGAGATACCCGCGGAGTGACAGATCCTGAGCTTAAGAACAGGATTCTTAGTGTGGCTGAAA
>JAEEGH010030615.1_pt1 | contig 10451 bp, 7 predicted proteins | sample 9134181 | NCBI WGS metagenome assembly JAEEGH01 (sample SAMN16246544, study PRJNA631951) | gut metagenome | biome: gut microbiome; feature: rumen; material: DP-attached | host: Bos | place: Iran: Karaj | collected 2018-10 | reverse complement strand
CTAAGGACTCTGTTCAGAAGCGTCTTAATGGTGAGGCTCGTGACGGTCTTTCTTTCACAGAGTTCACATACCAGCTCCTTCAGGGTTATGACTTCCTCCACCTCTACCAGACAAAGAACTGTAAGATGCAGCTTGGTGGTAATGACCAGTGGGGTAACATGACAACTGGTACAGAACTTATCCGTCGTACCCTCGGTAATGATCAGGAGGCATACGCACTTACTTGTCCGCTCATAACAAAGGCTGACGGTAAGAAGTTCGGTAAGACAGAGTCTGGTAATATCTGGCTTGACCGCAAGCGCACATCTCCATATAAGTTCTATCAGTTCTGGCTCAACGTGAGCGATGATGATGCAGAGAAGTACATCAAGATCTTCACATCACTTGAGAAGGATGTTATTGATGCTCTTATCGAGGAGCACAAGCAGGATCCAGGTCGTCGTGTGCTCCAGAAGCGTCTCGCTCAGGAGGTAACTGTTATGGTACACTCACAGGAGGATTACGATATGGCTGTTGAGGCTTCTGGCATCCTCTTTGGCAAGAGCACAAAGGAAGGTCTTGAGAAACTCGACGAGCAGACATTCCTCGACGTATTCGACGGTGTTCCTTCATTCACAATCGCTAAGGATCAGCTTGGTCAGGGCATTATAGAGGTTCTCACAGCCGTAGCTCCTGTTTCTGAGGAGCAGAAGGATAAGGTTATCTTCCCTTCAAAGGGCGAGTGCCGTAAGATGATTCAGGGTGGTGGCGTATCACTCAACAAGGAAAAGGTTAGCGACCTCAATCAGGTTGTTTCAGAGGCAGACCTCATCGACGGTAAATATCTTCTCGCTCAGCGTGGCAAGAAAAATTACTATCTGATTACTGTAAAGTAAAAAGAATATAGCGGAAAATTTGGTAATGTCGCAAAAAAGCATTACCTTTGCATCCGCATTTAGATAAATGTCTAATTAATTATCAATTATTAATTATTCATTATCAATTAGCGTATAGCTTTGTCCCATGGTGTAATGGTAGCACAACAGGTTTTGGTTCTGTTTGATAAGGTTCGAGTCCTTATGGGACAACGCAAGGAGATTGCAATCATAAGATGGTTGCAATCTTTTTGTTTTTCTATGTTTACATTACAGATTTTGAATAGATTTAAGTATGTATATGAGAAAGAATAATGATATTTTTATGTTATTTGTGGCCAAGGCATTATTATTTGTTTTTGTATGTGTTATTGTTTCTTGCTCTGGTAATAGCAATAAAGAATCGGAATATGTACTTGAATCCTCTGCTGTAAATAAGCATTTAATGGATGGAGAAGATTTTAACGTATTTATTGACCGATTTCACTCTGATTCAGTTTTTGCTGTTTCTCGTATTTCAGAAAGTGTGACGGGGATAAATACAGAAGCGGAGAAATATGATAGTATTGCAGATAAGTATAGCTATGATTATGTATGGCCATTAGAAGAAATTAAAGATGATTTATCATGGTTTCAGGAAATGCGTGAGGATGACGAATATAAGTGTGATAAAACAGTAAAGGATGGTTGTGCAGAAGAACGAATATATATGCCTGATACTTGTATTAGAGTTTTGTTAAGGTTTCGTCTTAAGGACGAGAAATGGTATTTGTACGGCTATGATATGTATATGATATAAAAAATCTTATATGATTTTTGATTTGGATAAAGAAGAACAATACTGCATATCTCTCAAACCTTGATGCCTGAGGTATTTTCTTTTCATTCGTTACCAAAGAACGAATGGGGAATTCTCTAAAGAGAATAAACTGATTCTTAGCTCTTCTTCCACTCATCCTCCGAACCAAACTCGATGAACCTCCGCTATAATAGCGGGTATAGAGCGGACTTTCATCGAGTTTGGTTCGGAGGAACAGCGGAGGTTATTCTTGTTCAAAAAGATTTTCTTGCTTTCTTTTTTTCGGTATTTTATTATGAGAGATGTAACGGAGATGATTGTACCTAAGAGAAGAAGGAACGCTATTATTACTGTTGTAACTCCTTCATTATGTTTGCGATCTATGCCGTAGTGAATCAATGCAAGTCGTTCGCTAAATCCTATTACAAACATGGCGTTAATATCCATAATTATAGTCTGTTTGATATTTTGGGAGTAAAAGTGACTTGCAACAAATGGGAATAGCGGGATAAGGAATGCTCCTAATAATATGGCAGAACTATCGAATAAGAGATCACGAGTCAACCATATATAATTGCATATTATCAAACCATAATAGGGAAGTTTGTTTGTCTTTCTTTCTGCCCATATAATACTGATAGCTATAATTGCGATGAAACAACATAGTCCACCAATGTATAGAGGTTTTTCTTCTCTATAACTTGAGAAGAAAAATAGGGTGAAAATAGGAGCACATAATGTGATGTATGAGAGAAGTTTCATAAGCATATTTTTTGCTTGCAAAAATAATTCATATTATTGAAAATCCCAAATTTCATATTCTTTTATTTCCTAATAATACGATTTAATTACTTACATTATATGAAAAACAAGTTTTTTGCATGGATATTTGGCGTTGTCAAAAAGAAATGCTATTTTTGCAAAGAAAATACCATATAGTAAAAAAGCTCGCTAAGTTAAGACATGAAAAAGATATTATCCATATTTTCATTCCTTCTTCTGACTGCAACGGCATTTGCACAGATAAGTGATGAGCGGTTCTTGGAGAGGCTTGATAGCATCGTATGTGATAATGGGATGATTTCCAAATTCACGTATGATGAGCTGTACCGAACTGTCATGAAAAATACTTTTATGGGTGATAAACTCGTACGGAAAGAGGTTTCTGAGTATGCAGAAGACGGAACGCTATCAAGTTATTGTGCTTACGAAGAGAGGGAAGGGTTGTTCGTGCCTGTTCATAAGAAAGAGCGTGTGATAAAGGAGGATGGACGTTGTGTGGAGATTGCCGATTCTGTCTATGTGGAAGATGTCAAAAAGATGTCGCCAAATACTTTTGAGACTCTAACGTATGATGAGAATGGAAATCTAATATCCCGTTGCACAAAGGAGTATGATCTGCAAAGTGATGGTAAATCCTATAAGCAGCATGATATCAATTATGATGCAGAAGGAAAGAAAACGGAGGAAATAATAGTAGGTCCTGAATATAAATATACCAAGCAGTATACGGATGGTAGGCTGTATGTGATGACCAAGTATCAGAATCGGGGTGACAAGTGGGCTATTATTGAAAGTACGGTAAGAGAGTACTATGATACTGGAGCTTTGAAATCCGAATACTCGTACGACTATTCTGGTGTAGAGTTCTATATGAAGAACTATATCGAATATGATGAGAATGGTGAGAAAATAATGTCTCAGGAAAAACTGCAGACATATAGCTATAAATATATTCGTGATGAGAAGGGTAGGGTGAAGGAGATAGATAAATTCCTTTCTGATAGTAATGAAATTATCAGTCGGGAAGTGTTTTATTATGACCAGTTGCCGATAGATAGTGCATATTATTCGCTTCTATATTCTTCTGATGCGACAGAACCATACGCAAAATATTACTATATTCCTAATCTTATTGTAGATGGAAAGGTAGAAGGTGGCTATTCTGTGTATGAAAAATCAGCATCTGATGGTTCTTGGATGAACATAATGGCAGACGGTAATGAACTGTCATATTCGTTCGAAAACAAAAATATTTCCGCACATTATGAAGTGAATGATGAAACTATCAGTTTTACTGACTATACGCTTACAACCTTCACCGATTATGGTAAGATTATTAATAAACAAGAAAAGGGTTCGTTGATAAGTGAAGAAGAAATCTATTATGACAAATCGCTCTCAGGCTCTCTTATTGCGGGACTTGAAGAAGAATATAAGGTATCGCATGTAATTAGTCGTGATGCAGACGGAAATGAGGTTAAGGCCATCTATTTCTATGCTTCTCTCGCAGAAACCACTTCTGTGGCACGCATATCTCCTATGCGCTCTCATAATCCGTCAGTATATAATCTTTACGGTCAACGACTCGCATATCCGCAAAAAGGTATCAATATAATAGAGGGCAAGAAAATAATTATTGGTACCCGCTAAAAATGGAGATATCATATTTTTTGCGGATACCAATAATTTAAGGATGTTATAATAGGAGTTATAGCGGACTTACAACGGAATTATAATGGTATTAGAGCAAAAGCCTACGGCTCATATACCTCACAGGATACCAAACTGCTATCCAACCTACAGCGATAACAGTAAGAAATACTATTGCTACATCAATATAATGCACGCTAACAGGATAGGCATCTACAACGAACGAGCCACTTGAAGATCCGAGACGCACAAAACCATACTGTTGCTGTAACCAACAAAGCAAAAGTCCAAGAAGCACTCCTGCGATGGCTCCAATAAGGGTTATCATCCTTCCCTCAAGCATGAAGATACTGGATATCTGCTTATCTGATGCACCAAGACAACGTAGAGTCTCTACATCGTTTTTCTTATCGATGATAAGCATAGACAACGAACCTATGATATTAAAGCATGCTACCACAAGAATGAAGGTGAGGAATATATAAGCCATGAGTTTCTCTATCTCCATCACATTGAACGTGTCTGCTTGTTGTTCATAACGGTTCAGAACACGGAACTTATCTCCTGCAACCTCCTGCATTCGCTTCTGTACAGCATCTACATCTACACCCGGTTTCAGTTTCAGTTCAAGGGCTGTGAGTTCGCCATCGCAACCAAAGAGATTACGGGCAAACTCTATTGAAGTGAGAATATAGTTCTTGTCGTAGCGTGATTGCTGCACGCTGAATACCACACCTGGTGAAAGTAAGGAGTCAGTAACAAATCCATCCATAGGGTCAGACAAATCCAACTGTCCCTCACGACGCGGTGCATAGATATTGAGATAACCGTCCCAACGGGCACCGGTACCAAGCGACTGAGCCAGTCTGATACCCATTATACCATACTGTAAATCAGCCACATGTAGTTCGTAGGCCCCATCACCATACAGGATATTCTGGATGTTAACAAGCTTGCTGAAGTTATCATCCACACCTTTTATCATCACCATTGACTGCTGGTCGCGATAGATAGTAAGAGCTTGATCTTCCACACTCTCCGTTACAACCTCAACCTCTGGGAATTGACGTATCTTTGCCAGTTCTGGAGCATCCGCAGGGGCATACTTACCCATAGCAGGCACCACCTCAATCTGCGGGTCAAACTGAGTAAAGAAACCTGCCACCATATCGTGAAAACCGTTGAAGACACTAAGCACTACTACAAGTGCCATCGTGGCTACAGCTACGCCCACAACGGATATAAACGATATCAGGTTGATTACGTTGGTACTCTTCTTAGAAAAAAGATACCGGCGAGATATATAGAATGGAAAAGACATTTTTTTCATAATTTACCATTTACCATGTACAATGTACAATTTAGCTGGCGCAGTATGAAAATTGTAAATTGTACATGGTAAATGGTACATGAATTTATTTCTTCAGCAACTCGTCAATCTTCTCCAGATAATCAAGGGAGTCATCGATGAAGAAGCGAAGCTCAGGGATGATGCGTAATTGGTTACGAACACGAGTACCGAGTTCGTAACGAATCTGCTTCTCATTTGCCTGAATGTTCTTGATGATCTCCTCGCCACGCTCAGAAGGGAACACGCTAAGGTTAGCTGTGCATATACTGAGGTCTGGAGAGATACGAACACGAGTAACACTTACCAGCACACCTGGCATCATGCGAGTCTGTGCCTGGAATATTGAAGCCAACTCCTTCTGGAGCATACGGCATATACGAGCTTGTCTTGTTTCTTGCATAATAAAAAAACACAGCCCCTCACCTGTCCTTCGGGCATCCTCTCCCCGAGGGGCGAGGGGAAAATTACATTTTATCGCTTAAAATCTATCCTTTAAAGGATTTTTACTAACTTCTTCCTCGCCCCTTGGGGAGAGGATGCCCAAAGGGCAGGTGAGGGGCCATTTAATTACCACAAAACCTTTCCCACTCTGTCTGGAAGCCATTGAATACATTGATATCGACCTCTGTATTGATGCCCTTGACACGACCGTCAGGACACAACTGCCAATATACAAGATTCACATTCGGGCGGTACATACCATAGCGGGCTATCCATACGTTGTAATTCTTCATCAGGTCGGGTGCTGCTGGCAGGTATTTGTCCACAAACTTCTGACTGACATAAAGGACAGGTTTCACGCCATGTGCCTGTTCTACCATATTCAGCCACTTTCGTATATGGGCAAACATCGCCTTTGTGCCACCCATCTGCCTTATCTGTCCAGCAGTCGGCTCAACGTCGAGCACAGGAGGGAAGTCACCATACTGATAACGCGAGTTCCTGAGGAAGAACATAGCCTGCTCTGCGCCTGTGGTCTTGGTAGAGAAGAAGTGATACGACCCCACTTTATATCCATGACTACGAGCAGCCTTGTAGTCTGCGTAATAGTAGTTGTTCCTGATGCTCTTACCCTCGGTTGATTTAATATAGATGAAGGAAATCTTATAGTTCACATCACCTGATATCGTCTTCTTGCTGATGTTGCCGAGGTGTGTTATCTTCAGGTCGTTCCAGTTGATACCGAACCTCTGCACCTTGTTCCTTACACGCAGCACCTTCTTTCCCTTACGGTTACGCACCCATCTCTTCACCTTCGTTATCTTCTCATGCTGATAACGCGAGATGTCAATACCATAAATACGCTCTTCTGTATAGGTTATGAGCTCTCCCAGATAGCCGCCGTCCTTCCACTCACCTATGCGCATTCGCATGCCAGGCGTGAGAGCAAGACCAAAGCCTGAGCGTAATCCATGCAGCCAGTTACCCTCATAGTAGCCACCATCATTCTTGTAGAGCTTTCCATATCCGTGATAGTGGCCTGCGGAATCAACACTACCGATATAGGTTCCAAGAGAGTCAATCCTCACATGACTTGGCAATACCATTCTCGGAGCAGGACGCTTTGCGAGATGCTGCTTTATCATGTCGGTGCAGAAGGTATTCAGACTGGTAGAGAGATAGTACGGTTTCCTGCTGTCCTTTGTGCGGATCACAACCATACCGTTCTTCTCCTTCACCATTTCACACTCCACTCGCACAGGTCGTGCAGATGCTTTCTCTGATTCATTTACCCATGCATAGTAACGTGAACATAGTTCGAGACGTAGCGGAGTTTTATTATCAATCTTCGCAAGAGCCTTTGCAACGCCATTAAGCGAATCCTTTGAGTGATGCATATATTCACTCGCGCGAGTAACAACGTCAAAGCCATCCTCAGTCACATCATGTGTGCGGATATAATAGTCCGCATGTTCTTCCTGCTCTTCTATATTTACAAGAAGTTTCTTTACTGCCTCCTTCTGACGGGCAACCATTTTGTGCAACTGCTCACTACTTGCCTTGCAAAGCGAAGCTGTGTCAGTTTTCAATACCATCAGTCGGCCTTTGCATGAAGGTATTACAGGAAGCCAATTCACCCATTGGCCGGGAATGGAATATGTGACGGTGGACACATTTGAATGACTGTCCGGTCTGCCTCCCACGAAAAGCGTATCGCCCTGAATATCGCGAAAGGACATCAACGTATCATTACCCGACATCAATAGAAAACAATCCTCGCGTTCTACCTTCGCATCTGACATTGCTATCTCTTCTGGAGACACACTACGTGACTGCCAAAGGAATACTACAATAATGATGCAGAGTACGACTGCAGGAAATATACTATACTTAATTACCTTTTTCATTATTAGAGAGCAAAATTACACATTTTTTTTTTCATAAATGCAAGTTGTTGATAATTTTTTATATCTTTGCAGAAAAAATGTGAATTTGAATGAAAAATAGAAAATGAAAATTGAAAAATAACACAATGTACAATTTATAAATTGTAATATGTATTTTTTATTATTCACTTTTCATTATATAATTTAAAAGACCTAAACATCATGCTAGTAAAAACATATTGTGCAGCAATAAATGGCTTGGAAGTTACCACGGTCACGGTAGAGATTAGTGTGGAAGCAGGACAATGCCTGTATCTCTCCGGATTGGGCGATGAGGCTGTGCGCGAGAGTCAGAGCAGAATCAGAACGGCATATCTGTATAGCGGATATAAATTTCCAAATAAGGCTATAACGATAAACCTTGCTCCAGCTGATTTGCGTAAGGAAGGAACTTCTTTTGACCTGCCAATTGCTATCGGCATACTTGCTGCTAACGAGGATATGCCTAAGGAACTGCTTGACAAGTATCTTTTAATTGGTGAGCTTGGTCTTGATGGCACTCTCCAACCTATTCGTGGTGCTCTGCCTATTGCTATCAAGGCAAGAAAGGACGGATATAAAGGAATGATTCTCCCTCGTGCTAATGCTCGTGAGGCTGCTGTGGTTAATAATCTTGAGATCTATGGCATGGATACTCTGGCTGATGTGGTGCAATTCCTGTCGGGACAGAGTGAGGTACAGCCATTAGAATACGACACACGAAAGGTTTTTTACGAGCAACAGGCAAGCTGTAGCGACCTTGACTTTGCTGACGTTAAAGGACAAGAATCTGTGAAACGTGCTATGGAGGTAGCGGCTGCTGGTGGTCATAACATGATTATGATAGGTCCTCCTGGCTCAGGTAAGTCCATGATGGCTAAGCGGTTGCCAAGTATCCTCCCACCTTTGTCACTTTCTGAGAGTCTGGAAACCACCCAGATTCATAGTATCGCAGGTAAGTTAAGCGGAGGCAAAGACGGAAGGGGAGCCACTCTTATCTCCCAACGCCCTTTCAGAAGTCCGCACCATACCATTTCGCAGGTAGCATTGGTTGGTGGTGGCTCTAAGGCCATGCCAGGTGAAATATCTCTCGCTCATAATGGAGTTCTCTTCTGTGATGAGTTGCCTGAATTTAATAAAAGCACTCTGGAAGTTCTTCGGCAACCATTAGAGGATAGAATAATCACTATCTCTCGTGCAAAATACACGATAGAATATCCGTGTTCTTTCATGTTTGTCGCAAGTGCCAATCCTTGTCCTTGCGGTTATTATGGCGATCCGACACATCATTGTGCCTGTACCCCTAATCAGATACAGAGATATATGAATAAGATCTCAGGTCCGTTGCTCGACCGTATTGATATCCAGATAGATATCGTGGCTGTTCCTTTCTCTGAACTCTCAAAGACTGCTCAAGGCGAATCTTCTGCAGAGATTCGTAAGCGTGTCATAGCTGCACGTCAGATACAGACAGAGCGTTTCAAGAAAGAAAAGGCAGTTCATTGCAACGCACAGATGACCGATAGGATGCTTCGCAAATATTGTGCCATCGATGAGCAGACCACCACACTTCTCCATAATGCTATGGAGCGTCTGCACCTCTCCGCAAGGGCTTACTCTCGCATTCTAAAGGTTGCAAGAACAATAGCCGACCTTTCTAGCTCAGAGAATATCCAGATGCCACATATCGCCGAGGCTATCGGGTATAGACAGTTGGATAGAGGAGACTGGGCAGAGAGAGGAATGTAAGAGATTAAAATATTAAGAAATTAAGAGATTAAGTGATTAAATAAATATGGATCGTAGTTCACAAATCATTCGTACCAGTTGGATAGGTATAGCAGCCAATGTGCTATTGGCAGGTTTCAAGGCAACAGTCGGCATTCTTGCCAATTCCGTGGCTATCATAATGGATGCTGTAAATAATCTTAGTGATGCTCTTTCGAGCGTCATTACCATCGTTGGAACTAAACTGTCGCAGCGACCAGCCGACCGCAAGCATCCATTCGGTTTCGGGCGTATAGAGTATTTCAGCGCTATCATAATTGCCATTATTGTACTATCGGCTGGCATCACCTCACTCATAGAGTCGGTGAAGAAAATATTCGACCCTACAGAGCCAGAATATTCTACGGTGACACTTGTTGTGATTGCAGTTGCTATTGTGGTGAAACTGATACTTGGACAATACGTTAAGCGTAAGGGTGAGCAACTTAAAAGCGATGCCTTGATAGCTTCTGGTTCTGACGCATTGTTTGATGCAATTATCACTCTGGCAACACTTATCTCGGCAGGTGTTATGCTACTATGGAACGTGTCTCTCGACGGTATTCTTGGAGCCTTGATTTCTGCTGTCATCATCAAGGCTGGTATAGAGATGCTTACCTCACCAATCAACGAACTGCTCGGTACGAGTATTTCGGCAGAACTCACCAAGCAGATACAGAAGGAGGTTTCCGACTTTGAGGGTGTTCATGGTGTTTTCGACCTGATTCTACACAACTATGGTCCTGACGTGAAGATTGGTTCGTTACATATCAATGTCTATGACACGATGTCGGCTCACGACATTCATGGTCTGACACGCAAAATCTCGATGCAGATGTACGAGCGTCACGGCATCATAATGACTGTTGGAGTCTATGCCA
>JAEEGH010030612.1_pt1 | contig 10451 bp, 9 predicted proteins | sample 9134181 | NCBI WGS metagenome assembly JAEEGH01 (sample SAMN16246544, study PRJNA631951) | gut metagenome | biome: gut microbiome; feature: rumen; material: DP-attached | host: Bos | place: Iran: Karaj | collected 2018-10 | reverse complement strand
CTTCCTACTCCGCCGTAGGTGGCGGAAGCGGATTCTTGCGAGGGCGGCCACGGGGGCGCTTGACGGGCATTTCTGCAGCGGCTTCCGGGTGCAAAGCCTTGTTCTTTGCCATCAGCGCTTCGCGGATCTTTTTCGCGCGTTCTTCGATGCGCTGGCGGGCTAGGTCTGCAGCAGAAACTATCACGGTTTTGGGCTTGTCGCCGGGCTTTACCCCGAACGAGCCCTTGAGGACGCGGCCAGAAGGCGGCTTGGGCGGTTCCGAGAGGACGCTCTTGAGCACGCGCTTGGGCGTTTCCTCGGGCGCTGCTTGTGCAATGATCTTCTTGACTTCGACGTCTTCGGCCTTTGGTGCGCTTGCGTTTGAGGCGATTTTCTTCAAGATGCTGTTGATTTCAGCATCATTTTCGGCTTCGCGCGATTCGGCTGTTTCCGGTTTGTTGTACTTGGCTACGAGCGAATTGAACTTGGCGTTTTCGTTTTTTTCCTTGAGCGCCATGCGCTCACGCTTGGACGGACGCCTTGCTCCGTTGTGCTTTTTGCCAACAAACTTTTTCTCTTTGCTTTCCGAGTTTCGGATGATTTCTTCATCGGAAAGACCACGCAATTCGGGCGGAACTTCAGTGATTTGAAGGGCCTCTTTTTTAGTGGAATCAGTCATGATTTATAGGTCTTTTAGCTGTTTTTGGCTTGTCAAGGTTTTTTTTGCACTTTTTTTACAAAAAATTCAGAAAAAAATTAAAAAAATTTGAAAAAAATGTTTGTCAAGGTCTAGAAAAAAAATTCTTTATGGACTATTTTTGGTGTACATGCTTCGGTTTACACAAGAAATATCTCTCGCTTTGCGCTCTATCGCTAATGAAGAAGAGTCGCATGAAATGTCTAAGAAGGCTAGGGAACAATTTGATTTCCTCGGAATCAGGTTGGTCCCCCGTCGTGAAGTCACGTACCCAATCTTCGACAAGTACCCGCCAAAGGACGGGGAAGAGTTAGTTTCGAGGGTTGAGGACATGTGGGCACAGCCGTATAGGGAATTCCAGTACGCCGCTTGTGACTACTTATTCCGCCATCGTGGGCTTCTAGGCGGTCAACACCTCAATTTTTTGAAAAAGCTTATCAAGACAAGAGCTTGGCGCGACACTGTAGATACTCTCGCGTCTTGCGTCTTGGGTGATCTTGCTTTACGTCTGCCTGCTCTGCGGACAAAAATTGCGTCATGGATTCGCGATCCGAACATCTGGGTCCGCCGTAGCGCAATTATTTTCCAGGTGCAGTACAAGGACCGCACGGACTGGCCGCTTCTGCGTCAGTTCTGCCTCACTTGCGCGAAGGACGACGACTACTACATCCGCAACGGCATTGGCCGGGCTCTATCTGAATATGCCCGCATCAACCCGACGGAAGTCCGCCGCTTTGTCCAAGATAACGCATTTGCGGAACAGACCGCCCAAGAAATCCTCCGCCTCATCTAGTCCAAGTTCTGGAATGCACACGAATATCGCAGATTTTGCAATGTGAATTGCGCAAAGCCTCGGCTTTTAAAGACTCTCGAATGGGAGTCTTTTTTTATTGTATAGCCAGCCTCGGAGCGAACGTTTCCTTTTTGTCATGCCCGTCCCGGAACAAGTCCGGGATGACAGTCGGGTACCTCCCTTATTTGCTTTTCTTTTGGGCGTTTGGCTTTTCTTTTAGCGGAAAGCTGAATTTCCCTTGGAGGACGCACCCTTTAGCCCCCGGATCGCATTCTTGATTGCGTTTGTTGCAAAACGTCTCGTTCAGATATTTACATTCCCAGCTCATAAGAATCTCCTTCTTGAGAGTGTGGTTGTACCCCATTGCGGAGCATCTCCATTAATCTAAACAAAAAAAGTCTGTTCGCAAAATTTTTGTTCATTTTACATACTAAAAACGTTTTTTGTGGGAAAAAGTATGTAATTGAAAAATTTTTACTTTGTACGTTACATACTAAAAATTTTTTTAAAGGTCTTAGTATGTAATTTTTGGCTCCAAAAGGTCGTTTATGGGGCTTTGGGGCCAAAAAATAGCATGAAAGTGGGGTGTTTGGGCTTTTTGGGGCTTTTTTTCGTCTTTTTTTACATACTAAAACATTGTTTTTTAGATTTAGTATGTATTGTTACAAAGTAACGTACTTTTGAAAGCTCTGGATTCGATAGTTCTTCCTCCAAAAGGACAATACCCGCCTTATATGATTTTATAATCAACGCTATTTTTAGAGACTCATTTTACAAACGTGAAATCTTTCAAAAAAACGTTAGTTTTTCGCAATTCGAACGGTTATTATGCGGTCACTGCATATACACTTTCACTTTTTACGGCCGTGCAGTAGCTAAAATGGCGCTCCTGCGTAGCGCGTTTTGCGGCGGCTCGGTCATGGCAAATTGAGCAAGCTCATTTGCCGCGACTCTCGCCTTAGTCAAAGTGGCACTCCTGACGTAGTGCGTTTTGTGGCGGCTCGGTCATGGCAAATTGAGCAAGCTCATTTGCCGCGACATTCGCCTTAGTCAAAATTTGCACTCCTGACGTAGTGCATTTTGTGGCGGCTCGGTCATGGCAAATTGAGCAAGCTCATTTGCCGCGACTCTCGCCTTAGTCAAAGTTTAAGCTTCGGCGGTAGGGGGTGAATCCTGCGTTCTTGATGAATGTTTCGGCCTGTTCGATGGTGGTGAGGCCGTGATTTTTAAGCACGTTCTCTTCGATGACAATGCTGTTGATGTCGTCGGCACCGGCGTGCAGCCCGAGTTCTCCAAGCGAAAGTCCCATGCCGAGCAGCGACACTTCGATATGCGGGATATTGTCGAGGTACAGGCGGCTGAGCGCAAGCAACTTGAGGTATTCGTCGCCGCGCATGTGACGAATCGGGAACTTGTCGGTTTGCGGCTGGAACGTCCACACCACAAAGCTCTTGAAGCCGTGGGCAATGTCCTGCGTTTTGCGGACGTATTCGAGATGCTCGATGACTTCTTCGGCGGTTTCGGCACTGCCGATGACGATGTTCGCGCTGCCGGGGAGTCCTTTCTTGTGGCAAGCGGCAAGCGTGTCGCACCACTGCTGCGCAGGGAGCTTTCTTGGACTCAAGATTTGACGCATGCGGTCGGAGAGTATCTCGGCACCTGCACCTGGAACGGAACTGAGGCCCGCTTCCTTGAAAATGTCAAGCAGTTCATCGAGCGAAATATTGTTGAATTCTGCAATACGGACAAGTTCAACTGGTGAAAAACCGCGGACTTTGACGCCCAATTCCTGCGTGAGCATCTTGAGAACGTCGGTGTAATAGCTGAGCGGAATATCCTTGTTGACGCCGCCTTGCAAAAAAATCTGGTCGGCACCTTTGGCTTTCGCTTCACACGTCTTTTGACGAATTTCGTCCAAGCTCAAGACATATGCTTCGGGGCTGTGGGCGCTGCGGCAAAAACTGCAAAAACTGCAAGTCACTTCGCAAACGTTCGTGTAGTTCACGATGCGGAATGCTGTGTAGCCCACGCGGTTTCCGGGAAGTTTTGCTTTGCGTACGGTATCGGCAGCCTCGACGACTTCTGTCCACGGGACGTTCGTTAAAATTTCGAGACCTTCCGCAGGCGTCAGCCGTTCTTGAGCAATAGCTTTTTTCAACAAGGAATTCATCGATTAAATAATAGAAAAGGTTACAGGTTATAGGTTATAGGTTTTAGGAAAAGAATCATGCACTTCGTGCATCTGGGTGGCGTAGTCGCGATTATTGCTCTTTCGTTTAATCTACCACTAACCACTGTTTACTCACTGCTAGTTAGGTAATAGGTCTTAGGTTGTAGGGGTTAGGGATTAGCAATGAGCGCGCTTCGCTCTGGGCGATGGGCACGCTCGTGAACTCGCTCTGAGCTCGCTTCGCTTTGAGCGATGGGATCGGCACGTTGTGCCTTTGGGCTCGCTTCGCTTGGGTTTTGGGTATGCTCATAAACTCGCTTTGGGGCTGTTCTAATTACAGATACGGAATTCATTACATTTTCTCATACCTCATACCCCAAAGCCCGCTTAGCGGGCGACCCCATACCCCAAAGGGGCGTAAGCCCCGTGCCCATACCTCAAAGCACCGAAGGTGCGACCCCATACCTCATACCTACTATCTGTCACTGGATCCCCTCCCTAACGGTCGAGGATGACTGCGAAGAATTAACTAACAACTAATGACCAATGACCAACTTCTACTGCCTACTAACCACTAATCACTAACCACCAACCACTAATCTCTCGTCTTTCGTCTCTCGTCTTTCGCCTAAAAATGTTTCCTAAAATAAACATTTGTTGCGATTTCTACAATGCGTTGTTAGAGTAACCAACGTGTAATTATTTTTTTCATGGATGAAAAATGTACTTTTATTATTTTTAGCGTGGGTTTTAAGGCTCGCAAAAATAAAAAATGGGTGGAATAGCCCGAATCTTTCTGTAAAAAGAAGATTTTTGTGTTTTTGTTAGTCCATTATTTACATAAAAAAGAGTGAAAATCGCTCAATTTTAAGTAGATTTTGGTCATCGTAGGCCTAAAAGAAAACATATAAACGGAGTTATTATGCTTGACCTTCTTGCTGTCCAGTCCAGCACAACAAACGCAACGATCATTACGCTCGCTTATACCTTGATCCTTGCTTTCATTCTGTCTTCTTCAATCGCATGGACGTACGAAAAAACGTTCCTCGGGCTTTCCTATTCCCGCAACTTCGTCCAGGGTATCGTCTTGAGTGCGGTTGCGGCTTCGATGATTATGCAGGCCATCGGCGATAACGTCGGTCGCGGCCTCGGCATGATGGGCGCCCTCTCGGTCGTCCGCTTCCGTACGAGCTTCAAGGACCCGCGAGACATTATGTTCATCTTTGCCGCTCTAGGCGCGGGTATCGGTTGTGGCGTTTATGCCTGGGGTGCCGCAGTCGGCGGTACGTTTGCGTTCTGCTGTGTCGCTTTCCTTCTTTCGCGTACGGGGCTTGGTACAAAGCACTTCTTTGACGGTATGCTCCGCTTTGCTCTCCCGAACGAACCGAAAGTCCGTGGTCAGGTTGAAGATATCATGAAGGGCAACTTGAAGACGTTTATTTTGATAACGATGCGCGAAGTCGATGGCGGTGCCCGCTTGGACGTCGCCTACCAGATCCGCCTCCGTGCGACAAAGCCCGCTGCCGAAATCCTCACGATGCTTTCGAAAATCGAAGGCATTTCGGATGTCCAGTTCATGATGCAAGACGCTACGACGGAAATGTAAGGAGGAATGAGAAATGAATAAACTTGAAGATTTCCTCGATAATTTCTGGAACACTCACAAGAACAATGCGGGTGTCGCCTACGTTTATACCCACAAGCTTTCGATTGCCTGGATTCTCTGCGTCGTTTTCGCCGTAATCCTTGGCTTTGTCTATCAGGGCAAGGTTGCCATGTTCCGTGGCATTGCCGAATCGAGCGAAACGATAATCAGCCTCCCGAGCCCGACGGAAATCGTCAAGGTCTATGTGGTGCCCGGCCAGGAAGTCAAGGCTGGCGATACCCTCGTGGTCATCAACCGCCCGGACCTCACGCTCCGCATTGCCGAACTCACTCGTGAACTCGACGCTCTCGAAGGCCGCAGCAACTTGAGTTCTGCTGAAATCGACCAGAAGGTTGCCGAAGTCAAGGCGAACCTCGAAACCCGCCGCTTGGCTTTGAATGCTGAAATCCGCAACCTCGAAACGGAGTACGAAAGCAACAAGGCCATTTCCGCGAAGCTCAAGAGCCTCTCCAACTCGAAGTCCAAGTCCGAAGGCACCGATGCCATGGCTATGCGCATCAAGAGCCTCAAGAACGAATTGAACCTCGCTACAAAGAGCGCCAACGAACAAATCGCCCTCCTCCGTGGCAGTGGCCGTCTCCAGAAGTCTAGCGGCAAGAGCGAAGCTGCCAACATCCGCAAGGAACTCGCCGAAATGCGCAAGCAGCAGCAAGAACTCACCCAGATTGCAAAAGAAAACTGGGTCGTAGGCGACGTGAACGTCCGCGATGGCGAAAAGGTTTCGAGCTTTGCCCCGATCGTGACGCTTGCCCACAAGTCTCCGACGCTCATCCGCGGCTACATCAACGAACAGATTTACAAGAACACGAAGATTGGCGAAGCCGTGAAAGTGACTACCTTGACCGGTGCCGGAAAGGGCGTGGTTGGCGAAGTTGTCGGTCTTTCGAGCCGTATCGTGCCGTTCCCGACCCGTATGTGGAAGATGCCTGAACTGCCTGTCTATGGTCGCGAAGTGACCATCAAGATTCCCGAAGACAACGAGTTCTTGCTGGGCGAAATGGTCACCATCACTGAAACGAGCATCCGCAATTTGCAAAAGCAGAATCAGCAACAGAAGGCTAAGAAATAAATGAAAAATGTGACTTTAATATCGCTTGCGCTCTCTGCGGCTGCAATCGCTAGCCCCCTGACTTGGGAGCGTCTTGTCGAATCCGCCAAGACTGATCCGAGGTATGAATCAGCCGAAAAACGCGCCGAGGCAACTGCAACTCCCCGCAATCTCAAGCTTTGGGACAAAATCGAGCTCCGCTACCAGCTGGACGGCTTTAGCTTTGCCAAGCACGACTTTGAACTCCGCGTGACTCCGCAGGCTTTTGGCGAACGCGCTGCCGACAGGGCTCATTACGAGGCTGCCAAGAATTACCAGCAGGCAAGCTTTGCCGTTGAACGCTCAATCCTCCTTTACGACCGTTACGAACGTGGCGTGCGTTATGTGATGCGCAAGAAGATTAACGAAATCAACAAGCAGCTTCTGCAAGTCAACAGCGACCGTATCGAGGTCTTGCACCTCAAGGCCGGGTCCGCTTCGTTCAGTGCCGAAGACTTGATGACCTCTCTCGAAAAGAACGCTTCGCTCAAGTCGAACCTCCTTTCGGACAGCACCGCGCTCCGCGATGCGGAACTCAAGCTGAAAATCTGGGTGCCGGACTTCGAAGGCGTCGATCTCGATTCAACATTTATGCCATCCATGGATGAACTTGCCGAGTTCTTGAAGAACGGCGTGACCGTCGATGAAAACTTCCCGCTGGTGGCTCTCGCCAAGGGCAAGCGCGATTCCGACATTTCCAAGGCGCAGCAGGATGCGAGCAAGGACCGCAACTACATTTCGCACATCGGTATCGGTTACTCGCTCCAGATTGAATCGCGGATGGAAAAGTACAAGGATTTGGGCTACAATGACGTGAAAAAAACGAAGTATAACCAGTACTATAATGAGTTCATGAAAAATAATTGTATTAGCGTCGTTAATGGAGAATGTGCTCGTTATGCAGACGCTGAAGCAGTTTCTGCATACACGCTCAGAAAGCTTGTTGCCGAGAGTGACGATCGCAAAACTGCGGACAAGTTCTTCGTGAACCTCGCGTTCCGCTTGCCGTTCTTCGACAGCAACAAGGATGCATCCCTCCGTGAGCAAATCGAAAAGCTCGATGCCGAAAGCAAGTACTTGGACGACGTCCGTGAAATAAACCAGAAGGTCGCCCGCCTCACCGAAGAAGTCCTCACGCTTATCGACCAGTGGAAGGTCTTGAAGGGCTATGCCGAACAGGTGAACGCCAGCGGCTTTATGGAACAGTTCGCCCGCAATGCCGGTTCTGACCCGCTCTTGCTGCTCCGTGCCCGCGAAAGCGCACTTGAAAGCGACTTGAAGGCCGCAAAGCTCGAATATGATATTTACGCCCGCTATTTGGCATTGCTCGACTATGCCGGTGGCCTTGCCCGTCAAGATGTTTCAAACCATCTTCGTGAAGGAATCAGGTAGTTTATGGCCGAGGCCCGCGGATTCAGTCTTCTCGAACGCTTCGAGCTGAAGTACCATATCCCCGTCGAATGGGCGGACAGGATTGGTGCTTTTCTCGCTCCGTACTGCGAAGAAGACTACTATTCCAAGATTACTCCGGGTGGATTCTACTGGATTACGAATCTTTACCTCGATACGCCGTCGTGGACGTTCCTTGGCTGGAAAAAGAAACAGCTTCTGGACCGTTTCAACATGCGTATCCGCACTTATGGCGAGCACCCTTCTCAAGACGGTACGTTCCATTTTGAAGTCAAACGCAAGATTCGCAACATCTGCTACAAGAGCCGCGCTACCATCAAGGGAATCAATCCGGGCGAAGTCTGGCACATGAAGCCTGACGAATGGCCGTGCAAGAGCGATAAAGACCGCATGTACCTCAAGGATTATTTGTACAAGACGGAACTTTACGGGGCGCATCCGCGTCTTTTGACGCAGTACAAACGCCGTGCTTGGTTCGGACTCCGTGAAGAGTATTCCCGTGTGACGATTGACACAGGCATGCGTTTCCGCGAAGAAAACGGCTTTGACTACACGGTGGATCCGCAGTACATGCATTCCACCGGAATACCTCGATTTTTCCAGCCGGGTTGCGACGCTGTGCTTGAACTCAAGTGCCCGGCAGCCCAGATGCCGTACTGGATGTTCGACTTGATCCGTGCTTTGAATTTGAAGCATGGGGCGTTCTCCAAGTTCGGAAATGCGGCCGCAGAATGGAAACGTGTTTACGAAAACCCGAGACGTTTCAAAAGTCCATATTGGACTCGTCTTGCGGGGAATTTTTAATGTAGATTTAATTTGATAAGGTTTTAAAAAAAAGGAAGGCGCTTATGAATACCAAAAAATGGCTTGCAGTTGGCACTTGTGTCTCTGTAATGGGTATGTTCTCTGCCTGCTCTGACGACGAAAGTAGTCCTGTCAATCCTCCGGTTGAACTGTCTAGCAGTTCTGTGGCGACTGTCCCGGGTTCTTCTGAAACGTTGCCGCCGAGCAGCAGTGTTGACAACCCGACTCCTTCTTCGGCTATTGTCCCGACATCGTCTTCAATTGGCGTTGTTCCGATGTCCAGTTCGAATTTTGATGATTCCTTGGATGTATCCATAACCAATATGGGTGTTTCGGAAATCATGTACAATGCTCCGGACAAATCGGATTTGGAATGGGTCGAAGTCTATATCAAGAAAGGCCCGGATATTGACAATATGCAGTTGAACAATCTCCGTTTGGATGGTGCTGTCAACTTTGCATTCCCGGCAGAGCCTTTGAAAAATGGTCAGTATGTCATCGTGACAAACAATGTTGACTTGTTCAAGCAGACTTATAAGAATTTGCCTGCTGGGTGCCGCGTCTTTGGACCGTGGGATAAGGACCCGAAGACGGGTGCTGTTGCAAAACTCGTGAATGAAGGCGATGTTGTCGATGTCAAGCTCAAGGGCGAAGGTGACGTGAGCGCAGCTTTCAGTAATGAACCTCCTTGGCCGAGCCTTGCTGACGGTAACGGCAGAACGCTCGTGTATAAGGGTTCTGGTAACGAAGCCGACCCGACTTCTTGGGGGGCAAGTGCTGTTGCCAATGGTAATCCGTGCTCTGGAGACGATAAGGTTCTCGATGCTTCTACTGTTCGCTTGAACGAAATCAAGCCGTATGTTCTTGGAACTACAGATGGCTGGATTGAACTCTACAACTATGGCGATGCTCCTGTCGATGTCAAGGGCTGGGAACTTGAAGCCAAGTTGAAGGGTAAAAAGTGGACTGTCGGCGGCGCTAATACCGTTGTTCCGGCCAAGGGTTATTTGCTTCTTGAAGCGACTGAAGCCGTGTTTGGTGATGGCCTTTATTTGAGCACGAATGGCGATGAAATTTATCTGTACGAAGTTGCTGGTGGTGCTCGCACGGGTAAAGAAACAAGCCTTATGCTTTCTGCTGGCCAGCAGTCTAGCGGTGTCGTGGATGTTGCCGGTACTACGGCTCAGGGCTCGATGGCGACGGAAACTCCGGGTGCCGCAAACTCTGCATTGAAAGCGGGCCCGATTTTCATCAGTGAAATCCATTACCACGAAAACGAACAAGACCTTAATGATTTGGAATTCCTTGAACTTGTGAACAAAGGAACTGCTGAAGTCGCTTTGGTCGAAAGCATCAACAACACTCCGCAAGGCTGGAAAGTCGAAGGCATCAATATGGAATTTGCTGCTGGAGATGCTATCCCGGCCGGAGGAAAAATGGTGCTGTTTGGCGATTCTCTTAAAGGGAAGGACGCTTTGCTCCGTGCTCGTTACGGCTTTGATGAATCTGTGTTAATCCGTTACTATGCCGGTAAACTCTCGAACCGCGGCGAAACTGTTGCTGTGAAAAAGCCCTATTCGTTTGTTACGAGATCCGATGGCACGAAGCAGTGGTATTATGAAATTTCTGATGCTACGCTCTACAGTGACCGTTGGCCTAACATGGGTGAAACTGATGGCGAGGGCAAGAGCCTCAATCGTAAGGACTTCACGACGATGGGTTATGGCTACACCTCTTGGGAAGCGAAAGATCCGACTCCGGGCAAGTAAATTTATATAAGACTGGTACCCCAGCCATTCCCTTTATGCTGTCACCCCGGCCACTGTGCTCTTTGACCACTTAGTT
>JAEEGH010030611.1_pt1 | contig 10451 bp, 9 predicted proteins | sample 9134181 | NCBI WGS metagenome assembly JAEEGH01 (sample SAMN16246544, study PRJNA631951) | gut metagenome | biome: gut microbiome; feature: rumen; material: DP-attached | host: Bos | place: Iran: Karaj | collected 2018-10 | reverse complement strand
ATTTGTAATCAGCAGGTTACAGGTTCGATTCCTGCCATCGGCTCTTGAAAATTTAATATGGGTGGATTCCCGAGTGGCCAAAGGGGACAGACTGTAAATCTGCTGCAAATTGCTTCGGTGGTTCGAATCCACCTCCACCCATTTCCTACCGAAAGGTAGACTTTAACGCGGGGTAGAGCAATCCGGTAGCTCGTCGGGCTCATAACCCGGAGGTTGCAGGTTCAAATCCTGTCCCCGCTACTTCCTTTAACTACATACTCTTACACATGCCCAGATAGCTCAGTTGGTAGAGCAGAGGACTGAAAATCCTCGTGTCGCTGGTTCGATTCCGGCTCTGGGCATCTTTTTTTACCCATTTTTTCAGGAGGACTTCATTATGGATCATGTATCTTTTTCCCCGAAGGGCGTTTGCTCCGTCCAGATCGACTTTGATGTGGAGGACGGAAAGCTTCACAATGTCGCATTCACCAGTGGCTGTAACGGCAACCTGAAGGCCATCGGCAGACTGGTGGAAGGCAAGGATGCGGCAGAAGTCGCAGACATCCTTCGCGGCAACCAGTGCCAGACCAGAGGCACTTCTTGCGCAGATCAATTTGCTAAGGCCATCGATGCTTTCCTGCAGAAGGCCTAAGTCTATAGTAAAGTCGTAGATACAGTAAATCCCCGCCGGTTTTTTCCGACGGGGATTTTTGTACGCATCCGTATGAAAAATTATTTAGCAGATTCTTCCAGAGAAGCAATCAATCGTGCATTCTCTGCTCTGAGCCGTTCCAACTCTTGATCCTTCTCTGTGAGCAGTGCGCTGTATTTCTCCTCGGCAGCACTGTAGCCTTCATCATATCCGTCGTCATGAATGGCTTCTTTCCAGGCTTCTTCATCAAATTCCAGAAAATTCTTCATGATTATTTCCTCCCGGTTTTCTTTCAAAAACTCAGCCAGAATATCATCTTCGATGCAGGAATCAATGGCAGCGTTCATGGCTTTTACTCTCTCATTGTTTGATCTCGTATCCTTGATGGCTTCTCGTGTACGATCCACAAAGAGAGAATACTGCTTGAGGGTCTGACAGGCGTTCATCAGCTCCTCATTGTGTCCTTTATTTACATTATACACATGGACGGTCAGTTCGAGAACCGGATTTTCCTCCTTCCGGATATAATGCTCCGAGAGCTTCAGGATCTTCCGGTCAGAATCAAAGGAACGGTCAGTCCCATTGTAGAACACGATGAAGCGAGGTGTTTCCAGCTCCAGCGGCTTTGAAGAGTGGAATTCCTTGTTGGAATGCTCCGACTTCAGCAATTCCGCATAGTAGAGCAGCATACGTACGGGCATACTTTTGGCCCAGGTGCTCTGGTGTTCATAGAGATTCTGACATCCATCAAAGATGAAGGACAGATCATTTTTCAGGCGGGAAAAAATTCCGCTCTGAAACCCTTCCTGATCGCTCAGGGTGTTCACGGTAATGTCGTCAACGGATTCAATCTTCTCCCCGCTGACGGCTTCGCACAGACTCTTCAGCTTCTCCTTATCACTGAAAAGCATGGCAAAAATGGTTGCTTTGTACTCACGATTTACTTCAGGCATAATTGTACCCCTTTCAAAGGAAAATATCTTAAGAGAAAGCACCGAAAGAAAGCCTGCATTAACAGGATTTCTTACACGAAAAACAAAACAGCGGATGCTGCTTCTCGTGGGCTATTCAGTTCTCTTCTCTGGGGTAAATTAGATAATCAGAAAGCAGACCGTCGGTACTCTCTGCTTAGAGCATGAATGTAGCACAGGAAGATAGAAAAAACAAGGACTTCTTGTGCTATAATGCCTTTTGGAGTAAAATCGGGGAATCGGCCCTAAAGATAGTGTCACCCCGAGAGAAAGATTCAATTTATATGACTGATCAAGTAACGGAAAAACAGCAAAAGAATACCAAACAGGTGGATCTGATCGGAGGCCCCATCGGACGGGGCATTCTGCGGTTCTGCATCCCCCTCTTTATGGGACAGCTCCTGCAGCAGCTCTACAATATCGCTGACGCCTGGGTCTTGGGGAACTTCGCGGAGGAGAACGCTTTTGCAGCGGTGAGCTCCGGCGGATCCCTAAGCTTTTTCGTCATCGGCTTTTTCGGTGGCCTTGGAGCCGGCGGAGGCATTGTCATCAGCCGTTACTTCGGCGCCGGAGACCGGGAGAAGACGGCGGATGCCATCCACAGCAATATGCTCTTTGCCCTGATCTGCTGCGTCGTTGCCACGGTGGTGGGGCTCATCGCCGTGCCTGCCCTGATGCGGTTTATCGACACTCCGCCGGAGGTGCTGCCTTATGGCCTCACCTATTTCCGGATCTATTTCGGCGGTATCTCCACCATCATCCTGTATAACGTGTGCATGAGCATCATGCGATCCGTGGGGGACAGCTACCATCCTTTGATGTACCTGCTCTTTTCTTCCCTGATGAACATCGTCCTGGATCTGCTCTTTGTAGCGGTGCTTCCCTGGGGCGTGGTGGGAGCCGCAGTGGCGACGGTGGTCTCTCAGGGCGTATCGGCACTTTTGTGCATTGTCAGGCTCCTGCGACTGCAGGACGGGACGGGGATCCGGCTCCGGGAGATCCCGGTGTGGCATGGGGATCTGATGAAGCAGATCCTGCTCCAGGGACTGCCTATGGGACTGCAGAATTCCGTCATCTCTATCGGCAACATCGTCGTCCAGAAAAACATCAACGCCTTTGGCGCCCACGCCATGTCCGGCATGGGGGCCTATTCCAAGGTGGAGGGCTTCGTTTTCCTGCCCATCACCAGCATTTCCATGGGAATCCCCACCTTCGTCAGCCAGAACTACGGCGCGAAGCGCATGGACCGGGTGAAAAAGGGCGCTGTCTTCGGAATCATCACGGGTGTGGTCCTGGCGGAGCTCATCGGCCTGGTGCTGTACCTGGTGGCAGGGGATACCTTACGGTTTTTCGTCAAGGATCCGGATGCCATTTCCTACGGAATCATGCATGTGTCCGTGGTGGCGTTTTTCTTTTGCCTGCTGGCCTACTCCCATTGTTGCGCCGGCGTGATGCGGGGACTGGGGAAATCCATCGTTCCCATGGTCACCATGCTGACCTTCTGGTGCGGGGTCCGCATCATCTATGTGACCACGGCCATCCGGCTGATCCCGAAGTTTACCACCATCAGCTGGTGCTATCCCCTGACCTGGGGCTGCAGCAGCATCGTGTTCACCATCTGGTTTTTGGCAAACATCCGGAAGTTATCATGATCCAACGGATTGGTTCGCTGCCATAAAAAGACGCCGGAGTTAATCGTAATGAGACTTAATATCAATAACCCCCTTCATTGCCCAAAAACCCTTGAAATATAACGATTTCAACGATAAAATAAGCAAGTTGACAATGCCGGAGCATTCTCAAAAAGGAACTTCGGTTTTCTATAGAATGACCGATCATCAATCGGTATGGAGGAAGTAACATGAGTGAAGCGCAGGAAATTTTGCGGATCAAAAACCTGAAGGTGGGCGTAGACGATAAAGAGATCCTTCATGGTGTGGATCTGGTGATCCGGGAGGGCGAGACCCATGTGCTCATGGGCCCCAACGGTGCAGGCAAGTCCACTCTGGGGAACGCTCTGATGGGCAATCCCAAATACGCTGTCACGGAAGGCTCCGCGATCTACAAGGGCAAGGATCTGCTGGAGATGGAGACCAATGAGCGGGCTTCGGAAGGGCTTTTCCTTTCCTTCCAGAATCCCATCGAAGTCCCCGGCGTGACCTTGAGCAATTTCGTTCGCAGCTCCATGGAGTCCTGCGGCGTAAAACTGTCCCTCTGGAACTTCAAGAAGGAAGCAAAAAAGCAGATGGATGTCCTGCAGATGGATCCCGAATATCTGGACAGAGACCTGAACGTGGGATTTTCCGGCGGCGAGAAAAAGAAGGCGGAGATCTTTCAGCTCCTGATGCTGCATCCCGCCCTGGCCATCCTGGATGAGACCGATTCCGGCCTGGATGTGGACGCGGTAAAGACCGTATCCACCGGCGTGGAGGAGTATCAAAAGAGCCAGAACGGCGCTCTCCTCATCATCACCCACAGCACCCGGATCCTGGATGCACTGCATGTGGATTATACCCATGTGCTGGTGGACGGCCGGATCGTGGCCACCGGCGGTGCGGAGCTCATCGATCGTATCAACAGCGAAGGCTTTGAGCAGTTTACCAGATAAGAGAGGATCTCATGAAGGAAAAAACCTTTGTGGATGATATAAACCGCAGTGTTTATGACGTCCGTGACGAAGAAAAAGATGCATATCGCATCAAACAGGGACTGACGGAAGAGATCGTGCTGAAGATCTCCGAGGAAAAAAACGACCCGGAGTGGATGCGGGAATTCCGCTTAAAGTGCCTGAAGATCTATAACGAAATACAGGTTCCCGACTGGGGCCCCTCCATCGAAGGCCTGAACATGGACAATATCGCAACTTACGTCCGGGCCAACACCGACATGAAGGGCACATGGGAAGAGGTTCCCGAGGACATCAAGGAGACCTTCGAGCGTCTGGGTATCCCCCAGGCAGAGCGGGAAAGCCTGGCAGGCGTGGGCGCCCAGTACGATTCCGAGCTGGTGTACCATAACGTCCGCAAGGAAGTGGAGGAGCAGGGTGTCATCTACACCGATTTTGAGAGCGCTCTCACCGGCCCCTACGCGGAGATGGTCCGGGAGCATTTCATGAAGCTGGTGCCCCCCACGGATCACAAATTCGCCGCTTTGCACGGTGCCGTCTGGTCCGGCGGATCCTTTGTCTACGTTCCCCCCGGGGTGAAGGTGGAGATCCCGCTGCAGTCCTATTTCCGACTGAACGCCAAGGGCGCGGGACAGTTTGAGCACACCCTGATCATCGTGGATGAAGGTGCGGACCTGCACTTTATCGAAGGGTGCTCCGCTCCCAAATACAATGTGGCCAATCTTCACGCGGGCTGCGTGGAGCTCTTTGTGGGGAAAAATGCGAGACTGCGTTACTCCACCATCGAGAACTGGTCCAAGAACATGTACAACCTGAACACCAAGCGTGCCATCGCCGCCGAAGGCGCTACGGTGGAGTGGGTCTCCGGATCCTTCGGATCCCATGTTTCCTACCTCTATCCCATGACCATCCTGAACGGCGAGGGCTCTCACACGGAATTCACCGGCATTACTTTTGCCGGCGAGGGACAGAACCTGGATACGGGACTGAAGGTGGTGCACAACGCACCGAATACCACTTCCTTTGTCAATACCCGTTCCATCTCCAAGGGCGGCGGCTGTGCCACCACCAGAAGCAGCATCGTGGTGAATGCCAACGCAAAGGGAAGCAAGTCCAGCGTGTCCTGCGAATCCTTAATGATCGACGACATCTCCCGTTCCGACACCATCCCTGCCATGGACATCCGCACGGACGAGTGTGACATCGGACACGAGGCCAGCATCGGCCGCATCAGTGATGATGCCGTCTTTTACCTGATGTCCAGAGGACTTTCCGAGGAGGAGGCCAAGGCCATGATCGTCAGCGGCTTTGCCGATAAGGTATCCAAGGAGCTTCCTTTGGAGTATGCGGTGGAGATGAACAATCTGATCCGTCTGGAAATGGTGGGCAGCATCGGCTAAATGAGCCTGAAGAGCTGACCGCCTTCGGGCGGCAGCATACGGAGTGCATATGGAAACAAAACAGATCATTCTGAACGAACTCCCCATGCGGACCTGGAATCATTTGAAAATGAACGAGGCCGTTCTGGAGGGAGTGGAGATCAGCGGAAGTCTCCCGGTGGAAATTCAGGTCGAGGGACAGCTGGAAACAGAAAAAAATATCCCGGAAAGCATCCCGGGGATTCCCACGGGTGCCGGAAGGGCGGTAGATGCCCTGGCAGAGGAAAGTGACGCAAGTGTCACCACTCTGAAAGCTGCAAAACCGGGGGCAAAAGGCAAGGCGATCCTGCAGGTAAAGGCTGCCGGACAGACCATGAACCGCATCTTCCTGGAAGCGGCAGAAAATGCCGAAATGACGGTATATCTGGACATTGACAGCTGCCCGGAAGCGGAAGGGATCACCCTCCTCCAGACCAAGGCAGAGCTGGCACCTCACGCTCTCTTACGCCTGGTGCAGATCGGCCACACGTCTCAGACCCTGGATGTGCTGAATGACATTGGTGTCAGGTGTGCAGAAGGGGCCAGATTTGAGCTGGTACAGCTCTATCTGGGAGGCGGAAGAGTCTGGTCCGGGTACGAGGCGGACCTCCTTGGAGACGACAGCAGCTGCAACGTCTATGTGGGTTACCACTTGCAGGGCGAGCAGAAACTTGATATGAATTATGTAGTGCGTCATCGCGGAAAGAGGAGCGACTCCGTCATCACTTCCGCCGGTGCCCTTAGCGACCGGTCGAAAAAGATCTTCCGTGGAACCCTGGACTTTATCAAGGGAGGCAAGACGGCCACCGGTGCGGAGAAGGAAGAGGTCCTTCTCATGAGCGACGAGGTTCACAACCAGACCATTCCCCTGATCCTTTGCGGGGAGGAGGATGTGGCGGGCAGCCACGGTGCCACCATCGGAAAGGCGGATGAGGATGCTCTGTTCTACCTCTCCTCCAGAGGCATCGGTAAGGAGCGGGCCATCGCAATGCTGGCCAAGGCCAAAGTGGACAGCGCACTGGCCTATATCAAGGATCCGGACCTGCGGGAACGGACCGAAAACGTGATTGAAGGAATCTATGGACACACAGACGAGGATAGCGAAAGTTAATCGCCTGAGAGCGGATTTTCCCCTGCTGGGCGAATGGGATCTGGCATATCTGGACAACGCAGCCACCACCCAGAAGCCGGTGCAGGTTTTAGAGGCAGTGCAGCGCTACTACGAAGCGGAGAATGCCAATCCTCTGCGTGGCGTCTACGCCCTGAGCGAGCTGGCAACGGAGCGTTATGAGGAAGCCAGACGCCTTACGGCAGAACTCATTGGGGCAGCCCGTCCCGAAGAGATCGTATTTACCAGAAATGCCACGGAGAGCCTGAATCTCCTGGCTTACAGTTACGGATCAGCGAACCTGAAGGAAGGGGACGAGGTCATCGTTTCCGCCCTGGAGCATCACAGCAATTTCCTTCCCTGGAAGGCTGCTGCGGAGCGGGCGGGGGCAAAGCTCATTCAGCTGCCCTGTACCTCCGAGGGCGAACTGACCCCGGAAGCTCTTTCGAAGGTCCTTTCCGAGCGGACGAAGATCGTTGCCATGACCCAGGTTTCCAATGTCATGGGACGGAAAAACGACTTAAAGCCCCTGATCGACATGGCTCATGCAGTCGGTGCCGTGACGGTGGTGGACGGTTCCCAGAGCGTACCTCACATGCAGGTAAATGTCCGGGAACTGGATACGGATTTCCTGGTATTTTCCGGACACAAGATGATGGCCCCCATGGGCATCGGCGCATTGTACGGAAAATACGATCTGCTGGATGCCATGCCTCCTTTCCTCACCGGCGGCGAAATGATCGAAACGGTGCACTGGGACCGGGTTCGCTATGCGCAGGTGCCTACCCGTTTTGAGGCGGGCACGGTAAATGCCGGCGGCGCCGTGGGACTGGGTGCAGCCATCCGCTACCTTCGGGATGAAGTTGGATTTGACTTCATCGAGGAGCAGGAAAGCGCCCTGGTGAAGGTGGTGATGGATGGCCTTTCGCAGATGGAGGGCATTACCGTCATCGGATCTCAGAAGGCGGAGGACCACAAGGGCATCGTCACCTTTATGGTGGATGACGTGCATCCCCACGATGTGGCTTCCATCCTGAGTACGGAAAAAGTGGCCATCCGGGCGGGGCATCATTGCGCACAGCCCCTGATGGACTTTCTGGGAGTAAAATCCACCTGCAGAGTCAGCTTTGCATTTTATAACACGGAAGAAGAAGCAGAGGCCTTTTTGCGGGCCCTGGGAAAAGTAAGAGGCCTGATGGGATATGGGAAATAGCACATTTTACAACGAAGTCCTGACCGATCATAACATGCATCCCCTGCACAAGCACGACCTGGAGAATCCGGATTATGTGCTGGAGGGCGTCAACCCCAGCTGCGGCGACGAGATCAGTCTCCAGCTGAAGGTGGAGGACGGGATCATCAAGGGCGGTTCCTTTGTAGGGGACGGCTGCGCTATTTCTCAGGCTTCCGCGGACATCATGATCGACCTGATCCTGGGCAAGACCACGGAGGAGGCCCTTTCCATGGCGGAAAGCTTCCTGCGGATGATCAAGGGAGAGGCCACCGAGGAGGAGATCGAATCCCTGGAGGAGGCCGGCGCCCTGGAGGACATCTCCCATATGCCCGCCCGTGTAAAATGCGCGGTGCTGGGATGGCACACTCTGAAAGAGATTTTGGAAAAAGAATGCGGGAAGCAATGAAAACACTGTTTGAAGAACTGACCGAATACAGCGAATCGAATATCCTGCCCTGCCATATGCCGGGGCATAAGCGGAAATCCTTCGGCGACCTGCCGGAGGATTTTGTCAAAATAGACCTTACGGAGGTGGAGGGCACCGACAATCTCCATGCGCCGGAGGGCATCCTGAAGGACGCCCAGGACCGGGCGGCCCTGCTTTGTCATGCCCGGGAAACCTTCTTCCTGGTAGGGGGAAGCACCGCGGGGATCCTGGCCGCCATCAGCTCGGCGGTGCCTGCGGGAGGTACCATTCTTCTGCCCAGAGGCTGCCACCGCTCCGTGTACCATGCCCTGTATCTGCGCCGGATCACCCCCGCATATCTGGAAACGGAACTGACGACCTGCGGCATCCCGGAGCCTCCTTCCCCGGAGGAAGTGGAGGAGCGCCTTGTCACCTGCTCCGAGGCAGCGGCAGTGCTCATTACCTGCCCCACCTATGAGGGGCGGCTTACGAAAGTGCGCAGGATCGCGGAGATGGTTCATGCCGCGGGAAAGATCCTGATCGTGGATGAAGCTCACGGTGCCCACCTGGGATGGAGCTCTGCTCTTCCCGAGAGCGCGGCACAGGCGGGAGCGGACCTGGTGATCCAGAGCACCCACAAAACCCTGCCTGCTCCGACCCAGACAGCACTTTTGCATCTGTGCTCGGACCGTGTCAGCGAAGAGCGCATTCGCAGGTTCCTGCGGATCTATGAGACCAGCAGCCCGTCCTATCCGTTGATGGCGGGCATCGACAATGCCCTTTCCTTCATGGAAAAAGAGGGAGACGCCCGAATCCGTGCCTTAAACGGCCTCTGCGCAGAATTGCAGCAGCGGCTGAAAGACTGCAAAAAAATCCGGCTGATGCCGGCTTCCAAAGTCCAGGATCCCGGGAAAGTCCTGATTCTTTGCGACAGGGCAGGGGTCGGCGGAAAGCAGCTCTCAGAGATCCTGCGAAGGGATTACCGGATCGAAACGGAAATGAGCGCCCCGGAATACGTGCTGGCCATGATGACGGTGGCGGACGATGCCGCTTCCTTTACAAGGCTGGGGGATGCGCTTCTGGACATTGACAGGCGCCTGGCGTTAAGTGCGGGCGGCGAGAATGAAGGAAAGATCCTTCCGGACACCCCACAGTATGCCGATGATCGGCAGGAGGATCCCGCAGACCGGATCTTCCATGCCTGTGAAAACGCCCTGGCGGAGGAGTGCGGAGAGCCGGCTCTTCCGGAGGTGATCCTGCCCCTTTGGCAGGCCTGGGATGCGAAAGCGGAGGAAATTTCCATCGAGGAAGCGGAAGGCAGGATCTGCGGAGAATTTGTCTGTCCCTATCCTCCCGGAACTCCCATCCTTTTGCCCGGAGAGCGGATCCGAAAGCGGGATCAGGAGGTGATCCGGCGGAGTGTTTTTGGCGGTGCCGAAGTAAACGGTATCCGTACCGCTGCAGATCCAAACGGAAAAGTGCGGATCTATCTTCCCGTTGTGGTACAATAAAAGCGGAGGACAGACACCTATGGGAACCATTTTTTGCCTCCTGGGGAAAAGCTCTACCGGGAAGGACACCATCTATAAGAGACTCACGGAAAACAGGGAACTGAGTTTAACGCCCATCATCCCCTACACCACCCGGCCCATCCGCAAAGGAGAGCGGGAAGGCGTGGAATATCATTTTGTGACGGAGGAACGCTATCGGCAGCTGCAGGAAGCGGGCCGGGTCATCGAGGAGCGGGCTTACAATACCGTGCACGGCCTTTGGCGCTACTTTACGGTGGCGGAGGAATCCGTGGATCCGAAGGAGCGGGACTATCTCATCACCGCCGGTACGCTGGTGGCGTTCCGGGGGATCCGGGAATATTACGGAGCGGAAAATGTGCGTTCCATCCTCATTGATGTGGACGACGGAGACAGACTTCAGCGGGCCCTGAACCGGGAGCGGAAGCAGGAGACCCCGAAGTACGAGGAAATGTGCCGCAGATTTCTGGCGGACAGCGAGGATTTTTCCGAGGACAAGATCCGGGAGACCGGCATCGATGTCCGGAT
>JAEEGH010030607.1_pt1 | contig 10453 bp, 11 predicted proteins | sample 9134181 | NCBI WGS metagenome assembly JAEEGH01 (sample SAMN16246544, study PRJNA631951) | gut metagenome | biome: gut microbiome; feature: rumen; material: DP-attached | host: Bos | place: Iran: Karaj | collected 2018-10 | reverse complement strand
TCTCGCTAATATCGAACCCCTCAATCACTTCACCTTCAAGTCGGACGACAGCACGACCATGATGGCGAGCAATATCGCCGCAACCGATTAAGAATACCTTCATTGATTCATGTCCTCCTGTCATTATCTACTTTTTTTCAATTTCTGTGCGACATTCACGATGTTCTCCACCGTGACACCGTTCATCTCAAGCAGTCTCTCATACGGGGCGGACTGGCCGAACTGGTCCTGAATGCCGATGCGCCAGATTCTTCCCCGTCCCATTTCGGCGGCAACACATGCAACTGCCGCGCCGAGGCCGTTGATGATGTTGTGATCCTCGACGGTGATGACAGTACCGCAATCAGAGATGGCGCTGACGGTCGCCTCCATGTCCAGAGGCTTGATGGTGTGCATATCCAGGACGCGCGCCCGGATGCCTTTTCCGGCGAGCTCTTCCGCAGCCTCGATGGCGAGGCGGACCGTATCGCCGTTTGCGATGATGGCAAGATCCCGGCCATCCCGGAGAAAGTTTGCCTTCCCCAGCTCGAACTCTTCCTTCTCATCATAAATGCTTGGGATCGCATCACGGGTGAAGCGGAGGTACACCGGACCGTCATATTTTGCGGCGGCACGGACAAGTTTGCGCGCAGACTGATAATCAGCCGGCATGACCACCGTCATATTCGGGATCGTTGCCAGGATGCCCATATCCTCGATGGCCTGGTGGGAGGCGCCGTCGTTTGCCGGCGTCACACCGCCGTGAGAGCAGGCGATCTTCACATTCAGACGGGGATAGGCGATCTCCTGCCGGATCATCTCGCACATGCGCATACTGCCGAACGCCGCATAGGTCACGACGAATGGAATCTTGCCGCAGGTGGCGAGGCCGGCCGCAACGCCCGCGCAGTTCTGTTCCGCGATGCCGACGTTCAGGTACTGCTCCGGCAGCTCCTTCCGGAAGGCGCCGGTCTTGCAGCTCTTTCCGATATCTGCGTCGACGACCAGGATATCCTTGTTTTCCTTGCCAAGGGCAACAATCTCATCGCCGAAGCCGTCTCTGGTGGGAATTTTCTTTCCAAAGTTCATTTACAGCCCCTCCTCAGCACGTTACATACTGGCTGTCCAGCTCTTCCATGGCCTGCCTGTACGGTTCATCGTTTGGCGCAACGCCGTGCCAGCCGCACTGGTTTTCCATGAAGCTGACTCCCTTTCCCTTCACGGTCTTGCCGACAATGCACTTCGGCAGACCGTTCTTCGCCCCCAGGGCTTTGTCCATCGCCCCGATGAGCTCCGCCATGTCGTTTCCGTCACATTCAAACACCTCAAACCCGAAGGCTTCAAACTTCCTGGCCAGGCTGATGGGGGGCATGATTTCTTCACAGGTACCGTCCAGCTGAAGGTTGTTCCAGTCCACGAAAACAACCAGATTATCCAGTTTATACTTGTACGCTGTACCGCAGGCTTCCCAGATCTCGCCCTCGTTGCACTCGCCGTCGCCGACCGCGCAGAAGACGTTGTACGTCCTGTGGTCCAGCTTGGCCGCCAGCGCCATACCCACCGCGCAGGCCAGTCCCTGGCCCAGAGAACCGGTGGAGATGTCGATGCCGGGGCACTTGTTCATGCTGGGGTGGCCCTGGAGGGGGGAACCCTCCTTGCGCAGGGTGTCCAGAACTTCCATAGGGAAATAGCCCTTCATGGCCAGCGCCGCGTACTGGGCGGGGCACACATGGCCCTTGGAGAGGACGAAGCGGTCACGGTCTTCCCAGCGGGGATTGGCCGGGTCCACATTCATGTAGCGGAAGTAGCAGGCGGTGACGAAGTCCGCCACGGACAGGGAGCCGCCGGGATGGCCGCTCTGCGCCTTCCAGATCATGTCGATCACATGCTTTTTCAGATCGACGCATTTGTTGTGCAGTTGGGGAACGGTGTATGTTTCTTTCATGGCAGACTCTCCTCAGTGTGTAAAGATGGTGGAAATGCCGGGAATGTAGGTGATAATCAGCAGAACGATCAGGGAGGCGATCAGCAGGGGGACGACGGCCCTGGAGATCTTCTTGAGATCCACATTGGCCACACCGCAGGCCACATAGAGGTTGACACCCACGGGCGGGGTAAACAGACCGATGGCGAGGTTTACGATCATGACCACGCCCAGATGGATCATGTCCACACCCAGGGCCTGGGCCACGGGAACAAAGAGCGGGGTGAAGATATACAGGGCGGAGGTGGAATCCAGAAAGCAGCCGGCGATCAGCAGCAGAATGTTGACAATGATGAAGAACACGAAGACAGAGCCGTTGGTCAGGCTGATCAGCCCGTTGGAGATGGCCACATCCAGCCGCGCGCGGGTCAGTACGTAGGCAAAGAGGCTTGCGCAGGCGGTGATGAACATGATGGTGGCGGTGGTGCTGGCCGAATCAATGAGGATCTGCTTGAGATCCTTGAGCTTCACGGTCCTGTACACGAACACGCCGATGACGAGGCCGTAGACTACGGCCACGGCCGCTGCCTCGGTCGGAGTGAAGATTCCGCCGTAGATGCCGCCCAGAATGATGATGGGCATCAGCAGACCCCAGAAGGCATCTTTGAAGGCCTTCCAGCGCTGGGCTCCGGTGGCCTTGGGCTGACGCCTGAGATCCATTTTGCGGCCCACCAGCAGCGCCGTGACGATCAGGCCGGCACCCATGATCAGGCCGGGAAGCACGCCGGCCTTGAACAGGTCGCCGATGGAGGTGTCCGCGATGGAACCGAACACCACAAAGGTGATGGAAGGGGGGATAATGACGCCGATGGCGCCGGCGCAGCCCATCAGGGCGGCAGAGAATGCCGGGGAGTAGCCGGTCTTGATCATGCCGGGGATCAGCACCAGACCCAGGGCAGCCACCGTGGCCGGTCCGGAGCCGGAGATGGCAGCAAAGAAGCAGGCCACGATGACGCATACGATGGCAAGTCCGCCTTTCACGTGGCCCACACAGGCCTCGGCCAGATTGATCAGACGCTCGGAGATCTCCGCCTTTTCCATGATGTTGCCTGCGAGGATGAAGAAGGGAATGGCCAGCAGCACGAACTTGCTGGTGGAGGCGGAGAACAGGAAGGGAAGGCTGGACATGATGGTGGACACGGGACGGCCCGCGCCCTGGATCAGCATGGCCAGGATGCTGGAGGAGCCCAGGCACACCGCGATCGGCACGCCGGCCACAAGCAAGACCGCGAAAGAGATAAACAGAATGGCAGCAATCATTTCTTCTCTTCCTCCTTGGCAAGATAGGCGGCTTCCTCGGCGGCAGCCTCCTCGATCATCAGTTCAGCGTCGGTTTTGAGCCTGTCCTCCGGGATGCGGATCTCCTCCAGCGTGATCTGCGCGAAGCGGATCGTCATAAACACTGCGCCGAAGGGGACAAAGCAGCCGTAAATCCACTCGGGCCACTGCATGCTGGGGGTGACCTGACCCAGGATGTACTCGCTCTGAACCATCTTGACACCATAGAAGAACACAGCGAAGGAGAACACGGTAGCAAGGCCGAAGCCGAAGATCAGCAGGGCGCGGCGGAGCTTGGGGCTGACTGCATCGGTCAGGATGGACAGGCCCAGGTGCGCCCGCCGCCTGGCCGCAATGGCGGTACCCATCATACTCAGAAGGACAAAGAGGTTGGTGGTGATCTCTTCGGAGAAGGAGAGGGAGAGATGCAGCACATAGCGGGAAAACACGTTGGCAAAGACCAGCGCCGTCATGGCGAGCAGACAGATGATGCAGATCGTCTCTTCGATCTTGTCCAGAATCTTCATGGCGTCCTCCTTACTTCGTGATGCCGAAGGCCGAGCAGGCATGTTCACCGAAGCGCTCGATCATGCCGCCCTTCCAGTCGGATATTGCCGCTGCGAAGGCCGCTTTCTGCTCGTCATTGAGATAGGTGATCTCCATGCCGTTGGCGGCAAAGCGGGCCAGGATATCAGCTTCCTCGGCCTCCAGAGCGTCGCGGCCCCAGTTGCAGGCCTCTTTTGCGCAGTCGGTCAGCAGCTGCCGCGTCTCCGGCTGCAGGCTCTCCCAGATCTTGGTGTTGGCAATGAACAGGTCATTTTCGTAGGAGTAGTTCCAGATGGTCATGTACTTCTGGATCTCGTCCATCTTGGCAGTGGAGGTGACGGAGACGCCGTTCTCCTGCCCGTCAATGGTGCCCTGCTGGATGGCGGTGAATACCTCGCTCCAGCTCATGGAGGTGGGGTCGGCGCCGAGGGCGCGGAAGAAGCCCATGTAGACCTCGCTGCCTGGCACGCGGATTTTCAGGTTCTTCAGATCGGCGGGCTCGTCCACCGCGGTCTTGGAGTTGGTCAGCTGGCGGAAGCCATTGTGGAAGGAGGCGATATAGGTGATGCCCTTGGCGGCCAGACGCTCGGCATAGTAATTGCCGCCGGTGGCGTCGATCACTTCCCTGGCCTGGGTGTAGCTGTCAAAGGACCACGGGATGGTGGCCACGGGGAGCTGACTGTCAATAACGGCCAAGGTGCAGGTGGCGTAGGCGGCCAGGTCCACGCTGCCCATGGCGATCATCTCAATACCCTTGGTGGCGTTGCCGCCGGCCAGCTGATCGTTGGGGAATACGTCCACGGTCACGCTGCCGCCGGAGCGCTCTGCTACCAGCTCGGCAAAATAACGGGCTACGCGGCTGTCGATCTGTGTGTCGGTCCCGTTGACCGCCATCACCAGGTGGATGTTCTGATACTTTCCGCCGCTCTCCGAAACGGAAGCACCGCAGCCGCACAGAAGCACCAGCACCAGCGTCAGCGCCAGAACGGAAAACCAAATTCTGCGTTTCATACCTTTCTCCTCCTGCTGTTCTTTGCTCAATGTTGAACATTGAGCAATATAAGAATAACGGACACCGGCCTTCCTGTCAATGCTTTTTGCAGATTTCCTAAATTTTCGTCGTCTGTACCAAGCAAAAGCCTTGAAGATTATTCAATTTTCACAAAAATATTGTTATTCTCTTCACAAAGTGTTCTTCTGCCATGCTTCGTCTTCCAGGCACGGTTTCTGCTTTTCACCGCACGGGTATGCTTGACACAGGAAGAGAAGACTGGTACACTCTGTTCAACACTCAACAGTGAGGATGCTTGGATGGATATTCAGAAGATCAACAACAACGCCGTACAGCAGATTATCGATGCCTTTACCCAGCAGCTGGTCCGGGGCAATCTGTGTCCCGGCGACCAGATCCCCACGGAGGTGGAGCTGGCGGACAAATTCGGCGTGGCCCGCAACACCGTCCGTGAGGCCATCAAGATCCTCGTGGCTATGGGCGTGCTGGAGATCCGCCGCCCGGTGGGCACATTTGTCTGTGAGGGATTCACAGAACCGATGCTCTCACCTCTGCTCTACGGCATTATGCTCAGCCGGGGAGACAGCTACAATGAGCTGATGGATCTGCGGGAGATCATGGAGACAGGCACCATGCTGACCGTGATCCGCAACGCGGACGATGAGGAGCTCTCCACCCTTTCCGGCCCGCTGGTGGCGCTGGGTGAAGCCTGCCGCCGGGAAAGGCCATCGGTACAGGAAGTTTTCGACCGCGACGACGATTTCCATGAGGCGGTTATGGCCCTGACCCACAACCGCGTGGTGGAGCGTATCGCCTCAACCGTCCGTCTCATGACCCATGACATGCGGCGTGAGAGCGTGGAGCTGATGCTCTCGTCCAACCGTGCTGAAGAACTGTACCAGGCGCATGAAAAGCTCTACCGTATCCTCAGCGAGCGGGATGTGGACGGCGTTTATCGCGAGATCCGCAGCACCTATTTTGTCCCCGACGAGGAAAAGAAAGTGATTGCGCTGTCGGAAAAATAAGCCGTATTCGGCCTGCTCCCAAAGATTTCTTCGAAAAACAAAGCTCCGCCCGGATGGACGGAGCTTTGTTTTGGCTGAAGACTGCTATTCTGGCAAAACCGGGAAATCTTAATAATTGACACCCCAAGTAAAAGAACGTGGAGCGGCATTATACCGCTCCATATGATTTTTTATATGAAATTACTTCCCGAGGAGTTTGCGGAACCAGCCGATCAGACCGCTTCTTTCGCTGCCGTTGCTGCTGTATCCGCGCAGCTCGGGGACGCCGCAGTCTTCCGCCATCATTCTCGTCATCATCATGGTATTCATTGTCAAATCCTCCTGTTTTTCATTTGTTGAGCAGAGTGTATCACGACAGGAAGAATTTGAATTGCATTTATTTTAGCAATCATGTATAATTTTTAGAAAACGGCGCAGGGAGGACTTTCCATGTCAAATCGGAAGGCAATGCATACGATCACGCCGGCAATGATGGTGCACACCGCCTTTCAAAATCGTGAAAGAGGCTTTTTCCATACCAGCCACGAGGATGAATCCGCCCCGTTCTTTCTGATGGTGAACGGGGAGACCGAACGCATGCTCGAGGCGATGCACAGCCTGTGGAAACCGGAAGGGGCCGGCAAGCTCTCTGAAAACCCGCTTCAGAATGTCCGATACCTGTTCGTTGCAACAGTCACACGGGCCTGCCGCTTCTGCATCCAGGGCGGCATGGACCCGACGGACGCCTACAACGCCAGCGACCTGTACATTCGCAAAATGGATGTTCTGAACGACATGAACGAGATTTGGGCCCTTCGCGAAGATATGATGACATTTTATTCCGATGCCATGCGCGAGGTTCACCGCCGGCTGCGTCTCCCTCTGTCTGTGATCCGCGCCATGGACTATGTCGAGGCACATCTGCATGATAAACAGCCGCTGGAGGAAATCGCCGAATACGCCGGCCTGGCCCCGGCTTATCTCTCAGACCTGTTTCACAGGGAAACCGGTCTGACCCTGCGCAGTTACATTCTGAAACGCCGTATTGAGGCGGCAAAAACCATGCTGCGGTATTCGGATCAGAAAGTCGCAGAAATCGCTGAGGTTCTCACATTCAGCAATGCCAGCCATTTTCACCGGGTTTTCAAGCAGGAAACCGGGCAGACTCCCAATCAGTATCGGCGCTTTGCGGACGACGGGTGAACTGCACGCAGACCGCGGAATCTTCGGCAGAGAATAATACGAGATGCCAGTCAATCATGTTACAGGCTTTAGAACAGAGAAGTATGATTCAGTAAGAAAACAATACAGAATCTGATTTCTGTAAAAATGGATCGGCACAGGAGTGGATCCTGCAGGACAACATCACGCCTGCAGAGGGAATCGTATGGATATTGAGAAAGCGGAAGGGATATGATAAAATACAGCTCCCGTGCTCCCGGGCTTGGCCGGAGACCGACCTCATGAGAAGAAAGAAGGAAATGAACATGAAAAAAAGCATCAGCATCATTCTGGCTCTTCTGCTTGTGCTGAGCACAGGCCTGTCTGCGGCGTATGCAGAACCGGCAGATTCCTCCGGCGATGACAGCGGGAACAAAAAACTGACCGAGGAGGAAGCTGCCATTGCGGATCAGGTCATCCGGAACTTTATGGAACTCACGGCGATTCCCAGGCCCACTCATCACGAGGGAAAAATCAGCGCCTTCTTCATGGACTGGGCAAAAGCCCAGGGGCTTGCGCCGGTTCAGGATGAGGTTCTGAATGTGATTTTTGACGTTCCGGCTTCCGAGGGCTTCGAGGAGTATCCCATGGTGGGGCTGCAGGCCCATATGGATATGGTCTGCGTCGGCAGCAGCCCGGATTTTGATCCTGAAAACGATCCCATCAGGGCTGTCGTGGATTACGAGAACGGGATCATGACGGCAGACGGAACATCCCTTGGCGCGGATGACGGGATCGGCTGTGCGATCATCATGAGCATGGTTCAGGGGCTTGCGCCGCACGGGCCGCTGCGTGTCATCCTCACCGTAGATGAAGAGGACGGGCTGTCAGGGGTCCAGCATATCGATCCGGCTGCAGTCGCAGACCTGAAGTATCTCATCAACGTCGACAGCGAGGAATCCGATTCCGTGTGCGTTTCCTCGTCAGGCGGCGTTGAGATCTGCATCACGTCCGACAAAGAGGACGGGAAGGCTCCGGAAGGCGATCTGGCAGCCGTGGTTTCGGTATCCGGTTTGACCGGAGGCCATTCCGGCGCCGATATCAATCTGGGCAGACAGAATGCCATTTACCTTCTCGACGCAGTCCTTGCGGACCTGGCTGCCGGGGGACTTCCCTATGAAATCGCCTCTATGGAGGGCGGCACGACCAGCACCTCCATTCCGACGAAAGCCAGCGCAGTGCTTGTGCTTCGGTCTGATGACATGGAAAAGCTGACCGCAGCCCTGGCGGAACAGGAAAAGCTGTGGAAGCAGCGTTCAGAAAATACGGATCCGAATCTCTCCATTTCTGCTGCAAAAGCGGATTCAGTTCCGGAGACTGTGATTTCTTCGGAGCTTGCAGAAAAAATGCATTCTCTTCTTTCCGGCATTGTCAACGGTGTGTACAGCATGTCCGAAGAGATCGAAGGACTGGTGGAAAGCTCATCGAACCTGGGGATCCTCCGGCTGTCACCGGACGGACTGTTTGTCAGATGCTACGAGCGGAGCTCCAGCAGCGAAAAAACGGATGAAATCCTTGCTGTTTTCAAAAAAGCGGTCGAGGAAAACGGCTTGACCGACGAGTATACCCCGAGCGGTGATCCCTGGCCCTTTAATCCGGACAGTGTGCTGCTGCCTCTGGCCGAGAAGGTATATCTGGAGCAGAACGGCACCGAGGTCAAGGTCGAGGCGGTTCATGGCACGCTGGAATGCGGGACCTTTGCCGTGAAGATTCCCACTCTGGACATGATCAGCATCGGGCCGGATCTGAAGGATGTTCATTCCCCCGCTGAAACGCTTGATCTGCGGTCGATCCCGAAAACCTTCAATCTGCTGGCGGGAATCCTGAACGGCGTCGCGGAGGCAGATCAGCCTATGCATCTTTCATAAGATCCTTTTAATCAGCCTCCAATCTCTGATGATCAGCCAGCCACATAACCGACTTTTTTAATGCCTCTATGGTTTTGGTTTCCAGTACGCATCTGGCATTCCTTCTCCCTGCCAGTTTCAGCCTGTCCAAAAGATCAATCTCCCCATCTCCAAGAGCCAGGTGATTCTTCGGCGGCTTTTCTGATCCGTCATGGATATGAAAATGTATCAGATGCTCCTGATGGTCCCGGATAAACGGAACATCCTTCTCGCCGATTGCCTTGGAATGTCCGATATCCCAGGTCAGACCAAACTTTGGACTTTCAAGCAGACAGTTGATGGCCTTTTTCTCATAGTCCCGGAAACCATCCGTGTTCTCAACGGCAATCATCACATCGCTGTCACCGATCCATTCCTCGCATTTGGCGCGAAAATCAGCAATGGACTTTATATAAGTGTCGAAATCACGGTCATACATCTGTACCTTCCGATCAGGCAAAGTGATGTATATGCCGTGGTTCATATGCATATTAAGAGTAAACGGCTGGCTGCTGTCTCCATACTGATCGCGCAGGAACAACAGCTTTTTTGCCACCGCAATCGACCGGCGAACTGTTTCCAGATATGCATCTGACACCAGCCGATTGAAATCAGCAATGTTCAGATTCTCGTCCAAATGGATGGTATAGTAGATTCCTGCTTGTTCCGCTGTCTTAACCAGATGATCTGTATGCTCCAGCCGATCCACCTGATACTCCGGGAAGTTCATATTCAGTTCAATGAATTTGAGACCAAGACTACTGCAAAGTGCTCCGTTTTCTTCCAGTGTCTTGTTCTCAATAAGTGTCGGCATCCCAAACTGTATCATCCTGTTATCCTCCGGAACATACTGAACATTATGATTCTCTTCATCGTCTTTCTTTCAGCGATTTTTCAGCCACAAGCTTTGTCCATCCATTCACATCGGCTTTCTTGATTACTTGAAATCCGTTTTTTGTCCAGAAATGTGTTGACTGCGGATTCCCCTTATCAATGGCAAGACGAACCGCTGTTTTCCCGATTGTCCTGAAATAGCTGATCACCTCACTGATTATCGATGATCCTATCTGCTTTCCCTGATGCTTCACATCCATCATAAAGAATCCGATGTATGCAATATCCTTTTCCGGATATCCATCAATCAAATCCATAATGGCGATTAGATCAGCCCCTTCATAGAAGCCAAAATAATACTTATCCGCCGGTTCTATGCCTGGAGGTGTCGCATTCATATCTTGCAGGATGTTTTCCCTGGTTGGACGAGCCTCCGTATACTCATAAAATATGGTATTTTGTCGGCAAAGCCCAATGACATCATCCACATTGGAAGGACTAAGACTGCGGGCTGTATAATGGCTGCTAAGTTTTTCTATGTCTATCATGTATTCCTCAAATCTACTTTATAACCATATAACATTATATCTAGAAATGATACTCGATCTTTTTTGTCATGATTGTGAGGACCATCAGGTACTCGGGCAAACTGGAAGTTGTATTTATAAAAATATGATCATAAGCAAATCTGAAATCAAATGAGCAGCTC
>JAEEGH010030606.1_pt1 | contig 10454 bp, 10 predicted proteins | sample 9134181 | NCBI WGS metagenome assembly JAEEGH01 (sample SAMN16246544, study PRJNA631951) | gut metagenome | biome: gut microbiome; feature: rumen; material: DP-attached | host: Bos | place: Iran: Karaj | collected 2018-10 | reverse complement strand
CCTATCATATTTGCATTAAGCAAATATATCATGTTGCGAAGCAACATATCATTCTTTTGCGAAGCAAAAGATAATTCTTAAATATGTAAAAACTCTTCCAGATTTCTGGAAGAGTTTTTTCCACCATTATTCATTTTTCAGTTTTAAGTTTTAAGTATTAATTGAATACCTCCTCCCTCCTACTTCCTACCTCCACTTTTTTCTGTATGTTATAATACTATCACCATATATTTACAGTCAGGGGGTATTTTTTTGCCACGCAAGCTGTTTTCTCTTCTTCTCTGCGTTTTATTCCTCTTCAGCATTGCCTTTGCTGAGGAGCCGTCTGCCATACCTGCCCCCGGCTCCTTCACCGATTTCGCAATTCTCTCCACAACAGATATGCACGGCAAGTGCTGGAATACCAATATCCTCACCGGAGCTGCCGAAAACAACAATATGCTCCGGGTTTCCACTGCCGTAAAGCAGATCCGTCAGGAGTACGATCCCGAAAACGTCCTGCTGATCGACAACGGCGACCTTTTCCAGGGTACTCCTGTCTCCCAGGTTCAGCTGCTCATGCGCGCCTCCGGAGAATCCACAGACCAGCCTGCCATGGCCGTATGCCTGAAGGAGATCGGCTATGACGTTTTTGTTCTGGGCAACCATGAATTCAACTATTCATGGGATATCATGAGCGATACCTATCATTGGCTGGAGGAAAACGGGGTTCCCGTCCTGGCAGCGAATGCCTGTTATGACGGAAGTGACCCGGCCCATGAAGCCGGAGAAAACGTCTTTACGCCCTATGTCATCAAAACCGTCACAGTCAATGGACATGAGCACAAAATCGGCATCCTGGGCTTTGAAAACGTGGATATCACCCGCTGGGATCTGCCCGTCAACTATCCCGGCATTCGTTTTGTCCATCCAGGAAATGACGAATTCTCCAACGCCCGGGAAGCGGAGCTTTACCTTCCCCGCATGAAGGAAGAAGGCTGTGAGTTCATCATCGTCTCCTATCACGGCGGTATCGGGGATACGGATATCAGTCTTTTCTTCGGTGCCAATACTGAAAGTCAGGGAATGCGGATGATCGGGGAAACAGAAGGCATTGATTTCCTGATTGCCGGTCATGACCACTCCACCGGTTATTCCAACACCTTCATCCCCAATGCCGCCGGGAAAGAAATTCCTGTAGTCAATGGCGGCGGTCAGGATCTGACAAAGACCGTTTTCCGCTTTTCAGAGGATGAAAACGGCACCCTGCAGTGGCAGATGCTCTCTTCCGAAAACCTGCAGCTCCGTGCCTTTGATACGGATTCTGCCCTGGAAGAAAAAATCCGACCCTACGCTGACATTGCCAAAGCCGATGTGGAAGCGCCCGTCGGTGTCGCAGGCGGCTATTGGGACAAGAGCAGCGAATTCTATACAAAGCAGACGGATTCCATGGATCTGGTCAGCGCTGCCATGATGGACAGCGGTACAGAAGCCATGCGGCTGAAATACGGCGAATCCGGCCTGGAATCCCTGAAAGCAGCTACCGGTCTGGACCACCTGGACGTGGATATGGCCATAACCTCCGTCAGCAGCACCGGCTTCACCATCTGGCCCGGAAACATCAGCATGAAGGATATCTACCGCCTGTACCGATATGCCAACAATCTGCTGGTTCTACCCATGTACGGCCGGGATATCCTGTCCATCATGGAAGAAAACGCAAAGAACCGCCTGACTGTACGGGTCATGAACGGAAACGCGTATTTCCATACCATGGGAGATCAGTTTACCAATATCCTTTTCGGCGGTCTCAACTTTGTGATCGATATGTCCAGGTCGGAGGAACACCGCATCGGCATAAAGGATTTTGCCAATGGCCGGGCCTTTGACCGGGATGCTCTTTACCTGGTTGCCGTGAATAACTATCTCCTGGGCAACGAGCGCTGCGGCCTTCGCGCTTTCAGTGCGGATGATGCTCTCTGGTCCCAGCTGGAGGATGGCGGCAGCATGACGATCCAGGACTCCATTGCGGCCTACATCCGCAAGGAAACAGAAGAAAAAGGCGCCCTGACGCCGGACGCCTTTACCTGGTACTGGAAGATTGTCTATTCTGCGGATCCCGCCGCGCTCCCCGCTTACGAAGGAACAAAGGTTGCTTCCCTGGCGCAGAAGCCAGAGGACGGCCATACTTATGTCCTGTATAACGAATCCCAGGGCTGTGCGCTCACTGCCCGTGAATCCAACGGCGGCCTGGATGATACAAAAATCAATGCCTATGGAGAGTTCCTCGTGGATACCTTGCCGGAAAACGCGCTGTTGCTCACAGCCCATGTGGACACGGAAGGCCGCTTCTCATTCTCCGATCCGGAAGGCCGGTATCTTTCCTGCGTCTCCGGCGGCGGACTGAAGCTGACCGAAGGCCCGTCCGAAGATGACCTGAGCCTCTGGCAGCTGGAAGAAGCCTATGGCGGCTGGATCATCGTGAATGTCGGCGCCCGGGACAAGCAGGCACTTGAATTCTACTCCGACCGCTTCACCACCTACGTTCAGGGCACCTCCGGGCTGTATATCTTCAATTTCTATGAGCCCCTCAGCTGAGCAGTTTCTTTGCGATGGCGCAGGCCCGGCTGTAGTACAACTCAAACTCCGCTTCCCTCGGCACAGTCAGATCCGTTAAGTATCTTTTCAGGATAATGATCAGCTCATCCAGTAAAGCCATCTGAACATCCCGGTCAAAGGTACCCCTCGCCGGTTTCACAAGCAGGTTTTCATAGATTGTATCCATGAAAATCTGCTTTTGTTTGTCTGTCATGCGGTAAGTATATTCTTTACCTTCTCCGGAATGGGCCATAAACCGGGCAATATCCAGGGCATAGGGCAGAAAACCGCCAAACTCCCAGTCAATGATATAAACCCGTTCTCCGTTGTATATGCAGTTGATTGGCAGGAAATCGCCGTTCTCCATGGTCAAAGGCATATTCTTTAGTCTGGCCAGGTATACAGCGTATGCCTCCTTCAGCAGCGGTTCATTCTGCAGGAATTCTGCTCTCTCTTTCCGACGGACAAGCAGCTTATCCGCCTCTGTCCTGTCATACTCCCTGTCCATCGGGAATGCGTTCATAATCTCCGCAACGGATCTTCCCGCGGCGACAGCCGTTTCATCCGTAACTTCCTTCAGGTCATCGCCGGGGATAAACTCTGACAGCATGAATCCGTCAGCAAAGCCCAGCACCTGCGGAACCGGCGCCCCTTCCGGAAATGACTGATATATCTTTTTCTCACATTCATACGCTTCCGGGGCTTCATCATACAGCTTCAGGATGGCTGCCCCGCCGGAATACACAATCTTAAAGACGTCATACCGCTTATGGATATCTGCAAAATCATCGCAGAAACGGTATGCCTCAAACTCGCTGATCCCCGCCAGCTTTTCAACTACAGGTTTCAACCCCGTCACATCTTCCATTTTCTCAAGAAAAATACTCATATATCAAATCCCCATAACCGTTTTTTTCTCAACCAGTTTTGTAACACACTCTCATTTTTCAGTTTTAAGTTTTAAGTCTTAAGTATTCATTTCGGCTGCGACAGCAGAACCGATTATCATCCCCGCTCCCACTACTCCCGCCGCGCTCAGCGGCTCCCTGAGCACCAGTGCAGACAGCAGCAGGGCTGTCACCGGATCAATATAGCTGAGCATGGCAATGGACTGCGCTTTCAGCCCGTCCATACTGCCGAAATAAAGTACATAGGCAAATCCTGTGTGTATAACCCCCACCACAAGCAGCAGTATAACAGCGGTGGTGTTGAATCCTGCCCCGTCAATTCCGCCTGTCAGCAGCATATACGGGACCATCACCAGCCCGGCGCACAGCAGCTGAATCGTGGTCTTCCGGTATGCGTCCACGCCGGTGATTTTCTTGTTCATGATAATCACGGAAGCATAGCATACCGCTGCGCCAAGGCCCAGCAGCACACCTTTCAGGTTTCCTGTTCCGGCTCCCCCGCCCTCAGTCACACCGGAAACAAGCACCATACCGATCACAGCTATTACAGCGCAGATCGCTTTTCTTTTGGTCAGTTTTTCCCGGAACAGCAGCGGCGAAACAAGCATCACAATCGTTGGCTGCATATAGTAGCACAGGGTCGCCACTGCGACAGTCGTATGATTATATGCCTCAAACAACAGCATCCAGTTGATACCGATCACAGCCCCGGAAACTGCCAGCCAGGTCACCGTCTGCCGCGGCAGTTTCTCTCCTGTGCTCTTTTTCTTTATCCGCGTAAAAGCCAGCAGGAGCAGTCCGCCGAGAATTCCCCGTACAAAAGCCAGGAATGCTGAAGAGCACGGAATATACCGCCTGAAAAGGCCGATTGTCCCAAAAATGAGCATGGACGCAACGATCATGATGACCGATCTGCGATCGTTTGTCTTATCCCCCATGTCATCACCCCGCTGCGTCCAGTGTGCTTTTATGCTTTATTTCTGAAGTGATTCAAACCATTTAACAGCGCGTTCTGTCCATCCGGCCATACACATGCCAGAGCCGTCCGCGAAGCCGTGTCCGCCTTCAGGTCCGATTTCCAGCCTGCAGGGAATATTCATTCCCTCCAGTACCCTGGCCAGCATCTTCGAATGCTCCGGATTAACCAGATCATCTCCGGCTGTCGCAAAGAGTGCGCAGGGCGGAAAACCTTCCGCGTGTTCCGGAATCTCATAGTCTCCCTTTACTGCTTCCTCACCGGGGCAGCCGAATATCCGGTACTGCCATTCCGTATCGTCCTCATCTTCACCATCATCGTCATCGTCGTACTTCATGCTCACTACGGAATAGACCGGGAAGCTTGCCTCAGGTTTCGGCAGATTGTGGTCCGGATATCCCATCTTCGTATTCCACAGGCAGATCAGGTATCCGCCCGCAGAGAATCCGCAGGTGATATACCGGTCTGCCTGCACATGGAACTGTTCTTTCTTCTCCCGGATCAGCTGCAGCGCCCGGGCAAAGTCATCCATGTTCTTTTTCAGCAGACTGTCCTCTCCGTCCACCTGGTAAGTCAGGATAAACGCATGGTAGCCGCAGCGGTTGAATTGTTCCGCAATCGGCCAGCCTTCCGTCAGGTTCCACACGTTCACAAATCCGCCGCCGGGCACCACCAGTATAAACGGCCGGTTATCCGCCTCCGGATCGGCTGACGGGAACCACACCAGGCTGACGCCCTTGCGTGCTTCATCCTCTGCACACTCTTCCTCGCTGTACAGCGGATAATACCATTCTCCGGTATCCGCCGCTTCATACAGGCGCTGGATGCCGTTATTGATATTTCCGAAGAAGACATGATCTTCTGTCAGCTGGCTCAGCGTCATATTCCATACTTCTTCATTCTTCAGGTTCCTGTTCCGGATCGCGTCTCGCGCAATCGGCCGGATCTTCGGGTTGCTCAGCAAATCACCCAGCGTGTTGAATTCATATGACATAGCTTATACCTCCTAATCAGACAAGGGGACGGTTCTTTTGTCCTGTTCCCAACCGTTAATTATTCATTGTTTCCAGTGCTTCTTCCAGCGCCTTCAGATCTTCATCCGTCGTTGACCAGCCCGTTGCAAAACGGACCACAGTATGTTCTTCATCCAGCTTCTCCCAGAAGCTGTAGGCCACCTTCTGTCCGATCTCTTCCATCCATTTGTTCTCCAGGATCACAAACTGCTGGTTGGTCGGAGACTGAATGAAGAACGGTATATCGTGTTTCCTGAAGATCTCCTTCATCTTTTCAGCCATCTCAATAGCGTGTCGGCCGATCCTGAAGTAAAGATCATCCGTAAACAGTGCGTCAAACTGAACGCCCAGCAGCCGACCTTTTGCCACCAGCGCGCCTCTTTTCTTTACGGAAGTCAGGAAGTGCTTCGGCATATTACCCTTGGTGAACACAACTGCTTCACCGCACAGGGCACCTACCTTGGTACCGCCAATATAAAACACATCGCACAGCCTGGCAATGTCAGAAAGGGTCAGATCGGTATCATGGCTCATCAGGCCGTATGCCAGTCTGGCTCCGTCCATATACAGCGACATCTTATATTCCCGGCAGACCGCCGCAATACTCTCCAGTTCCGCCTTCGTATACAGCGTGCCATACTCTGTCGGATGGGAAAGATACACCATCCCCGGGAATGTCATGTGTTCATGGCTTTCGTCGCCGTAATAGACCGTCAGGTACTCCTTCAGCGTCTCTGCCGCGATCTTTCCATCCTTCTGCAGCACCTCCAGCACTTCATGGCCGGTGTACTCAATAGCTCCCGCTTCATGCACGCTCACATGGCCGGTTTTCGCGGCAATCACGCCCTCGTAATCTGCCAGCAGCGTGGAGATAACGACAGCATTGGTCTGTGTACCTCCCGTCAGGAAATACACCTCCGCCTCCGGCATACCGATGGTTTCACGGATTTTTCGCTTGGCACTTTCACAGTATGGATCCGAACCGTATCCCGGCAGGGATTCCAGGTTCGTCTCAATCAGTCTTTTGAGCACCTCCGGGTGCGCCCCGGCAATATAGTCGCTTTCAAAGGAGATCATGTTGGTTACCTCCGCACATGAAATGGTTTTAACGATTAAACAACAGGATTTATCATTCGCTGTATGCTGAATATACTCCTTGCTGCATCATTCGATTTGTCAGAACTGAATCGGCAAAAAGGACGCTGCAACCGCCAGGATCACCGCCGGCAGCAGATTAGCCACCCGGATCTTCTTTCCCCATACCAGGTTAAGTCCGACGCAAAAAATCAGCACAGAACCCACCAGGGACAGGTAGCCCAGGGCGGCTTCTGTCATAATCGGCTTAATGGCTGAAGCCAGCAGCGTCAGGCAGCCTTCCCAGATCAATACCGGAATAGCGGAGAAAGCACAACCTTTCCCAAGGGAGCAGGTCATTACCATCACGATAATCAGGTCCAGGATAGACTTGGTGCCCAGTGTGGACCAAGTCTCCGGATATCCCATCCTGGATAGATCCCATAATCGCCATTGCGCCGATGCACACCGTCAGCGATGCCGTCACAAACCCGTTCACAAACTGATTGTCCCTGGCATTGCCCGTCTTTTTCTTCAGCCACTCGCCAAAGCGTTCGAACAGGCTTTCGATATTGATGATCTCACCGATCAGGCCGCCAAGTGCAAGGCATCCCACCACCAGCATGGATCCGCCGCTGGGCAGCAGATTGTGATGCAGCATATAGTTCATTGCGCCTGCAATGCCCATAAAAAGCGTTCCAATGCCGCAGGCCATCGTCAGTGTCTCCTGATGGCGGTCTTTCAGCAGCTTTCCGAACAGATGTCCGCAGATTCCGCCAACAATGATGGCAGCAGTGTTAATGATTGCCCCGGTCATAGTATTTTCCCCACAATAACTTTTACTGTTCCCTGTTAACCTGCTTCATATACCAGTAAGTATATACCTTTTCAAATCCCAGCTTCCGGTACAGGTTCAGCGCCACATTGTTTCCCTGCACCACCTGCAGGTATGCATACCTTGCGCCGTCTTCCTTCGCTTTGGCCAGGATCGCCCGGCAAAGCTTTTCGCCCAGGCCTTGTCCCCGCTGTGCAGGATCCACAACCACGTTATGCAGCAGAACGTATCCCTGTTCAGACGCAGTTGACGCACAGGCGACAGGTTTTCCGTCCTTCATTACTGTACAGTAGATCGTATCAACCACTACTTTGTCAACAATCTGACGGAACAATTCCTGTTCTTTTCCTTTTCTGTTCTCAAATTCGAAATAGGCCGGCAGCCACTCCTGCGGTTTCTCCGCGAAAACGCATTCGCTCATATCCGCCGCCAGGTCGGTGTTCTCCAGGTCCAGGATCATCACGTCCGTAGGCGTGACCACCTTATAGCCCCGTTTTTCCAGGTAATTGGAAAGTTCTGTATCATACTCTGTCAGTTTGAAAAGTGTGGGCAGTCCCTGCTTCGCGTAGCATTTCTCGCAGTATGCCACTTTCTCCTCAATTCCCTTCCGGGAAGGATAAATCACGCTGATGGAATTTGCCCTGCCTGTAAATCCTTCAGAGAACCGCAGCAGCCATCCGTCATACTGCATCACATTCAGTGCCACATGTCCGTTAGCCGCGATCTCTTCCAGAAAATATGCCTGTTCTTTCATCTTCTTTATCTTATCCTTTATCACTTCAGAATTTCATAAAGCCGGTGCATCCGAGATCTGACAGTTTTCGGAAGCCGGCAGACTCATAAAAGGCGATGGTTTCGGGCTTGCTGTCCGTCACCAGTTCAATCTGGCGCACATGACCGTATTTGGACATGATCTCCTTCAGCAAGGCCGTTCCAATGCCCTTACGTCGGTATTCCGGAAAAACCAGGATATCCTGGACAAACACAATTGTTTCCCCGTCCCCGACAACACGAATAATGCCCATCAGTTGTTCTCCCTCATATGCTCCCAGCACCAGCAGGGAGTTTTCATAGCCTTTCCGCAGAGCTTCCGGATCATCTGTATACGCCTTCCACCCAACCGCGGAATACAGCCCGATGATCTCCTGCTCCTCATAATGCTTATATTCTCTGATCTCCATTTCATTATTACCTTATTTAAGTCTTAAGTTATTGAGGAGGCATCCGTGCTTCAGCTCGGCGAATGCCTCCCATGCTACAGCCGTCCATTTCTGCAAGTCTATGACGATGCAGAAATGGAATACGGCGATCGCAAAGTTTTAAGTTGAGAATACCGATCAAAATCGGTATTCTCGTATCTCTCCATTCTTAATCCCAAATCCTGAATACTCGTCATTCGTCATTTCCCGGAAATAGGATTCCACCACCCTGGCAATGCCGTTATGCGCCACCAGGATAAAGTCCCGGTCATCCTTTTTCAGGTCATCAATCAGGTTATAGATCCGCTGTGCCACATGGAGCATGGACTCCCCGCCCTCATATCGGTTCAGGAACTGTTTCTTTGCCTCGAAGAATTCTTCTCCGTTTCGCGGCGTAGACTCATACTTTCCGTATGCCTGTTCAAACAGTCTCGGTTCTTCCTGCATCGGTATGCCGGTGACCTCGGAGATGTGTCGCGCTGTATCCTTAGCCCTGGAAAGCGGAGAATACAGAATCAGATCCGCGTGAATGCCTTCCGCCAGGATCTTCTTTCCCGTTTCAATCGCCTGCTGGTGACCCTTTTCCGTCAGCGGGCTGTCCGTTGCCCCGCAGATCTTATTTTCCACATTCCACACGGTCTCCCCGTGCCTGACAAAATAAAACATCTATATTCTTTCCTTCCCGAATGCCTTAGTCATCACATTGGCCTCAAGGCCAATATTTCACAAAGCCGCTTTGCGGCTTTATTTCACATCTGCCAAAGGCAGATATTTCACATTCTGAAGCTGCTTTTTGTTGCTTCGGAATATTTCATTTTCAATTTGACTTTTCCATTGCCATATTAATTAGTTCATTAATGTGTATCTCCACACTGTCCAGGCAGTCTACCGGGCAGTTTCCGGGATTCAGGATCATCGGCAGCTCAGTGCATCCCAGCACAACCGCCTCGATTCCCTTCTCATCCCGCATCTTCCGGATAATCTCCTGGAACTCCTTCAGCGTGGATTCCTTCACAATGCCATTTTCCAGCTCTTCCAGGATCCGTTTGGCAACGAGCTCCCGGTCTGCCTTTTCAGGAATCACAACCTCAATGCCGGCCTCCCTGAAATCGGTTTTCATATAATCCTGCTCCATCGTAAAGATGGTACCCAGCAGGCCGATTTTCCGGTATCCCCGGTTCAGTGCTTCCCGGCATACTGCCTTGGGAATGCTGACCAGCGCAGCCTTAGTTTTCTCCTGCACTTCGCCCAGCACAATATGCATCGTTCCCGCTGTCAGGGAAACGACCTCCGTACCGCCGGCAACCAGGCTGTTCACCTTTTCTGCCAGGTAGTCTGCCAGCAGGTCATACTGTCCCCGCTCAACATACTCCCACGCCCGGCGAAAATTAACACTCTCGATGGCGATATCCGGCATTGCTTTGCCGTCCGTCATCCTGTCAATTCTTGTATTCAGTTCTTTATAGTACATGAGGGTAGATTCGGGTCCTGTCCCGCCCACCAGTCCAATCTTCTTCATTTTATCAATCTCACAGCATACTCAGATCCGTATACTGCATTTCCTTGTCAAAATGTACAATCCTGAATTCTTAATTCTGATTTCTGAAGTTCATTTTTCAGTTTTAAGTTTTAAGTTTTCAGTATTAATTAATTTTTGAGATACTCGTAGTAGTCCTGCCGCAGCGAATTCAGCAGTTCCTCATGGTCTCCGCCCTCAGCGTACAGCTCATTTATTTCCTGAATTTCCTTCAGTCGTCGTGCCGGTGCGCAGTTGGGGCAGGCTTCCAGGTGGCTGTAGGGCTCCTCATCCAGCTTGGAGTAGGAGAACTCCGTGAAGGTGATCCCCTTGCCGTTGGTGCAGTGATTCTCGCT
>JAEEGH010030602.1_pt1 | contig 10454 bp, 7 predicted proteins | sample 9134181 | NCBI WGS metagenome assembly JAEEGH01 (sample SAMN16246544, study PRJNA631951) | gut metagenome | biome: gut microbiome; feature: rumen; material: DP-attached | host: Bos | place: Iran: Karaj | collected 2018-10 | reverse complement strand
TGCCTTGAGCCACATGTCGGACTCGAACCAACGACCTACGCATTACGAATGCGTTGCTCTACCAACTGAGCTAAAGTGGCTTCTTATTAGCGGCTGCAAAGATACAACATTTTGGGGAATCCGATGCATATTTTTTGAAAAAACTGATTTTCGGATTGTTTCGCAAGAAATCTTTAAAAATCATACAATTTAATAATTTGAAAATCAATATGATATAAAATAATCATCAAAGACACAATAATCAAACTAATATTTTAGTTTTATATTCAAAAAGTTCTATATATTTGCAACGTTAAGACCTATGAAAATGAAAACTCGTTTATTGATTTGCTTGGCAATGGCTTGTGTGGTATGCTCCTGCTCAACCCGACCCGTTACAAAACCTTCATATTTCAGTTTTTATAGTGAGGAAGAACTTCGGGAAATGCAGGAAAGAGCTCGTTCGGAAGCATTGGCTTATTTGAAACAATTGGAAAACAGCCATCCCGATTCCATTAAGATGCTCAACTTTAATTGGGCTGGTTTGGACTCTTGTCCAGATTTTTCAAGATTTAATAAGGTGTGGTTGGCCGATTATTCCGGCATCGCAATGGAGAAAGTGGACAAGTCGCTGTTCTCTTCTGAAAACCTGAAAACCGTCACTCTCAACAACTGCAGTTTTCGTGAAATAGACTTTCCGGAAAACAACCACATCGAGCGCCTCAGCTTGACAAATTGCCAATTATCCCGCATCCCAGCCGGTGTTCGTCGCTGCAAACATCTGAAAGCACTCAATTTGGAGAGCAACAACATCCGTCATATCCCGAGATGGATTATGGAGCTCGATAGTCTGGAAGAAATCAACTTGAATTTCAACCAGTTGAGACTTACCAGGTCAGATATCTGTCGGCTTTCTAAAGCCGAACAAATCCTCTTGGGCGGCAATGGCATTGAGAAATTGCCCAAAAACATCGGTCAGTTGCGTTGCGAAAGCATGAATTTGGCGAAAAACAAACTCCATTCCTTGCCCAAGTCATTCGCCAATCTGAATCAGATGAAGAGCCTCATTTTCTATGAGAACGAATTTGAGGAAATTCCTGTAGTGCTGGCTGATTTCAAGCATCTGAAACACCTCGATTTCTACAAAAACAAGATCAAAGAGATTCCTGATTTTGTGGGAAATATGGAGAATTTAGGTCAGCTATTCCTTTCGTTCAACCAAATCGAGGATATCCCCGACACCTTACGCAATTTGAAACACCTAAAGTATTTCTACATCCACCATAACGAACTGCACTTCCTGCCGGAATGGATCACGGAAATGGATTCCATTGAGCGTTTCGGGATTGGTTTCAACCATCTGCTGGAGTTGCCGGATTTGTCGAAAATGAAGTCGCTGAAAGACTTCGACTGCGAACACAACCTGTTGGAACATTTCCCTTGGGAACTCGTGGAAAAACCCGACATGGAGATGATCAATGCGCGTAACAATGATTTTAATCTTTCTGACGAAGATAATATGCGACTTATTAAGGCGAGTAAAACGATTAATATAAATTATTGATAATCAGTTGTAAACAAAATAATCGGAAAATATTTATCGAAAAATACAATAAAATAACTAAAAAAATAGTTTTATATTCAAAATAATCTATATATTTGCAGCGTTAATCCATTAAAAACGGAGGTAAAAATGGCTAGAAAGAAAGAAATATTAGAGGATAACTCCATCAGAATGAAGGAGTTGACCAAAGCGGAAGAACAAGTGATGCAAGTCATCTGGAATATCGGGCAAGGTTTCGCCAATGAGATTATGGCAGCCTATCCCGAACCCAAGCCGGCCTACAACACCGTGCTTTCCATCATCAAGATTTTGGAAAACAAGGGCTTCGTGAAGCATGAGACCTTTTGCCGCGCCCACCGCTATAGTGCTGTCATCAGCAAGGAGGAATATTCGCACCGCTATCTCGGTAGTGTGGTGGAGCGTTACTTCAACAACTCGTACCTCGACCTCGTCTCAGCCTTTGCTAGAAAAGAAAACTTTAGCGTTGAGGAACTGGAAGAAATGAGAAAAGCCATCGACGAGGCCATCGCCTTAGAAAGGAAATAAGCCATGAATACACAAGAATTGATTATCGGTCATATGCTGCCCATCGCAGCCACCATTGCCGTCCTTTGGTTGGTGTATCGCCTGTTGTTTCGCAACAGCAACCGTCTGCATTTCAACCGTTATTTCCTGCTGACGAGCATGTTGCTGGCTTTGGCCATGCCATTGTTGGGCTTGCTTTCGGGAACGGAAGTGCCACAGATGGCGACCTTGAAACAAAACATGTTCAATGGAATGATGCTGAACGAGGTCATCGTGACATCCGACGGTCAGCCCGTCCTGCCCGAAGTGACGGTTACGACCAGCACTGCACCGTCGCGTTTCAGTCTGTGGCAGGTCATCGGTGGCATTTATTTAATAGGTGTCGCCGTGATGACGCTGCTGTTTCTCTTCAAGTTGGGCCGACTCTTGGTGCTCATCATCCGCTCGCCCAAGCGTAAGATGAGTGGCTGCACGGCGGTGTTCACGGGTCGTGAGCAAGGCTCGTTCTCCTTCATGCGCTATGCCATCTTCCCCAACGAAAACGTGGACCCCGACATCATGCGGCACGAGATGAGCCATATCGAGCACCACCATTCCTGGGACATCCTTTTCGCCGAAGTGATGATGATTCTGCAATGGTTCAACCCCTTCATCTACCTGTACAAGAAGGAGTTGCAGAGCCTCCACGAATACCAGGCCGACCGCGACGTGGTGGCCACCGGTGTTGACAAAAAGAACTATATGATGCTGATCCTGCAGCAGTGCACGGCTGTCGATTTCAGCGGAATGAGCAATAACTTCAGTTTAATCCTTACCAAAAAACGAATCAAGATGATTACAAGAAACGAAAAGGCCAAGGGCCTCTGGTGGAGGCTCTTGGCGACATTGCCGGTGCTGGCTATCCTGATGATTGCCAACACGAAAGTATCGGCTCAAGATGCTTCGAAAAAGCTCAACAACCGAGCCGTTGACAAACCCATAAAGGTTGAAATGGGCCAGTTCGAAATCTTTGATGATGATGGTGCTCCCATGCAATTGAAAGACACCGTCATTTATTCCGATGACGGTTCATACGTCAAGTTCGAGACTTCGGATGGTTTCCAACCTGAGACTGGTGAGCCATGCAAAAAATTGACCGTCACCTCCTACAATGCTGAAGGCACGCCTTGCAACAATTTCTACATCACTGAAACGGAAAGAAGAGGCGATACGTCAACATACAGCATTGAGCCTTTTAGTATCTCTGGGAGCCTTTTCGAAACGCTATTGGATGTAGCCACTTCCAAAGAAGACACTGTCTATCAAATTGTTGAACAAATGCCTCAATATACAGGGGGTGAAAAAGCCATGAGGAAGTATGTGGCTGAAAACATCGAATATCCCCAAGAAGCAAAGGATAAGAATATCTCAGGACGAGTGTTTGTAGGATTTGTTATCGAGAAAGACGGCAGCGTTTCCAATGTGAAAGTTGTGCGCGGCATCGGCGGCGGTTGCGATGAAGAAGCCGCTCGCGTCATCAAAGGGATGCCGAAATGGAAACCTGGCAAGCAAGATGGGAAGCCCGTTCGCGTCAATTACATGATGCCGGTTTTCTTCAAATTGGATGATAGTCAGCCGACAAAATCCGAAAAAAAGGAGAAAGCAAGCAATCCTGACATGACACCCGACAAAAATGGTGTTTATCAGATTTGTGAACAAATGCCCGAGTTTCCTGGTGGTGTGAATGCTTTGATTGATCATGTTGGCAGAAACGTGGTTTATCCGGAGCAGGCAAAAGAAAAGGAGATCGAAGGAAGGGTATTCGTGGGTTTCGTTGTCGAGAAAGACGGCAGCATCAGTGATGTGAAAGTCCTTCGAGGCATTGGAGGCGGCTGCGACGAGGAAGCCGTCCGTATTATCAGTGCTATGCCCAAGTGGAAGCCCGGAATGCAGGATGGCAAGCCTGTTCGTGTGAGTTATCAGATTCCCATCCACTTCAAGTTGGGGAATGGCACGAGAAGCAAAAACAGCCTTGTCGGTAGCATTTGGGAAGGCACGGGCACGGGAACCAAAGACGGCGTGACCTACACTTGGCATTCTGTTTTGCAGTTCAACAGCGAGAACGAAGGTTTATTAATCGAAAAGCTTGTTTCGCAAAAGAAAAACGCCGATCCCGTTGTTGAGTTCGAGAATGTCGCGATGGATTTCGAATATGCATTTGACGGCAAAAAGACGGGAGCCATCACCCCGAAAAACGGCGACGGCACCTATATGGACGAACTGCCGCCTGAGGGGTTCATCCTCAGTGAAGACGGCAAGACCATTGTCCTCAACTTCTATACTGCTACAGATGATACGGGGATAAAATTCGTCACCTATACAAGGCGATAACAATTTTAGGTTTTGTCTGAGCGTCGTACCACGGTTGTAGGGCTGTCGTATCACGGCAGCCCTACAAACCTATTCAATAATCAATTGTTCCCATTTAATCTTCGGAACGAATTGTACCCCATTTTCATCACGATAATACGCCAGTTTCTCGCCTGCATCCACGGGCTGCAACTTGATGGTTTCCTTGCCCTTTCCGATAGCTAAGATGAGCAACGGATCATAGGGCAAATTGAAAGCTTCAGTGATTTTCGACTTGTTGAAAGCACCAATCATAATACCATTCAGTCCCATCTCAGTGGCTTTCAACAGCATGCTCTGGGCTGCAATGCCGAGGTCGATGTTCACGAACTTGTTTTCGGGGATGGTGCTACAAATGATGATGAATGCCTCGGGCTCGGTGCCAGGATAGGGGAGGTGCAGTTCGGGCAGCAACCCACCTAATTTCATGTTCTGTGCGATGATGTCGGCTCCCGTTTCCTTGGTCACCAACTTGAAACGAAGCACCTGCTGGTTCTTTGCCGAGGCGATTTTGGTGTTCACCGCCACAATGCGCTCCAGCATATCGCGCTTTACCACAAAGCTTTGGTCATAACCGCGATAACTGCGGTTCTTTTCCATTATCGTTTCGATCGAAGTATGCTTTGTCACGGTCTTCTTGGCACCTTTGCCGAAGACCTCTTCATAGCGTTTTTCCAGATATCCGTCTGCCATTGTTTTTTCATTTCAAGATTGGCTTCTGGCTTTTGGCCTCTGGCTACTGGCAGTTTCTACCCTAAGCGTCATTGCGGGCATAGACCCGCAATCTCCATAGTCTGGGTAGCTGCCAGAAGCCAATGGCCTGTTGCCAGAAGCATTAGAGCGCGAAATTACACAAAAATACGACACAATTCTACCTTTTTCCCTACTTTTGCGCCATGAAAAAGCGATTGTTGCAAATCGGTTCTCTTTTGATGGCCCTTGCCGTGCTGTTTGTCTCGGTCGGTTGGGACGTGAAGTTCCATTATTGCACCGAAGACCACCACATGACAGGCAGTTTGGGCAATGCATCCGACGACTGCGTGCATTGCTGGGGTCACCATCATGAGCATGAGATGGAAGCCGCTTTGCCGCACGATGTCATGGAGTTCGATGCCAAATGCTGCTGCGATGACTTCGACAGCAAGATCCAATTTACCGATAACTTCGTTTTTTCGCCTGAGAAACAACTTGACATCCATTTACAGCCTTTTGTCTTCGTCCATCTCGACCTTCAAGAACTGTTGCCGAAGACACAACAGGCGTGGCATTATTTCACCGCACGAAAAATACCCCATTTCTTCTCTGCAAGGGACAGGCTGGTGTATTTTTCAGCTCTGCGGTTGAATCCTTTGGTTTTTTGATACGCTCAAACTAGCCCCATGAGATTCCCTACGGGAATGGAGTGTGATCAGTGTATTATACGCGGCGGCTTATGGTGCTTTCGTTGAGCAAGTTTTTCTTGCCGCCGCATTAGAAAATAAATGCATCACTCCATTCCCTGAAGGGGAACCTCTTCAACAATTCAACAACCAACACTCTTACATCATGAAAACCAAACAACTCACCCTAATAACCCTACTATTATTCGCCTTCGCCACAGGCGCTTTCGCCCAAGGCTTCATCGAAGGCACTGTATACGAAGAAGCCGAAAACGGCCAACGCACGCCACTGCCAGGCGTGAATGTGTACTGGAAAATCGTCAACGAAGGCGTGGTGACCGACGCCAACGGACACTATAAAATTCCGCTTCATGAACGCATCGGTTGTCTCGTGTTCAGCTGTATCAGCTATGAAAATGACACCATCCACCACATGATGGAACCTGCCCATTACGACCATGTATTCAAAGCCATACATATGCTGAATGAAGTGCAGATTGAGGCGCGACAAAAAGCCACTTTCATCAACCCGATCAAAGCCATTGCCGTGCAGGAAATCACTTCCGAAAACCTGAAGCGCGCCGCCTGTTGTACTCTTGCAGGCAGTTTCGAGAACAATGCCTCGGTGGATGTGGCCTATAGTGACGCCGTCACGGGTGCCAAACAAATCCAATTACTTGGCTTGAGCGGCATCTACACCCAGATGATGACCGAAATCATCCCTAATTTCCGCGGTCTGGCCTCCACTTTCGGCTTGAACTATGTGCCTGGTAACTGGATGAACGGCATACAGATCTCCAAAGGAACATCTTCTGTAAGAAACGGTTATGAATCCATTACGGGACAAATTAATGTGGACTACAAGGAGCCAATGCCCAACAAGAGCGAGAAGGTGTTTGTCAACCTCTACGGCAACTCGATGTTGATGACAGACTTGAACTTCAACGGTCGCGTAAAAGTGGGAAAGAACGATGGTATTATGCTATTCGGCCATGTGAGTCACAGCCACATGAAAATGGACGAAAACGCAGACTCGTTTCTTGACGATCCGATGACCACACAATACAATGTCTTTTTGCGTTATAACCATCCCCATACAGGCCGTTTCGGTTGTAAATTAGGCATCAAGGCTTTGAAAGAAACCCGACTTGGCGGACAAATGGACTTCGATCCCAAGCATCGCCTTGACGAAGGCTACAATCTGTATGGCATCGGCATCAATACCGAGCGCTATGAGGCCTTTGCCAAAGGCGGCTACCATTTTGACCGTAAAGACACAAGCCTCGGAATGCAACATCAGGTGACTTACCACAAGATGGACTCCTATTATGGTCTGACCGACTACAATGCCAACCAACTCTCTTACTATGGTAATCTATTGTTTGACTCCTACCTCGTGAATGACCATCACACTTATTCCATAGGTGCCAGTTATACCTACGACAAATATGATGAACATTTGAATGACAGCACTTTCCAACGTGTCGAACAAGTCCCGGGAGCCTTTGTGGAATACAATTTTGCCGATGATCACCATTGGAACATCATCGCTGGCTTCCGTGCCGACTATAACACCTATTACCAAAAGATGCTCTACACGCCCCGCCTGCATGTGAGATTCAAAACTCACGATGAATTTGCCGTACGCCTTTCTGCTGGCAAGGGTTATCGTTCCCCGAACATCTTGGCCGAAAACTCCACCATGTTGGCTTCGTCGAGGATGATCCGCTTCATCGACACGCCCAAGATGGAAGAGGCTTGGAATTACGGCATCAACCTAACCAGAGGCATTGACATCGGTTGGCGTGAGATTGTCCTCCAAGCCGACTTCTATCGCACTGACTTCATCAACCAAATCATCCTCGACCGCGACGCCGACGCTCACCAGATTCGCATCTACAACCTCAACGGCAAGTCGTACTCAAACAGCGCCCAAATCGAGGCCAACTGCGAGATCTTCAAGGACTTCGACCTTACCTTGGCCTTCCGCTACAACGACGTGAAGATGACCATCAACGACACGCTGCGCGAGAAGCCTTTCGTCAACCGCTACAAGGGCTTGGTCTCGATGTCGTATGCCCCAAGCACCTGGCAGTTCGACTTCACGACGCAGTTCAACGGCGACAGCCGTGTGCCCGACTTGAGCGGTAACGCCACCGCCGTGGCCAATGGTCAGAACATAGAACGCTCGCCTTTCTATGTCATCATGAACGCACAGGTCACCAAAAAGTTGGGCAAGTGCTGGGAACTCTACGTCGGCGGCGAGAACCTGACCAACTACAAACAAAACTATCCCATCATCTCGGCCGTCAACCCGAACAGCGAAGATTTCGATGCTTCCATGGTCTGGGGACCGCTTTCTGGTATTCGTGCCTATTTGGGTGTGAGGTTCCAAATCAAGTAATTGTTTCACGTGGAAAAAAACTGTACTTTTGCAGTCCAAAACACTCATGAAATGAAGAAATTCCTTTTCCTATTCGCTGCGGCCCTGACGATGGTGGCCTGCGGTCAGAAAGACGACAAAAAGCAAGAACAACCCACAGATAAAGACAAAGAAGTCTATATCCCTCAAGGTGTGCCCGTTGCCCCAATACAAGAAATCATAGTGCCGGAAAAGGGTGGGGCAGATTTAGGCAATCCCAACGCGCCCGTTCTGAAAATGGAAGAAGGCAAGCCTCTCGATTTCAGCCAACTGCAAGGTGGAGGCATGTCGGTAGGCGACCAAGTAGCCGCGCAGATTGATTCCATCCGTTACAAGGCTGAGCATGGCGATGCCAAGTACCAATATGCCTACGGCGTTTGTTACGAAAAGGGTTGGGGCGTGGAGCAGGATACGAAAGAGGCTTTGGTATGGTACAGAAAGGCGGCTGCACAGGAGAATGGCCCTGCTTATAACTCCATCGGCAATTATTACAGAGAGGGTACTGGCGTGAAAGCCGACGCAAACAAGGCCTTTGAATACTACCAAAAAGGAGCTGAAGTGAAGGATGCTCAGGCCATGCTGAATCTGGGTAACTGTTACTATTTTGGCATGGGAACGGAGAAGAATGCGAATACAGCTGTCAAATGGTGGAAAGAGGCCGCTGAGGCAGGCAATGCCTACGCAATGGCACAAATGGGCGACTGCTATTATCACGGCCTCGGTGTGGAAAAAGACTTGGCCAAAGCCATCGAGTACTACACCCCTGCTGCCGACAAGAACATCACGAGCGCTTTATATCAACTTGGTATTTTGTATTATACAGGCAATGGTGTGGAGCAAGACCAGACCTACGCCGAGTTGCTCATGCGCAAAGCCAGCGACGGCGGCATGAAAGAAGCGCAGGATTTTTTGGATAGGATCAAGAAATAATGGTCAAATTTCATTTGTTAAACATAAAATCTAAACAGCCATGAAGAAAATAGCATTACTTTTCGTTGGACTTGCAGCTTTGCTCTATGGCACTAAAGCATTTCCTCAGCAGCCCGATTTCCTCTTCGAACAACAATATCCTTTCGAGTGGTCGTACGCGGGCACGCATTCCCTTGAAATATGCAATGAGAAGGGTGGTACGGAGTGCTATTTTGTAACTGCTTGCGACCTTAACACTATTGGATATACGACTGGAGGTAAGGATCTAATGATAAGGGATGATATTCAACCAGCCAAAGTACTGAAATTATCGCCCGAAGGCGAGTTGCTTGGCGAAATGGCAATGAGCGAAGAAGGCAGGTACTCATCCATCATCAGGCTCTATCACGACCCGTCCAATCCCAAGTTTTGTCTTGCTGTCGGGACAGTTTTGGACAGCACCTTAAGTTGTGTCAAACCTTATTTGACCAAATTTGACACCAACTTGAATATGGTTTGGTTGAAGATAATAGAACTTCCCGAAGATTACTGTAATATATTGTGCGGAAGAAGCCTTATGGACAGCCAGGGCGACATTGTCTTCTGTTCTTGGCCCTTCCATTTTGATCCAAATGGCTATTCCGAATGGTCCAATATGTTGTATCTTCGTCTTTCGTCCGACGGGGAATTGCTAGCAATGGGCGATTCGCCATACTATAGTAACTTGTTTTGTTTAGCTCAAGGCGACTTGTTTGAATATAAAGATGATACCGGCGACTATGGACAAACCTTTGTAGGCCAGCCTGAAGGTTATAAGAATCCGCCAGTCTTTATTGTTAGGATGAATAGGGACTTTACGGATTTCCAGACAAGAGATTTGGTTGAGAACATAACCATAGATTCAACAGACGGTATTATGATTAATAACTATTATGCGGAATCGTTTGCGGTTTCGTTGCATGACGGAACAATATACTTGAGTACCAGAGGAGTGCGTTGGGATGGTTGGAGTCCTGGTTTATATGATGAAGTGATTGTCTCCATGAAATTAGACCAAAACGACAGTATCGTTGCTTTTTCGTTTATTCCTCATGACAACGACAGTGTTCGAATATTAGCTTTCTGCCACGGAATGGATGCATCAGACAATGGAGATTTTTTCCTCTGCAATGGTGTTTATGACCCAGAGGCATGGCAGTATCAGGGCGAAATAGATGGGCTGAATCGTTTTACCGTGACTAAAACGGATGCCAATACCAACATCATTTGGTCTCGGTTTTATGAGGAC
>JAEEGH010030600.1_pt1 | contig 10455 bp, 6 predicted proteins | sample 9134181 | NCBI WGS metagenome assembly JAEEGH01 (sample SAMN16246544, study PRJNA631951) | gut metagenome | biome: gut microbiome; feature: rumen; material: DP-attached | host: Bos | place: Iran: Karaj | collected 2018-10 | reverse complement strand
GCTCCCCTCCCAATCCCAGGAGTCGGGGTCAGGAACCATCACGCAGGTATCCCATTCGGCGATATCCTTTACCTTGGGATTGCCGGGCTTGACCATAGCGCCTCCGGCCGCCTCAACAAATATCCACTCCACTCCGTATCCATCTACTCCGCCGGAAGGGCTGCGGGCAAGGTTCTCCGGATCGCAGTCCACTTTGATCGTGGCCATTTCCCCCGGTGACGGGATCCACATGGGTGTCTTCCCGGCATACAGCCGCAGCAAGTTCTCTCTGGGGGTAATGGGGGTATTGAATCTGGCGAGCTTGCCAAAGCCGGGGAACTGTCCTACGACCTCCAGCTCATCTGCTGTAAACCTTTCGAGCGCCATTGCCATTTCTCCTTATTCCGTTTCATGATCAATATGTCAATTATACTCCTTTTTATGCCCGCTGCAATAGTCTGATACAGGCCTCTCCAGACGGTCTTTTTCACGACGACATCACAACACATATTTGAATTCTGCCGTTCTTCATCGGCATTGGAAATGAGACCGTTCTTCAGATGAAATGACAACCGTTTTATGCAGACAAGCGCGAGTTCCTTATATGGTAATAAGATCCGGCTGCAGATCCGGCACCAGAGAGATTCCCAACCCAGGTCTATGGGTGAGATCAAAATTCTCAGAAATTTCAATTTACCACTTGACACATAATACTATGTGTTGTATAGTATAATTCGTCAGGAGGTATCATATATGGACGTACAACTGAAGCGCGGACTGATAGAGATCTGCGTGCTGGCCGCCATGCTGCGCGGGCCCACCTACGGGTATCAGCTGATAAAGGACGTCGAGCCGTACATGGCGATATCGGAATCAACGCTCTACCCCATCCTCAAACGGCTGGAAAGCGACGGTAGCGTCAAGGTAAAGAGCATGGAGCATAACGGGAGGCTGAGGAAATACTACTACATCACCCCCGACGGGCGGGCGCGCATCAACGAATTTCTCGGCGAATGGCAGAGCATCATGAAGGTCTATTACTATATTGAGAGGGAAAACAGTCATGTCTAAGAAAGAATTTTTGAAGAAGCTCGGGAAGGAGCTCGGCACTCTTCCCCGTTCCGAAAGGGAAAAGACCCTCGCCTATTACGACGAGCTGATCGAGGACCGCAAGGAATCCGGCGCGACCGAGGAAGCGGCGGTCTATGCGATGGGCGACATAAAGACTATCGCCGCGGAGATACTTTCAGACGCGAAAGAACGCGGCGTGGAGCTTAAAAAGCGCGGAATGCCGACCTTCGTGAAGGTGCTGCTGATATCGCTTGCGGCGCTCGTGCTCGTCGCAGGCGTCGCCTTCGGAGTCGAGCTCCTGCGCGAATTCAGGCTCGTCGGCTCCGCTCCCGAGTGGGAGAAGGTCGAAAAGGAATTCGGCGTCGGCTCGAAGGGAAAGATCGATCTCGATATGACCACCTGCGATCTCGTCATAATGAAGTCGCAGGACGATAAGATACGCGTGACGTATTACGCGAACGACGCCCTTCTCCGCTGGGAAGTGAAGGAGACGGATGAAGCCCTTACCGTGACGCAAAGGCATAAGGGCATGCTGTTCGGGTTCCTCTACCCAAGGGAAAGGCGCTCCGCTTCGCTTTTCGTGCCGGAGGGCTTCACGGGGATACTCAACGCAAAGACCACTACCGGCTCCTTAAGCCTTGAAGGCATACAAGGCCTGCAGGCGCTCAATTTGAGCGCGACCACGGGCAGCCTTGCCGTTTACAATGCGAACGCCGATTATGCGCTGTTCAGGGTCACCACGGGCGATATGTCGGTCAACAGTTGCGAGATCCGGGGCGATATGACCGCCTCCGGTACCGCGGGCGACACGTTGATCATCGGCGTCAAAACCATTCAGCTCAAAGTCGTCAGGACGACGGGCGACGTGATCGTCGAAAAAACGGAGGTATCCACCCTTGACGCGAGCCTTACCACCGGCGACCTGGATATCAAAACCGTGACTGCAAAGACCGCCTCGCTTCATACCACCACCGGCAGGATCAGCATAAACGGTCTCAACGCGGAAGAAGCGAGCATCTCCTCCACTACGGGCGATATCACGTTCGATAAGCTCGAAACGAAAACGCTTGAAATGTCCGCCTCGACAGGCGACGTCAAGGGCACGCTCACCGGCAAAGCGGAGGATTACACCTTCGAAACGCACACCTCGACCGGCAAAAACAGCCTGCCGGAGAGCTTCGGCTACGGCGAAAAGAAGGTCAAGATAAAGACCAGCACCGGAGATATTGACGTTAAGTTCGAGCAGGCTTTGGGCAACTGAGAAGCAAAGTAATCTGAGGGATCTTCCTTGGGCGCATTCACTTAACGATATGCAGCCTCAAAAGGTATCTTTTTAGCGCCCTGCTGCGTTGAAAATGCTCAAAAGACTTTCCAAGTATTTTTCCGCTTTTCGCCTTGCATGGCGCAAAAATCTCCTCTTTTGAGACGCTTCGCGGTTTTCAGCCGATATAAAAAAGAAAATCCGGGGATATGAGCTATCCCCGGATATCTTTTTATACGTTGACTTTTTTCAGGCTGAAAACCTGCATCTCCTTAAGTGAATGCACCCTTTACGCGGGCTCTTCGTTTAGTTAATCTTAGCCGACCTTCTTGAAGAGTACGATGTTCGAGCCGCTGGTGGTGGCGCCGAAGAATCCGTAATCGTCAGCCGCGCCGGAGTAGAACGTGGCGTACTTGATGGTGCTGGAGGATACCGTGTACTTCAGCATTTTATCCGCGACCGACGGGAGCCGCCCGGGTCAGGGCGTCCGCGCCGCGAGAGGCGCGGAACCGCGATATTCCAAATCCGGGCGACCGCTCCCGCGAGATATTTCATATAAACAACATCCTTCACTCTCTTCAATGAAAAGAGCCCGCGCTTCTGCGCGGGCTCCTCGTTCAGTTTTAAATCAGCCGACCCTCTTGTAGAGTACGATGTTCGAGCCGCTGGTGGTGGCGCCGAAGAATCCGTAATCATCAGCCGCGCCGGAGTAGAACGTGGCGTACTTGATGGTGCTGGAGGATACCGTGTACTTCAGCATGTTGTTCGTGAACTGCCACTTGGTCGCATAGCTGGTGCCGGAAGCGGGATAGCAGTCAGCATACCTGGTGCTGGAGTAGACCCTGAGGTAATAGCTGGAGTTGTAGCCGGACTGGATCTTGTAGTAGGAGCCGTTCGCAACGAACTTCCAGGTCACGTTATTGAGGGTCGCGGTGGTGAAGGTAGTGTTGTCAACGCCGACGACGTTGTTGCCGCTCTTGACAGCCCTTACAGCGTAGCCGTAGTAGCTGCTGTTGGAGTTGAGATAGTAGTGGTTGGACTGGTCGGGGTTGTAGTTCATGAGCAGCCAGGTGTTGGTGCCGTCGGTGTAGCCGATGAGGTACTCAACGCCGGTGGTGATGCTCGTAGCGGGCGCATAGTAGGTGCCGCTGGGAGCCGAGGTGGGAGCCGGAGTCGCAGTGGGCTTCGGAGTCGCGGTGGGCGCGGGAGTCGGAGTCGCAGTGGGCTTCGGAGTCGCGGTGGGAGCGGGAGTCGGGGTGGCCGAGCTGCCGCCGGATACGTACTGATAGAACTGGATGCTGTTGCCGGTGTTCTTGCTGGTGGTGAAGTAGGCCTTGCTGGAGCCGAGGCTCAGGTAGTAATAACCGTCGGAGTCGACCTGGTTGTTAAGATCGCCGCCGGAATAGAGCCATGCAACGCTCGTGGAAGAGGGATACAGGTACTGGGAGGAATCAAGACCCATGTACTTGGAGTTGCCCACATTCTTGAAGGTCCAGCCGCTGGTCGCATTGCCGCCCGCAGTCCAGAGGATGTTGTTGACAGTCACAGAGGACGGGATGGTCAGCGTGTTGTCGGAATTGACCGTTACCGCATAGGAGGTGAGGTAATGGTTGTTGGAGTAGATCGTGTTGCCGACCGCATAGCCGTTCGACACGATGATGTACTTGCCGCCGGAAACGGGGGCGGATACGAGAGTATAACCCTCAAATTCGGAAACGGTGATGGTAGCGGTCTTGGTGTAGGTGGTGTTCGCCACGTTGTCCTTGACCTTTACGGTGAGGGTCGCGGTGCCGGCAGCCTTACCGGTGACAACGCCGGAAGAGGATACGGTGGCGACGCTCGTATTGGAGCTCGAATAAGAGGTGATGGTGTAATCTACGTTCGTGGTGGGAGCGACGGTGACCTTTACCTGAGCGGTGGCGCCGACCTTGACGTTAACGTTCGCAACGGAGACGGAGGTCAGAGCGACGGGGCCCGAGGAACTGCCGCCGAGGAGCTGCCAGTCGCAGGTAACGGTCTGGGTGCCGTCGGGGTTGGAGGGGAAGGAATCGGTCGGGCTCATAACGATGGGCCACGCCGCGCCGGAAGAGGAGGAGTAAGCGGGATCCCAATTGCCGTAAGTGCTCTTCATCGTCTTGATAGCGTTGGCAATGGTGGCGCCTTTCTTCATCTCGGTCCAGAACTTAGCCTCGTACTTATAGTCGCCGGTGAAGGAGACGGACTGGGAATAACCGTAGACCGCAGCGCAGCCTGCCTGCAGCAGAGCGGTACCCGTGGTGCCCTTGCCTTCCTTCTTCATACCTTCGCAGATAGCCATCCAGACGAAGGTATTGGTGATGGTGCCGGAAACGTGATTCTTGATATAACGGCCGTCGATGCCGTAGAAGGAACCGCCGTTGTAAGCCCAGCCGTTGGAGTAATCGCTGGAGGTAAGGCCGGTGCTGACGGTCAGATCGAGGTAAGAGGTGTTGTTGGAGGCGATGCAGTTGCCGTGGGAGTCATAAATGACGACGGCCTTGTTGGGATAGTTCTGAGCGATGGCGGGACCGGTCGCCTGGCTGCCGGAGAGCATCGTGCGGGTGCCGCCGGTGGCGTTGGCGATGGAGGTAGCCTCAGTCTTATACTGATCGGTGAAGCTGGAATCGGAGCCGTAGAAGGGACCTACGAGCAGAACGTCGACAGCGCCGTTCGCGGGACCGTTCTTGGTGTTGCTGACCTTCGCGACGGCATTTACGACCTCGTTCTCAAGATATGCGTTGGTCTGCTTGGCGGGAGCCTTTGTGTAGTTGCGGACGCGGTAGTTGTAGCCGCCCCACATCCCGTCGGTCGTGAAGGAGAATTCATTGTCGTTAAGGTCGGTGATGCTGCCCTTATCGATGAGGGGGCAGTTCAAAGCTGCCTTATAGACCGCCATAGTGACTTCATTGCGGTTTGCCTTGGCAGCCATCATCTGGGTCTCAACAGCGTCGAGATAGGCCCATACGTTATCCCAGCGCTTCATAGCCCTGGCTTCGTTCATTGTGTATGCGGCTTCTTGAGCCATGGATGCTGCCGGCAGGACCGCCAGTACCATGAGGACGACTACGAGAGCGCATACGATCTTCTTCATTTTGCTCATTTTGTTTCCTCCTGATATATTGCGAAAGGGTTCCCCCTCCCGTTATGGTGTATATTATACTCCTGCTCCTATATATTGTCTACACCTAAAAAGGTATTACCAATAATATATTTGGACGAGTTTGCCATATTTTTCACAAGATTGCCATAATTTCAGCACCTATTCTGTAAATACTTTTCATTTTTCAACCAATTTACTCGTTTTGCGATCTTCTTTTGTTAATTATTTCACAGGCTGCGGATATATCCCGCGCCGTTTCACACCGTTTAATATACCGCCGCAGGAGCTTTCATGCGATATATTCAGCAGCGCGTTCCGCGCGAAAAAGCGCAAAAAAAGAGCGTTCCCGAAGGAACGCTCATAAATCAACTATTCAACGGATCACACAATACCCTGAGCCATCATGGCGTCGGCGACCTTCTTGAAGCCGGCGAGGTTGGCGCCCGCTACGAGGTTGTAGCCGAGACCGGCTTCCTCAGCAGCTTCCATGGAGTTCTTGTGGATGTTCTTCATGATGGTGACGAGCTTGTTATCGACTTCCTCGGCGCTCCAGGCGAGACGCTCGGAGTTCTGGCTCATCTCAAGACCGGAAACGGCAACGCCGCCCGCGTTGACAGCCTTGGAGGGAGCAACGATCATGCCGGGCTGCTTCATCATATGGAACAGAGCCTCGTTGGTGGTGGGCATGTTGGCGACCTCGATATAGTACTTGGTGCCGTTGGCAATGATCTGCTCGGCCTCTTCCATGCGGATCTCGTTCTGATAAGCGCAGGGCATGCAGATGTCAGCCTTCTGACCCCAGGGCTTCTTGCCGGGGAAGAACTGAACGCCGAACTTATCGGCATAATCCTGGACCTTATTGCGGCCGGAGTTACGCATTACGAGCATGTAATCGAGCTTCTCCTGAGTGCAGACGCCGTCGGGATCGTAGATGTAACCGTCGGGACCGGCAAGGGTGATGACCTTAGCGCCGAGCTGCATAGCCTTGGTGCAGACGCCCCAGGATACGTTGCCGAAACCGGAGATGGCGATCTCTTTGCCCTCGATGGTGTCGTTCTCATGCTTTAAGACCTCGCAGAGATAGTAGACAGCGCCGAAACCGGTCGCCTCGGGACGGATCAGGGAGCCGCCGAAGCTGAGGCCCTTACCGGTGAGAACGCCGTTCTCATAAGCGCCGCGGATCTTCTTATACTGACCGAAGAGGAAACCGATCTCACGACCGCCTACGCCGATGTCGCCGGCGGGAACGTCAACGTTGGGACCGATGTGACGCTGGAGCTCAGTCATGAAGCTCTGGCAGAAACGCATGATCTCGGCGTCGGTCTTGCCGTTGGGATCGAAATCGGAGCCGCCCTTACCGCCGCCCATGGGGAGGGAGGTGAGGCTGTTCTTGAAGGTCTGCTCGAAGCCGAGGAACTTCATAACGGAGAGGTTAACGTGAGAAGCGAAGCGGAGGCCTCCCTTGTACGGACCGATGGCAGAGTTGAACTGCACACGGAAGCCGCGGTTGACCTGAACCTTACCGTCACGGTCTACCCAGGGTACGCGGAACTCGATGACGCGCTCGGGCTCGACAAGGCGCTCAAGCAGGCCGTTCGCCTGATACTCGGGGTGCTTTTCGATCATGGGCTCGAGGGAGCGGAGAACTTCCTCAACGGTCTGGATGAACTCGGGCTCATGGGAGTCGCGGGCTTTGACCTTAGCGATGACTTCTTCAATGTAAGCGTTCATTGTATGGTATCCTCCATATAAAAAATAGTTGGTTTGATTTGGGTTTTGCCCATCGTTCTTATTATAATATCACCGCCGATAAAGGTCAACAGAATATTGAAAATATACTTAAAAAGCTCCGTGTCTATTGCATTTTGCCCGGGTCTGTGCTATTCTGCCGTCAAAGGGAATTCTTTTTCCCGGACATGACCAAAGGAGGCTGTTGGATATGGAAAGAACAATAACTGTACGCGGAACGGGCAAGCTGAGCGTAAGACCCGACCAGATCTCGGTATCACTTAATATAAGGAAGAAGGATAAGGTCTACGAGACCGCCATGACGGAATCCGCAAGGCTGCTTGAAAACCTGCGCTCCGCGATAGAGGACGCCGGCTTCAAGCGGGAGGATCTCAAGACCCAGTCCTTCAACGTCGGCACGGAATACGAGAGCAGGCGCGAACAGAACGGCACGTTCCGTCAGGTATTCGTCGGCTACGTATGCGATCATCAGCTTATGATCGAGTTCCCCTTCGATACCGCAAGGCTCGGCAAAGTTCTGAGCGCGATAAGCGTCTGCGTCGCGGAGCCGGAGCTCAACGTTTCCTTTAATATAAAGGACAGGGAAGCTCTCACCGATCAGCTTTTGAAGAACGCCGCCGACAACGCGCGCATGCGCGCGATGACGCTCGCCGCCGCCGCGGGCGTGGAGCTGGGCGATCTCATCTCCGTAAATTATAATTGGAAGGAAAACAACTTCACCTCCCCCACCTTCTACGGCGGCAGCATGAAGATGCTCCGCGCGAACGCCGCGGCGGAGTGCGATATGCAGATCGAGGCGCAGGATATCGACGTATCCGAGAACGCCGTATTCGTTTGGGAGATAATCTGACAATAAACCGTTTGGGAGGCGCCGATGAGCCGCGGATTGAAAAAGGGCATTGAAAAGCTCTTTCGCAAGGGCTTCGATATGTTTATAGGCAGCGGACTTTCGCAGGAGATGAACTCCATCGACCCCGCAAAAGCGGGACCGGAGTATTACTATTCCTCCGAGGAGCTCGTCCGTCTTGTACGCGCCGCCGCCGCGGAGGGCTGCGTGCTGCTTGAAAACGACGGCGCTCTGCCCCTTGCAAAAGACGAGCCCGCCGCTGTTTTCGGGCGCTGCCAGTACGACTGGTTTTTCGTCGGCTACGGTTCAGGCGGCGACGTGCACGCCCCCTACAAGATCGGCTTGATCGACGGCATGAAGAACGCCGGCGCGGCGTTTTACGCCCCCCTCGCGGAGGAGTATCTGCGCCTCGTCTCGTCGGACAAATACAGGGCCGACCACGGCTGGTGGGGACATTGGCCGTTCTCGCATCCCGAGCTTGAAATCGGCTCCTCGCTCATAGATAAAGCCGCGGAGGAATGCCGCACCGCGATCGTCGTTATAGGACGCGCCGCGGGCGAGGACAGGGACAACAAGCCCCTGCCCGGCAGCTGGTACCTCACCGCAGCCGAAAGGAAGCTCCTCGACCGCGTGACGGAGCGCTTCCGCCGCGTTGTCGTGATACTCAATATCGGAAGCCTTATCGACCTTTCGTGGATAAAGGAGTACGGGGATAAGCTCTCCGCCGTGCTGATAGCCTGGCTCGGCGGGCAGGAGAGCGGGAACGCGGTCTGCGACGTGCTTTACGGCGCCGTATCCCCTTCGGGAAGGCTCCCCGCGACCGCCGCAAGGCTTGAGGATTACCCCGGCGGCGCGTTCGGCATATCGAAAAGGGCCGAGTACTCCGAGGGGATATTCATGGGCTACCGGTATTTCGACCGGTTTGCGCCCGAAAAAGTCCTCTACCCCTTCCTGCACGGGCTTTCATACACCGGATTCGAATTCGTGCCGCGCTCCGTTTCGCTCGGCGAAGCGGGGCTGACCGTCCGTATTTCCGTTAAGAATACCGGCGCGCGCCCGGGCAGTACCGCCGTTCCGGTCTTCGTCCGCCCGCCCGAGGGCAGGCTCGATAAGCCCCTCCGCACGCTCGTTTCGTTCGGCAAGACCGGCGTGCTCGCGCCCGGCGCGGAGGAGGAGATCGCGCTCTCCTGCGATAAAAAAAGCCTCGCCTCGTTCGACGGGGAAAGGCATTCGTTCATTCTGGAGGCGGGCGAATACCGCGTTTACGCGGACAAAGCTTATCTCGGGAGCGCGATCGTTCCCGAAGAGGAGCTGATCGAAGTCTGCGAACCCATCGTGATCCCGTCCGCCGTGCTGAGGGAAAGGATACTCTCCCGCCTGCCGGAGCCGATCCCCGGCGTCAAGCGCAAGCTCCGCTTCGGCGACGTTCTGTCCGGCGCCGCATCCGCAGAGGAGTTCGTTTCGTCCCTCTCCGACGAGGAGCTTGCGGACATGACCCGCGGGCACGGCATGATGAATTCCGAGCTCGGACCCGCCGGCAACGCGGGCGTGTTCGGCGGCGTGACCGAGGCGCTTAAAGCAAAGGGCGTGCCGCCCGTTTCCTGCTGCGACGGTCCCGCGGGGCTGAGGATGCAGCGCTTCTCGGCGCTGATCCCCTGCGGAACGGCGCTCGCCGCGTCCATGAACACGCGGCTTATAGAGGCGCTCCACGTACTGCTCGGTCTTGAGATGGGGCATTTCGGCGTGGACGTCAGGCTCGCCCCGGGTATGAACCTCATGCGGCACCCCCTGTGCGGCAGGAATTTCGAGTATTTTTCGGAGGATCCCGTGCTTTCGGGGCTCACCGCCGCCGCTTGCGTGAACGGCGTACAGAGCGTCGGAAAGGCGGCGTGCCCCAAGCATTTTGCCTGCAACAACCAGGAATACAAACGGAACGTGAGCGACTCCGCCGTATCGGAGCGCGCCCTTAGGGAGCTGTATCTCCGCAATTTCGAGATCTGCGTCAAGGCTTCCCGCCCCATGACGCTTATGACTTCCTATAATAAAGTGAACGGCGTGTGGTCGCACTACAACTACGACCTCGTCGAGACCGTGCTCCGCCGCGAGTGGGGCTTCGACGGTCTTGTCATGACCGACTGGTGGATGCAGAGCGCCCGCTCGCCCCAGTTTCGTGCGCTCAGGGACAACGCCTACCGCGTCCGCGCGGGCGTGGACGTGCTGATGCCCGGCAACAAAAGCCACGTTTCAAGGCGCTTCATAAAGGAGAAGAGCATCCCCCGCGCCCTCAAAAAGCGCGATGGGCTGACGAGAGCGGAGCTCGAGCAGTCGGCGCTCCGCGTGGTAAGGCTTGCCGCAAGGCTGAACGGCGGCGGGTCCGGGAAAGTTCAATAATACCTTTAACGTAATAAGCTTTGGGGAGATTCTTCCCAA
>JAEEGH010030594.1_pt1 | contig 10455 bp, 10 predicted proteins | sample 9134181 | NCBI WGS metagenome assembly JAEEGH01 (sample SAMN16246544, study PRJNA631951) | gut metagenome | biome: gut microbiome; feature: rumen; material: DP-attached | host: Bos | place: Iran: Karaj | collected 2018-10 | reverse complement strand
TGCTGTTCGGAGCCGCTTTTTTAATAGCCTATTATGACCACGACCTCTGGTTTCTGATGATATTTGCCTACCTGGCAAGCATCTTCTTGTCTGTCCTTTACATCGTCTGGATGGCTACAAACGGCAAGAAGGAGACCAACAAATGGGGTCCGTCTCCTAAGTACTACGTGGATGGCCAGCCAGAACAGCCAGTAACAACCGTTTAACATTCAGCCATATAATGAAAGAGACCAAATGCCCGTTCTGCGGAGAAAAGGTTTACCTGGGCATTGACCGCTGCCCCTACTGCGCCGAAAAGCTTCCTGACAACCTCGAGCCGATAAACGAGGAAGGAACAGCCAACAGCACTAGCCAGAGCCAGCAGCAGGGTGCCTATGGCCAGGACCAGCAGACCGGCCAACACTCCGGATACACCTGGAACCGGCAGGACTCCTTCAATCCAGGCCAACAGCAAACATACGGCCCTCCACCAGGTTACGGACAAGGACAACAGCAATACAACCCCGGACCTGGCTACCAGTACATGCCGCCTATCCAGAGAATGTCTTTCGGCCAGGCAGTAAGAACCTGCGTGATAGAAAAATACGCCACTTTCTCCGGCAGAGCCAGAAGAAGCGAATTCTGGTGGTTCTTCCTGGCCCAGACACTTCTGAGCTACATTTTGTCAACTGCCGTTACAATGTCATCATTCAAGTCTCTGGCCAATATCGCAAGAAGCGGAGGCGAATTGTTCGGCATAGCCTGGGACTCAATGGCAACCATGCTCAAAAACCCTGTATGGTGGCTGTCCATAGTTGTGTGGCTTGCTCTGCTACTCCCTAACATAGCAGCCATATGCAGAAGGCTCCACGACACAGGCAAAAGCGGCTGGTGGCAGTTGCTGTTTTATGGCTCAATTCTGCTGTCGTATGTAATGGCGTTCATCCGGCTGCGGGTATTGCTGCTGCACACGATATTGTCTATAGTGACGCTGGCTGCAGTCATTGTAATGATAGTATGGCTCTGCAAAGACAGCGATCCCGACCCTAACAAATGGGGCCCGTCCCCAAAGTACGGCCTCGGCAACCCTCCGCACGGCCAGGAAGCTCCTCAAAACAGGCAGCAATAATATGCTTATACTCAGCGATAAACATCGCAGAGCGAAAAATATTTCAATAAAAATGAAAAAAGTTTTGGAGAATTGAAAAAAGGCAGTATATTTGCAGTCCCAAAACGGAAGCAATTCCGCGATTAGCTGACTCGCTAGCTCAGCTGGTAGAGCACGACACTCTTAATGTTGGGGTCCAGGGTTCGATCCCCTGGCGGGTCACCAAAAAAGCTTGGAAGAAATTCCAAGCTTTTTTGTTTTTTGTCTATTCTCTTGATTCCTAGCTCTGTGGAGGGGCTATGGGAACATATTTCGGAGACGGTCCCCATTTGTTAGGTCCTTTCTGTCCGTCCGTACACATCCATACAAGAAGAATGATTCCATAAACCAGGATGAATATTGCACCAAGGAGCGGGATAAGGCCAAATAGGAAGTAGAGAAGCACCGTACCGCTTTTTCCGATGTCGTGAAGCCTCCTTACGCAGACAGCCAGGTTCGGAAGCAGGAATGCAAGACCTACAACGATACTCAGCCAATATCCCGGATTGTACAGAAAGCTTTTCCTTAACATCTCCAAAGACTCCCTCAGTTCATATGCGGACGAGTTTGAAGAAAAGTCGAAAAACTGTCTGAAATCGATGAAGCTGAATGCCAGGATGTTTAGCAATAGACTTATTGCGTAATAAACAAGGTAGAACCACCAGTATTCAGAGCGCCTGGCTCTGCCGTGGAAGTTTGCATATTTCTTCAGGAAGCAGGTCTTGAAGGCTTCAGTGATGCTTGGCATCGGAAGCTGTCGGTACTGCGGGGCGTAATAATACTGCGGGCCATTTTGAGGTGCAGCATATTGCGGGCCTGGAGGAGGTGGCACCTGTTCTGAAGGTCCAGGCTGAGGACCACTCTGGGTTCTGGCTTCAAATCCCTCAGGCGGTTCTATATCGCTGAGGTCCTCTCCGCAGAAAGGGCACTGAGTGGCTCCTATTATGATCTTCTTGCCGCAATAGGGGCATTTGTCGAGATTCATCATATTCCGATTATTTAACTCTTATAACTTTGATTCCGTTAATCCCTTTGCTGGCAAGCGCATAGTCTGCGATGGTCTTTTCGTCGACAACCACCTTCATCTTGCCCATTGAGGCGTGGATGAAGCCCAGTTTGCCGTCTTTTCTCCAGTAGGCGATGGCCACGTGGGCGATGTCCAGACCTTTGGTGGTTGACATATAGCCGATTATATCTCCGCTCTTGATGGATTTCTCGTTGGCCTTGATCTTGTCCTGAGGGATGTAGGTGTATGGCTGGGTGTTAAGTTCCTTTTCCACCCTGGCGATTACGTTGTAGTCTTTGGTGGCCTGGTTCATGGTGCAGGTTTCCATCTCTTTTTCGTTGCCGCAGCACTCTTTGGTTACATCGGCGTCTTTCAGGTGCTTGTAGCTCTTGTAGTGGGAGGTCATGAAGTTGATAGGATGGTCGTAAACCTGTCCGCCGCACTTGAGGGTGATATCTTCAACGATGCCACGCTTTTCTCCCTGGCGGATCCATTCTGTGGTGTAGTGGATGCGGTCTGAATAGCAGCGAACCATACCGTCACGATAGCGGCTCTGGCGAACCATCTGGCAGAGTTTCTCAAAGTCTGCGTCCTTGCCGTATTTCTTTACCGTAAGAGCCAGGTTCATGCAGGTTTCCACAAATATTATGCAGTCTGTCTTGCTCAGGTAAACCCTCACGTCCTCTGAGTCTCCTTCCTCCAGGGTTCCCGCAACATAGTCGTTGCCCAGGAGTTTCTTTGCGGCCATTACCATCAGTTCGCCGGTGGTCTTGGTATCTTTGTAAGGCAGAAGGTCTTTCATTATCTTCTCTGCGACAGGGATATCCTTCTTCAGGGTGATAGCATAGAAATCCGGATCGGAAGAAAGTTTAATAGTGTCGTTCTGAGCGAAAGTATTTATCGCTGAGAAAGAGATGAATAACAACGCAAGGCAAATTGCGTAGACGGTTCTTTTGATGATGGTCTTATTCATTGTGAGAAAATTTTTCGATTCAGATTATTATATTTGTGGTAAAGATAAGAATTTTCATAAAGAATCGGTTTCATACATTAGTTATGTCGTTCAACATTTTTTGCAGAAGAGGCGGAGGAGAGGTTTTCTTTCCGCTTTTCAAGGAGCAGAGCGCTTTGATTTCCAAGGCTGCGGCCTTGCTGGTGGATATTCTCAAGGAAGAGTCCTACGAGAAGAAGAAAGAGCTTGCCCGCCAGATGAAAGAGGTTGAGAGAGAGGGCGATATCGTGGATGCCAAGATTTCCGGAATCCTTTACAAGGCCCATAGGGTGCCGTTTGACAGGGAGGATATCCAGACTTTGGGCTCCAGGATGGAGTCATTTCTGGATATGATTCACGACAGCTCCAAGAAACTTGTCATCTACCGTCCTAATTATACTGATGCTTCCTGGATTGAAATCGGGGAGCAGATTGTTGAGGACGCCCGGCTGCTTTCTGCCATTACCGCTGATTTTGACCAGTGGAAGAAGAAAGGGGAGGAGCTCAAGTCCCTGTGCGTAAGGATCAAGGAGATTGAGAGCGAGGTGGATGACATCTACGAAAACTATATGAGCCATCTGTTTGAGGCTGAAACCAATGGCATAGAGCTTACCAAGTGCAAGAACATAGTCCAGTCTCTGGAAGACACCACTGATGTGGCAAAGGAAATAGGGGATTGCATCAAGCTGATGCTCGTAAAAGAAGGCTGAAGCGCGGGTACTCGTTTCAGTTGTTTACCATAGCAATCACCAAGGCGGTTAATGCAGTGATCAGTCCATAAAGGACAAAGGCTGTCACGCCATTGAGTATCAGCACGAGTAGCGTTTTCCAAGCGCTTTTGATCCAGCTTATTCCAAATAGCTGTTTGAAGTCCCACATCATAATCAGAGGCAGGAACCATCCCGAAAGCTGCCCGTTTGCGGCGCTGTTGAACGGAAGCACTATTATCGCGATGACAATCAGCTGGCAGCTTATGTATATCTGTATGAAAAAGTGCTCGGTATAGGACAGTTTGCCGTCAATATCCGGGGCTCGTCTGAACAGAAGCCAGCAGGACAAGGCGAATGTTATGTTCAGAAAGATGATGGACAGTGCCTTGTTGTTTCTTGTCCAGTCTAAAATTTTTATTCCGATAGTTATCAATCCGGTTGATATGGACTTTGCATTTTCCACCTGCCGGCGCATCCGCTTATAGGCTTCTTCTTCTTCCTCTGTCAGCTCGTCTGACAGGGAATCAGTTTGAGATAGATTGTCTTGTCTGTCAGCTTGATTCAGGCTGGCTATTGCAGTGCTGTCTTTTAATTCTTGAGGGACGGTCTGATCATCTTCTTCCTCGTCATCTTCGTAGGCCCAGGCCCAATCCAGAGAGTCTTTCTGCTCCTGGGTCAAAGGTTTTTCTATTGTGCTTTGGGTGTCAGGTTTGGTCTTCTTTGTCTTGATTATGCCGGTCTGGACCTCTATGGCATATATTACGCAGAGGAGGAAGAGGAGCTTTATTGGGGCGTAGTAAGCTGCCCTGTGACCTTTCAGGTAGTCTCTTATGAAATATCCGGGGCGATGGAACAGTTCAATTATAGTTCCCAGGACGCTCTTGTTGTTGAAATCCCATACTTCAAGCGTGCCGCCAAGAAGGTTTTTGGGGGTTAACCGTGATGTGCTGGCTTTCTGACCACATCGGGGGCAGAAATTGCCCTCGTATTCAAGGGAGCAATTGGAGCACTTGTGGATGGTTTTCATCCCTTTGAAGTCATATCTCTTAGGCTCCTTGGGATGCGTCAGGCTATGACCAAGTTTTGTGAAGTAGCGTTTTAGCCTGGAGGAAAGCCGCCTGAAATAACTGGACATTTACTTCACCCTGACTAAAACCATATTTTCCATATCCTTGTCGCCCATGATTTTCTTTCCGTCTTCAAGGATTGTCAGTTCCTGTACCCCGTCACTGGACGTGAGAACAAGTTTCTTTCCGTCTATGGCATAGGATCCGGTGATCTTCATGTCTGCACTCATCTGGTTCAGCTGGGTAGAAATGTTCTCTCTTTTCTCACGGTCCAGTTCGAAATTCGCGGCTTTGGCAGCCTTTTCGTTGATGCGTGCGATAACCGTCATAGCAAACTTGTTTTTTGCCTTGAACACTATCGCAAATTTTATTTCAGCTATGGAAATTACTCCCATAAACACTTGTTTTTCAAAAGCTGGCATGCTCTGAATATCTTTATCCTTAGCCGCTTCTTTCAACATCATGTCTATACACTTGGAGGGGTCTTCAGTCATGTAGCGCCTTCCCGTCCAGTCATTTTGGGCTGAGGCTATGTTTATGGAAAGCATTGCGGCCAGAGCGAACAGAACGGCCTTGAATGTTATTATGGAAGATTGTTTCATTGCTTTTGATTTGTTGGCCAAATATACTAATCTTTTAGACTCAGCGGGTATGGCAGGTGTCATTTCTGTTCAAGAAATTGCTCTTGAAAGAGCTGAATGTTTTATTTTCCTCTCAGAAAGTTTCTTATCTGGTGGATAGGTATCCCGAAGTTGAAGCTCTGGGTGCCGCTTACGGCTGCAAAGTTTACAGCCACCAAGTCTCCGTAGGAGTTCACCACAGGGCTTCCGCTTGAGCCTTGGAGGATAGGAATCGTGTAAAGGAGGCGGTATTGGTCCGGCTTCTGCGATATCTTTCCGCTGGTCAGCTGAGCTTTGATTCCCTCTGTGGTTGAGGCAAGTGCGATGCCCTGGTTGTAGCCGATCAGGTAAAGCTGCTGGTCCAGGGTGAGGTTGTCAGCGGTGTTCTGCTTGATGCTGCCGTCTTTCTGGACTCCAGTCTGGAAAACAGCCGCATTATCCGGGGTTGTTCCGTCAGCCAGGCGGATGAGGGCAAGGTCTACGTTCTCGTCTTCAGACTCGCGGATTATGGTGCAAGGCTTGAAATCCGCAGGACCGCTTACATAGGAATCGTTGTAGGCTATGCCAAGCTTGCTGTGGCATCTGACGGCTATCTGGGAGGCATCCATCCTCCTGAGCTGGGAGATGTAGGCCTGGGCCTGGTCATATTCCCGCTTGAGTTCATAGAGCCTTTGCTTGAGGGCTTCATTGTAAGAGCTGTAGTCATCATACATATATGTCTGGTTCAGAGCCTGGTATATCTTGCCGGCCTCGTATGATGCCTGTTCCTGACGTTCCCGGGCATAGGATGCAAGGGCGGACAGGAGCTGCTTAACGTAGTTCATCACGTCGCTCTTCTTGATGTAGTGGTTAACTACGTGGCGGTTGGTGAGTATTCCACCGTATTTGTCTATGAAAAAGCCTGTTCCAAACGAGTATGCGGTCTCCACCTGGTTCGGGGAGAAAGCCACGTTCTTCAGCTTTCCGTCTTCTATTCCGCTGAAATAGAAGGTTTCCCCGGTAGGGAGGGTGACACTGTAGTAATGCTCGTTGAGGATCATCACGACTCCGCTGGCGTTCTCGTCATAAATCTGTTCCGCGCTCTTTTCCCTTGAGCATCCTGCACTTACAACCACAAGGGCCATTGCCAGGACAAGGGAGAGCAATCCTGCTGATTTCCTAGTTGCTATCATACGGTAAAAATAAATAACACGTTTATTCATGCAAACATATTGCCAAGGAGGTTGTTTTATTGCAGTTTTTTTCATTAATTTTGTATGTAACACTTTAACACTATTACCATGGATTACAAGATTATCGACATCGAAGGCGTTGGTGACGTTTATGCAAAGAAACTTACCGAGGCCGGCATCAACAAGGTGAGCGAGCTTCTTGAAAGATGCGCAGCACCTAAAGGCCGCAAGGAACTTGCCAAGGCAACTGACATTCCGGAGAAAATGATCCTCCGCTGGACCAACCATGCAGACCTGTTCAGAGTCAAGGGTATAGGCCCTCAGTTCTCAGAGCTTCTGGAGGCTGCCGGAGTTGATACCGTAAAGGAACTTCGCAACCGCAAGGCCGAGAATCTGCACAAGGCTCTCGAGGAGACAAACGCAAAGAAGAAACTCACCAGAGTGGTTCCTCCTCTGAAGTCTGTAGAAAAGATGATCGCCGAGGCTAAGGCTTTGGAGCCTAAGATGACTTACTAGATTCTTGGGATTGTAAAGTGAAAGGGATGACCATTCGGCCATCCCTTTTTTCTTAGTCTTCCTTCTTCGGAGGACAGAGCTCATCGATGATGTCGTGGAGGTACTTCAGGATTTCCCTGAGGGCATTGGAGTGGTTAGGGCCCGCCATATAGCCGCCTGTGGATATGTCGGTTTTCCCGAAACACATCCAAACAGACCAGTTGGTGCCATCCGTTACATCTAAGTATGGATGATAATAGTTGGCCTCGTCGTAGAGGTGACCTTCTTTTATAAGGTTGTCTACCTTTACGAATACGGAGTCATCCACATTAGCGACTCTTGGTTTCTGCTCCCGTTCACTATCCCGGTGCATCATCCTTTTTTCTTCAAACTTAAGTACACCGCCTGCTCCTTCTTTGTTGCGGTTCAGCACGATGCTGACACTCCATCCTGCAAAACCGTTTCCTGATGAATAGTGGAAAGAGGTGAGCATCTCTTCAGGCATCGGGTGGTAAGCCCTGCCCTTGTAGGCGTTTACAGCACCGAGTGATGCCTGGGCCCTGGCTTTCATCTCAACGGTTTGGAGATATAACTCCATTGCCTTTGCCGGATCGTCGAAATACTTGGCAAGCTTCTTGTCGATCTTGGACTGCTTGGTTTCATTTCCGATAATCTTTTTCATCGTTTCGATGACCTTATTCAGCTGAACGATTTCCCTTTCAGCCATTTCTGATACGTGATCCAGATCTGACTGTGTCAAATACTCTGCCTTTTTCAGGAATTCATTGGTCCAATCGTCCTTGGTGATCCAGTACATCATAGTTGAAGGTACTATCTCGCCTTTGTTTATCCTGTCTATGACACTCTGGTCCTGGGCCAGGATGTTGCTTCCAAATAACGCAGCAAGAGCCATGATCAAAATCTTTTTCATATAGTTTATGTTTTTGTTTTTACTTACCTGTTCTTCAAAAATACGAAAATTCAATAACCATTCCCTTACAGAAGGAATAATATCAATATTTTCTCAATTTCTCCAAAGATAAGGGTTAGAAGCCTCTTCCGTAAGCCATCCAGAAGTCGGTTTCCATCTGGTTCCAGGCCTTGACGGCTGTTTCGTAGATGTTGGCTGTCAGGGCGTTGAGCTCTTCAGGCTTTGAGTTCTTGGTTAGTTTGGAGACGGAGTCGAAGGAGAGTTTCTCTATTTTGGCGATTTCTTCTTCTACCCTTCCCCTGGACTTTTGCCAGGCGACTGTTGCAAGCCTGTTAGGCCTTCTGAACTGCCAGAGGATGCAGTCTGCCTTGTACTGCTTCTGGCCGCAGAAGCTGAAGCCCTCTGGAAGAGATGTTCCGCCTGCAAACAGCGGGATTCTCGGGCTTTGGGCAGGGTTGTCAACTGCATACCAGCAGATGCCGCCAACAGCATCGGGGAGCCAGCTTCTGAGCTGGATTACAGTGGAGTAGGAGCACCAGCAAACTGCAAGTGTGCGGCTGAACTCTATGGTGCCCGGAGCAAGGGTGTTGAGAGTGTTTCTTGTTTCTGCCGTGAGCCAAGGGTTGGCGACAGGGCTTTTGACTATGCTCTTGGTGCCGTCTTTGGCGGTGACTTCCATCTTCCAGTTCTGAGTCATATCGAAGCGGCTGCCCTCGAAGGTGGAGCGGAAAAGCTCCATAACCTTTTTCACATCCACTTTCCCGTCTGGCTTGACTGAGAAGGGTAGCTCATCCATTTCATAGGTAAAGTTCTGCGATGGTGCCAGTTGCGAGAATACGTAGAAGTCTCTTTCACGGAAGTTCTTGCCGTCTCCGTAGGTTCCGTGGTAGGCCTTGTAGAACTTGAACTCTCCCTGTCCGTCCCAAAGGCCGTGCTCGATGGCCACTTTCTCCACGTTGTCAGAGCAGAGGAAATTCTTCTTGTCCTTGCGGTCTATCTTCCCGATCCTAGGGATGTTGCAGGAGATGGAGATATGGTCGTCCGGCACTCTCTGGGCGGCCCATACGGCTCCCTTGCTGTGCTTTCCGTTTCCCAGGATCTCGAAGCACCATACCTCGTTCTTGTCAGCCACCGTAAGACATTCTCCGCCGTCTCCGTAGCCGTATTCCTCGGCGAGGCGTCCCATCAGCTTGACCGCATCGCGGGCATTGTCGCATCTCTGGAGGGCTATCCTGGCAAGTTCCTCGATCATGAACATTCCGTCCGGATTCTTGAGGGTGTCAGGGCCGGAGAATGTGGTTTCCCCAATGGCCACCTGCTTCTCGTTAAGGCAAGGATAGCCGGTGTTAAGGTATGCGTACGTGTGCTTTGCCTGAGGAATCTCTCCCCTGTATCTTACGCCTGTGGTATCTCCCTTGAACTTGGTCCAGCGGGTTCCGTAGTAAACCTTCTGGACCTCTCCCTTCTTGTGGTCTGCGGCCGGTTCATAGCTGATCCAGGTATGTGAGACACCGTCGCAGGTATGGGATGTGATGACCGAGCCGTCTGTGGAGGCCAGCCTTCCGACCATTATGCTGGTGCATTCTTCAGTTGTCTGATAATCAGGGGTCTGTCCAATAGCATAACTGCAGGTTGCAATTATCGCGATAAAGGACAAAAGCGAAAGAAGGGTATGTCTTTTCATATTAGTGACTTTTTCAAGCACTAATATACGAAAAACGGGAGAACTACTCGTAGCGGATGGCCTCGATAGGGTCGAGGTTGGCGGCTTTCTTGGCAGGGTACCAGCCGAAGAAGATTCCGGTGATGGAGCAGACGGCAAAGCTCAGTATCACGCTCATAGGCTGGATGGCAATCGGCCAGCCGGCAAAGAACTTGACTCCGTATGCGGCCCCGACGCCCAGCAGCACACCGATAAGGCCACCGGTGATGCTTATCATAACGGCTTCTATCAGGAACTGTGTCAGGATGTCCAGGCCCCTGGCCCCCACACTCATCCTCAGGCCGATTTCCTTGGTCCTCTCGGTGACGCTCACGTACATTATGTTCATAATGCCTATACCGCCCACAATCAGCGATATGCCGGCCACGCAGGCCAAAAGTATGGTCATCGATGTGGTGGTGGAAGTCATCATGGAACTGAGCTCCTCCTGGCTTCTGACATTGAAGTTGTCTGCCTTGCCGTCCTGGAGCTTGTGGTTGGTGCGGAGAATATCGCTGATTTCGTTTATGGCTTCCTGTGTCTGGCCTTCAGTTATGGCTGAGGCGTATATCATGGACAGGTAGTTTACGGAGAGGATTCTCTTCATCACCGTTGTGAAAGGAGCCAGCACAACG
>JAEEGH010030592.1_pt1 | contig 10455 bp, 7 predicted proteins | sample 9134181 | NCBI WGS metagenome assembly JAEEGH01 (sample SAMN16246544, study PRJNA631951) | gut metagenome | biome: gut microbiome; feature: rumen; material: DP-attached | host: Bos | place: Iran: Karaj | collected 2018-10 | reverse complement strand
AAGTAGTAAAGATCTGAATATCGTTTGCTTCAACTTCAATTTCGCCGGTTGCCATGTCTGGGTTTATATCTTTATCACTGCGGGCAGCAACAATGCCTTCAACAGCAATACAATATTCACTTTTAAGGCTGGCAGCAATATTTTTAACATCATCACTTGCTTTATCGCCAACCATAACCTGTGTAATTCCATAACGGTCGCGCAGACGAATAAAAATCAATCCGCCAAGGTCACGGGTACGACTAACCCAACCATTTAAAACAACCTTCTTACCAACATCACTTTTGCGGAGCTCGCCGCATGTAACTGTACGCTTTGTATTTTCCATAATGGAAATATTTTAGCGTTATAGCAAAGTTTTGTCATTAGCAGTGTTATTTTTCAAGCAAGTACCAAAGGGTTTTGTCGTCTGGCGAAAGCTCGTTTCTCTTTTTAGCAGAAGCACGGTTTCCATCCTGCTGCAATGGGTATAGCTTGAACTTTTTATTCGCAAGCTCAAGGCTTCCGGTAGAACCAAGTGCCAGAGCAAGACTTCCGCTTCCAGAATATGTTGTAGAAAGATTTACCTCTCCTCGTATTACAGAATTCGCAGCAACCGATTTTTGAGGCTTTCCATATTCAAAAAGTTTTTCTCCCTGGTTTCCGCTCCAGCAACAAGAGAAAATAAACCATTTAGATTCCTCTGTTTTTACACCCGCAAGAACAGCAAAATCATCAGCCGGAACAAAAGTAAAGTCTCCCGGCAAAAGTTCCAATTCTGCTTTTGCACCAGGTCTAGTTATGCTTACATAAACCTCTTCGTTATTAAATACAAAATATCCCTGGCCGGCATCCCAATAAAGTCCGCCGTTATCAAAACCTTCAGAAGCATCAAACTTAATGTACCTGCGGTCATCAACTTTTATAAAATTCTTGTTCTGAACATTAAAGTTAGGATTATCTGTTACAAAACATCCCAGCTGAGCTCTAAGCGAAGCCTTTTGATTTACCCCAAAACCTTCCGGCGGCACATTATTCCAGTTGCTGCCCATTTTTGCAATTACAGCAGCTTCAGTTTCCGGAGTAACTACATAATACATTGATTTTTCAAAAGGTTTGATTTTGAACTCACGGAAAACACGGGCTGCAAAAGGCATAGCGGCAATTTTAGCAGGATTCGAAGCCTGATCAAAATATCCTGTGATTCTTTGCTTTTGAGGATTACGCTGCGAAAGTTCATAACAGAAGGAATAAATACAATCCCAATCCTGAAGACTGGCCATTACAGCAAGCATAGGCATCATTTCTGAAGAATACTGGTTTGGATAAGGATGATCATATTCTGTAACAGAGTATGGCTTTCCGTAAACCCGAAGCTTTGCAAGACTTGCTAAAGTTCCTCCATCCTTTGCGTTTACAAGACAGCGGTTGCTTACATAATAATTTCGTGTGTCCCAGCCGGAACCCGGAAAAGATGGATGGTTCCAGTAGGCGTGAGAATCTACAACATCAAACTTGCTCATTACAGTAACCGGTGCACAAGGAAGAGCTGTTCCAAAGGTAAGGGCTTTTATACCAAGATCTTCTTTTAAATAATCATTCATGCTGCCCCAATATTCTGCATCAAGCATAACAAGAAAGTCTGCAACAACCTGCTTTAATTCTGCAGGATATGCGCGGTATTTGTCGAAGGCCGGAAATTTAATTTCGTCTTTTTTACCGGAAGAGCTTTTTTCTACAATAACAAGGTTTCCGCCTTTGCAAAGTGAAATATCTGAAAATTCAAAAATAACTCCGGCGCTTGTTCCCATGCCTCCAAAAGTAAGCCGCGGCTTTGTGTCCGGAGTAAAATTAGAAACAGCAAAAGAAAAGGTCTGCCACTCTTTTGTAAGCTTGAGATTCTGATGAAATCCCAGATTTTGCCATGGGTCGTGGTTCATCATAACAGAAACTTCTGCAGTGGCGTCTTTAGAAGCCTTAGCCTTAAATGAAATTGTGTACATCTGATCGGCTTGGGTTGTAAATCCATATAAATCATATTGAATGTGCCAGCTTGCAGAACCATTTGCCTTTACATGAATTTTTGCATCGCGTCCATTCTGCTTTAGTTCTGCTTTTGCCCCCTGATGCTGCTCAAGGTTCGTTTTTTCAGAAAGCAGATTTTCGCCTGATTTTTCTGCCTGATTATATTTTTTTTCGAGGGCCGCATAGTCCAGGCCTTTTCCCAAAAGAAAATCTGTCCATAAAACATCAAGCTCCTGACTCAATTTTTGCGGATATCGTTCAAGCACATTATCCAGAAATCCTTTTGTCATAGAATTTTCATTATTAATTTCTACAAAAGCAACAGCCGGGTCCTGAGCATAAGTGAGTCCCGTATAAGGATTTTTATGATTGAGGATTTTTTCTGCGTATGCCTGCTGTTCCTTTTTTGCAGTTTCATTCCAAAAGCCATAGCAGTGACGGTCTTTCCAGTCGGCAACCTTTTCAAGCTCTGAAGGGAGCCCGTTTTTAGAATCAGGCTGAATTGTGCGGCCGGTAAGAAGATTTATATTTGTATATATTCCAGCTTTTTTGAGCTCATAGAAAAACTTATCAAAGCGTTCAAAAGCTTTTTCATCAAATTCTATTTTCTGCCAGTTAGACGAATTATGCTTATAAAAACAGTTTGACCAGTCGGCATCGGTGTGATGAAAACGAATACAGTTTATTCCCTGAGAAGCAAGCGTTTTTGCCCAGTATTCTGCATCCTCTACAGGCGGAAAAGCAGAAAGGTTTGTTCCAAAAATCCTGATTCTTTTGCCGTCTGCATATAAATGGCCGTCTTTTCCTACAGAAATCCGCTGTTCTTCTGTAATAGGCGTGTTCATATAAGAACAATCAGCCACCGTTCCTGCTGCAGCCCGCGAAGAAAAATAAAAAGGCTTAAAATCTGACTTAGATTTTGTTTCTGCCATTAATAAAGAGGTCCCCATCATCAACATTAAAGGCCACAATGATACATATTTTTTCATGCACAACTCCTGAAAACAATATTATCAGTTTAGCATGATTTTTTTTAATAAACCAATAAAAAATTTTCTTATTATAAAAAAGTGTGATATAATTGAAGAAATATAAAAGGGGGATTTATGATCAAAAAACACAGCTTGTCAGGACTTACATTTTTAGTTTGTTTAAGTTTTTGTATTATAGGATGTGAACTTAATCCGGAACCAAAGGCAATTATTTATAACAAAGACTCTGCTACTTCAACAAATATGATTTCTTTTAATACTACAAACGCAGCCTATCTTGCAACACAATGGGCTAACGAAGATGCTGGAGACAGATCAGCTGCCCGCGAAGGTGAAGATACTACAGCCGAAAGCTCAGTAAAAAACCAGAACTCTCTTGTTGCTGTTGTAGATGATGGAAATGGCGGATTTACAGAAGACGATAGTGTTATGGATAAAGAGCCTAGACTTGCAGATTGGTGCCAGCCTAGACCTGTACGCGAAGTTTATAAATGTCCTTACCCTACAATCGAATATGAAGCAAAAGGATTTTATACTGTTTTTTCTGACCGCATAGATACAAACAATGATTCATGGTGGCAGTATGAAGATGGAACTCCTGCTCCAAATGTTGGCCAGATTTTGTATGTAAAACCAGACGGAACTGTAATTGATATTCTTAACTTTGAAAATGATGTAAACCGTCAGCTTACAACCTGGATTAAAGAAAACGACGGTGAAGATTACATTCAGTTTGATGATGATGGAAACATTTTTATTCTTACAAAAGACTATTCTGTAGGAAAAACTGTTGTATACCGCTATAACCCAATGAACGATAAGGTTGACGGATATTCTCTTGCTGTAAATGGCGATGTTGATATCAGAAACTTCCGTGTTACAAGAGATGGAAAATGGATTTTCCTTAACGTAATGCTCCGCCACCGCGAAAATAACGTTTATGCCCTCCAGGTAAACTCAACAGCAAAACCAATTCCTATGTATGAATATGCTGGAGAACTTCCAGCTGCTGGACAGGATCCTCAGTGGGCTGTTTCAAGTATTGAAATTAACCCTACAACAAACGAAGTTTACTGGGTTGTATGTACCTACCGTGATGATACACGTGCGGGAACAGGTGTTTATGTAGCAAGCCGCAGTACAAACGGAGAATACAGAGCCGACCGAGTAAAAAGATATTCTACAATTCAGTTCTGGGCATTTGAAAATGCTGTAGACAAATATGTAACAGGCGCAACAGTAACAAATCCTGATTATGAAGGTCTGTTAAATTATCTTAAAGATATGTGTAAATCAACTACAAATAAACTGGATAATGTTGAATTTACTCTTGAATATTTCAAAGACTGTATAAAAACAGTTAGAAAATGGGATAATCAGATAATAGATGTTGATTTCTCTCCTTTGTATGCAGAAGATGATGCAGGAAAGCCTCTTAAAGATGTAGCCGCATTAAAATACATTATCAACACACCTTTAGGTGCAATTTATCCAGGCGCAAAGAACGAACCAAAGAGCCTGTACAAGACTTTATTCCATGATTTCTATTATGATTACTGGCGTATTCCTGAAACTGAAAATGACGGAAGTTTAAGCAGCGGAAATTCAGGATGTGTTGCTGAAGGCTTTAATTCTTCAGCTTTCCCTTGGGGTTATTTCCTTGTTGATAAAGAAACAAAAAAACCTGCAGTAAACATGGATTTCTGCAAAGGTCACTTTGCTCAGGCAGACAGTGGTTATATTCTTTCAAATGATGAGGGTGTATGGTTAATGAATGATGTCTGGAGCGATTCTGAAAATAAATCAATTTATGCCCAGATATACAATCTTACAGATGAAAAAGGTCATTTCTCCAGTGAACAGCCTGGTGATATTTTGGATCAGAAAAACTTCTGTACACAGGATGCCTGCCGCCGTCAAAGCGATAAAGATCCATGGTTTAAAAAACCAATCACAGCAAACACAACTGCTATTGCAGCCCTTTCGGTAGATAAAAAGACTATTTACATTCATAAAGCAGGTGAGACATCAAACTTACTTGAAAAGGATCCGAATAAAGCAGATATTGCAGAAATCTATTCCTTTAATCTGGAAGAAGAACAGCTTATCTATAATGCAAAAAAAGCAGACGGCAAATTCATCATGGTTAGTATTGACCTTGCAACAGGTAATTCAACAAAGCTTCCTCTTACATCAAGGGTAGAAAGCATGATGGGTATGTGGAGTGATGAATAAGATTCGTTATAACCAAGGTTAAATAATTTGGGGTGTGATTAGCATTGCTTTTCACACCCCATTTTTTTATTTACGCTTAAAATGTTTTATGCATTGATAAGGAACAATGAGAAGAACATATAAACGCTTGCAATAAGCATGAGCAGGTTTCCCACAAAATGCATGAACTTAACTTTCTTAAGATTGTAGAAAATAAAGCCTGCAATGTAAAAGCCAGCTGCACACAAAAGCATTGCAAAACATGCGCCTGGAAGTACATCATGTAAAACTTTAATCATTGCAAAAAGAGAAACAGCTGCAAGTGAATAAAGAACTGTATTTAATTTTGCATGACGTTTTCCGGCAATTGCATAGAATAAAATACCAATAAGGTCCAATCCCCATACAATACCAAACATAATCCATCCAAGCTCGCCCTGAATCTTTGTGATTGTATAAGTTGTATATGCAAATCCTATGTTTAAGAAAACAAAAACGTGTGCAAGACGGTTGAAAACAATCTTTGGAACAAGCGCTGTAAATGCGTGCTGCAAACAGCTTGAAAGATACATAAGAATCATTGAAACACCAAACATTGTGTAGCAGACAATTGTAAGACTCCTAAAATCCATTCCGTTGCGAATACCAATTGTATCAAGAATTGCAGTTGCAGCAATAAACAAGGCCGCACCAATTCCCTGAACAATTGAAGAAGCAATTTCTTCTGAAGTAGAAAGGATGCGTTCATTCTGTGTAATTTCAAGCTCGCGTTCTTCGGCTGCAATACGGCGTTCTGCTCTTATGCGGGCCTTTTCGTTACGTGCATATTCAGCAGCAGCATATTTTGCTTTAAGACGCTCTGGATCTTTTGAATACTGAATGTTGATTTCTCTGATTTCGGCTTCGTAATCGGCCTTGAGCTTCTTAAGACGATACTTTTTCTTTTGTTTTATTGATTTTAAAGTTGATTTTCTAACTGCTTTAGATGCAATTTCATCCTGGATTGTATCCTGTACATCCTGAATTGAATTTTGTACACCTTTAATTGTTTTTGAAATTTCCATTTTTGCTATTAACTCCTTTCTTTAGTGCTTCGGTATACTTCATAAAGTAAAACTCCGGCTGCAACCGAAACATTAAGACTGTCTATTTTACCGCAGGTTGGAATAGATACAATTGTGTCGCAGTTTTTTTGCAACAGTGCATCTATGCCAGAACCTTCGCTACCCATAATAATAGCAGATTTTTGCGCAAAAGATAAACCTGTTATGTCTTCTCCACCAGCATCTGCTCCGTAAAGCCAGAAACCTGCATCTTTAAGCTGTTCTGCAGCACGCACAAGATTTTTTACAATTGCAACTGGAACCCAGGCACTTGCACCTGCACTTGTACGACCTATTATTTCGTTAGAGGCAATATTGCTTGCAGAATTATGTTCAGGGATTACTACAAGAGATGCTCCAAACTGATCACAACTTCGGATAATTGCACCTACATTATGAGGATCTGTTATTTTATCAAGAATTACAACTGTTTCTCGGGTGGATTCAGCAGTGCCTTCTGAAGAGGCAGAGTGCTTTTTAATCCAGGAATCAAAATCAACTAAGTTTTCGGCTGATTTTTTGGCGCCCGCAATTGTCATGACAATTCCACGATGATCCTGTAATGCTTCATCAAGATCTTTAACCAGGTCATCAAGCTTTTTGTCATCAACCTGTTCTGCAGTAACGCCAGCATCCTGTGCCGCAGCAAGAATTTTCTTTACGCGGGGACCTGGCTTACTGTAAAACAACTTGTAATCCTTTGTATTTTCCTTTGATTTTAAAAGAGAACGGATTTTTTCTTCGATGGAGTGAAATCCAGTAATAACCATTATCTACCGCAACACTGTTTGTATTTTTTACCGCTTCCACATGGACATGGGTCATTGCGGCCTACTTTTGCACCAACACGCTGTACTGTTGTAGGAATAACGTTTCCGGCAACATATTTCCAGTCTCCGTCTACTTCGCGGAACAAAGAAATTTCGTGGTGAACATCATGCATCTGGTGGAGAGTATAATCTGCCTTGAATTCTACAATCTGTTCATTGTCTTTTTCGCCTTTTTCTGTGCGCAAAATCTTAAGACCATTCCACTGTGACTGTTTACTCCAGTCTTCTGTTGCTTTACGGTCAATTTCGCCTACTTCTTCGCCTTCAATACAAGAACTGATAATGTAATCAATTTCATGCTTTACATAAGAAGAATAGCGGGCACGCATACATGCTTCTGCACTTGGAGCCTTTGTCTTTCCTTTAATAATCGGTTCACAACATTCGCCATAAGTTTTGCCCGAACCGCAAGGGCATAATTCGTTATTTGTACTCATATGGCCTATTTTAATGAATTCCATTTAGTTCGGCAATTGCAAGCCCATAGTTTGTCATAGGCACGCCTGCCGACTGTGCATTATGCTGTCGTTCAAGGACGTAGGCCTTGTTGAACATACAGGCCCCGCAATGAATGATTAAATCGTATTTCTGGAGCTCTTGGGTTGTCTGAGGAAAATCTGTTCCGCGTACAAAATCAATTTTAAGATCTGGGGCACGCTTTCGGAGCAGATTTGGGATTTTAACAGTGCCTATGTCTTCTGTGGCGGGAACATGCGTGCAGGCTTCGGCAATCAGAATGCGGGAATTGTTTGTGAGAGAATTAATTGCTTTGGCGCCCTGTGTAAAAAGCTCAATATCTCCTTTGTGTGCGGCCATAATAATTGAAAAGGAAGTAAGTCTTGAGGAAGCAGGCTTGTTGTCATTTACAAAACGGAAAAGCTGAGAGTCTGTAATGATGAGATCCGGCGGATTTTTAAGGGAGTCTATTGTTTGTAAAAAGGTGTCCTGCGTGCAGCAATGAATACAAACCCTACGGTCCAACAGATCGCGGATTGTCTGAACCTGAGGTAAGATGAGACGGCCTTTTGGAGCCTGGCTGTCCTGAGGCATAACAAGAAGAACATTTTCGCCAGGCTTGCAGTAATTTTCGGTTAGGGATGAATCAAAAAAGTCAGCCGGAACCTTTTGTTTAATTGCTTCAAAAAGCTGGGCCTTGTTTTTACCGGTAAGCGAATCTACAAAAACCGGAGGATTTTTTTTGAACAAATCAATTTGTTCGAGGTCGGGCTCTGATTCTTGAGTTTTTGTGATTACCCAGATAAGAGGCTTTTTGGATTGAATCAATTTTTGGAAAGCCGGGGTGCCAAGAATTTTTTCAAAAGCACCCTGCTCCTCCAGCTCGTCAGCCGAAACAACCCCAAGGATAATATCGCACTTTGCAAGCGCTTCCCAGGTTTTTACAATTCGTTTTTGTCCAAGCTCAGAATCATCATTAAAGCCGGCAGTATCAATAAAGACGCAAGGCCCTGCGCCCGGAAGCTCCATATTCTTTTGAACTGAATCTGTAGTAGTTCCCGAAAGCTCAGAAACAATAGAATAGTCCTGTCCTACAAGCATATTCATAAGCGAAGATTTTCCGCTGTTAGTGTTACCAAACAAACCTATATAAAGTCTTTGTCCCTTTGATACTTCCATAACGACCTCCTAAAATCTAAAGTCGCGCTTTCCGTTTACTTCTTCTTTAAGATACTGAATACAGCGTTCGCGCACAAGTTCATTTGGAATTGTCAAAAGCTCTTTTTCAATAAGCTTGTCTCCAAGAGTTTTTGTGTCTGCAGCCGCATAATCTTCAAGATATTCTTTAAGAGTCATAAGTGCATTTGGATGACAGCAGTTTGCAATCTGACCAGATTTTACAAGCGACATAAATCTGTCTCCAGTTCGGCCGGCACGGTAGCAGGCTGTACAGAAAGAAGGAACGTAATCCATTCGCATAAGCCAGTTTATAACTTCATCAAGAGTTCGACGGTCACTAACATCAAACTGTGCAGTATCTTCAGGGCGTTCTTCTTCGCAATAGCCTCCAACACTTGTGCGGCTTCCACCACTAATTTGACTAACACCCAGCGCCAAAACTCTTTCACGTGACTTTTGTGATTCGCGGGTCGAAACAATCATACCTGTGTAAGGAACTGCAATTCGGATGCACGCAACAATTTTTGCAAAAGTTTCATCATCAATTGCATCAGGGAAAAGAGAAGGATCTACGCCGTCTGCAGCCCTGAGTCTTGGAACAGAAATTGTGTGTGGTCCACAGCCTTTGGCGGCTTCAAGATGCTCTGCGTGCATAAGCTGGCCTACAAACTCATATTTGTAAGTACCAAGTCCGTAAAGAACACCACAGCCAACATCATCAATTCCACCGTCCATAGCGCGGTCCATTGCTTCTGTGTGGTAAGCGTAGTCAGATTTTGGTCCAGTTGGATGAAGCTGTTCATAACGCTTTTTGTTGTAGGTTTCCTGGAACAAAATGTAAGTTCCAATTTCGGCATCCTTGAGTCGTGTGTAATTTTCTACAGTTGTCGCAGCAATGTTTACGTTTACACGGCGGATAGCACCATTCTTATGCTTGATTGAATAAATAGTTTTAATTGAATCTATAATATATTCAATAGGATTATTTTTAGGATCCTCGCCTGCTTCAATTGCAAGACGCTTGTGACCCATATTCTGTAGGGCAATTACTTCCTGGCGGATTTCTTCCTGAGAAAGCTTTTTACGCGGAATGTGTCGGTTTGTTCCGTGGTAAGGACAGTAAGTACAACCGTTTATACAGTAATTCGAAAGATAAAGCGGCGCAAACAAAACAATACGGTTACCGTAAAATTTAAGTTTGATTTCTTTTGCAAGATTTTCGATTTTCTGATTAAGCTCCGGAACCTCGCAGGCAAGAAGAACTGCAGCATCGCGGTGATTAAGACCGTTACATTTTGCAGCTTCTTCCAGAATGCTTGTTATAAGCTTTTCATCGATTTTATGCTTTTCGGCATAATCAAGACTTTCAAGGATTTCTTCATCGTTGATAAAATCTTCTGCTTTGTTTGACATTACATTGTAACTCATTTGGTACTCCTATAATCCCCCCGCTCGTTCAAGAGGATTTTGTAATTTATTTTTTCCATTTCAAGCATCAAGCCCTTAAGGCCGTCAGCAGTTTCAATTCCACCTTTTGATTTTCCTTCGTACAAATCATATTTTTTGCGATTTTCCTCCGGCGACAGATTTGGCATTACAACATTTGCGCCCGCTCTTATTCCGTCTATTCGTCCTGTTTTGCTTAAAGTGTTCAGAGCAGTGGTTGCAGGAATTAAT
>JAEEGH010030591.1_pt1 | contig 10456 bp, 6 predicted proteins | sample 9134181 | NCBI WGS metagenome assembly JAEEGH01 (sample SAMN16246544, study PRJNA631951) | gut metagenome | biome: gut microbiome; feature: rumen; material: DP-attached | host: Bos | place: Iran: Karaj | collected 2018-10 | reverse complement strand
CGCCAACTTCACCCTGACCGTCTCCTCGGCAGACGCGACGAAGGGTTCGGTCTCCGCGGTCGGCGGCACCTATCCCGAAGGCACCGCCGTCACGGTCACGGCAACGCCGGAGGCCGGCTGGACTTTCACGCGCTGGGACGGCGTCGTGCCCTCGCTGCGCCTCGACAACCCGCTCGTCCTGTCCGTCACCAACGACACGGCGGTCACGGCCGTCTTCGGCAAGACCCACTACGTCGCGACGACCGGCAGCGATTCGACCGCCGACGGCACCAACCCCGCGACGCCCTACCTCACCATCGAGAAGGCCTACACGGCCGCCGCCGACAACGACACCGTCTCCGTCGGCACGGGCACCTTCGCCGCCTCGGCAGGTCTCAGCGTGACCAAGGCCGTCGTCATCCGCGGCGCGGGGATGGACAGGACCATCCGCTCGAAGAAAAGCAACACAATCAACAACGCGAACGCCATCATCGCCGACATGCGCCTCTTCGGGCAGACCTGGGGGACGATGGTCACGTTCTCAAACGGCGGCGCGGGCGGGACGCTTCTTCGCTGCGACGTCTCCGGCAACGCGTACTCGACCCCGACCTGCGGTATCGTCTGCTACGTTGGCAACATCGTCGGCTGCGTCGTCACCAACAACGTCAACGAGGCCGGCGGCAACGGTGTCGCCATCAACATCTGCGGCGGCCCCACGCTGGTCGAAGACTGCCTGATTGCCGACAACTCGACCGGGTACGGTGGCGGTGCCGGCGGCATTGGAATCACCTACTCGGCCGACGACAACACCCTGGCAAAGCCAACCACCATCCGCCACTGCACGATTGTCCGTAACGATGGCGGCACCGCCAACGGCACCGGCGGTCTCTACGTTGGCGCCCGATTCATCAAGGTGCTCGTCGAAGGATGCGTCATAGCCGACAACTACAAGCTTGCCGCCGAGACGGCAGAAGCCTCCGCGGACGTCCGTCTTGAGGCGAAATACGGCAACATTGGCAACCTCGTCGTCCGCGACACGGTTATCGGACGCATGGCGAAGCCGACCTTGCCGGTTTCATGGACCTTCGTGAACTGCGTCACCAACGTCGCCGCCGGCTTTGCCCAACCGTGGCATCACGACTTCTCCGTCGCGCGGCGCTCCCCCGCCTGGGGCCTCTGCGCCGACGGCTCCGACGCGGGCTGCGTCCAGTCCGTCCATTCGGGTGCCTTCGACGTCGGCTGCTTCGCCCTCACCAACGCCGCCGTCGGCAGCCTCGCCACGCCCCTTGTCACCAGGGCCGAGAACGCCCCCGACCCCTCCACTGTCACCTTCGAATGGGATCTCGACGGCGACGGCGTCTTCGAGACGACCGGCCCCGTCGCGAACGCCGTCTGGACGACGCCCGGCCGCCACGGCGTCACGCTCCGCGCCACCTCCGGCGGCGAGTCGGTAACGCGCACACTGGAGGGCGTCGGCTACGTCGCGCCGCGCGAACTCTTCGTCTGGACGCAGAGCCCCTCGCCTGCCTTCCCCTACGCCACCTGGGAGACGGCCGCGCACACGCCCCACGCCGCAGTCGACGCGGCCATTGCCGGGTGCGCCGTCCAGATGACCAACGAGGCCTTCACCGTCTCCAAGATGATACGCATCTTCAAGCCGATCGAGTTCCGCGGCACGGGGCGCGACAACGACAGCGTCATCGGCAGGGTCTCGGGCTTCACGGTGACCTACCGGACCGACGCCACCGCCACCGGCACCAGCATCCAGCGGCCGGCGGGCGGCGGCGACGTCATCCCCCTCTCGATCACCGCCCACAATGCGCTCGTTCATTCGATGGCCCTCGGGCCGGGCCGCTCAAGGGTCGTCAACGTCTGCGCTCCCGACGCCGTCTTGAGCAACTGCACGGTCCGCTTTGGCGAATACACGTCCGGCCAGGGCATCGGCGTCAACGCCCTCGGCGGCCTCGTCACGCACTGCGTCATCTCCAACAACTACAACTACAACCCCGCGAACGGCGGCGAAGTCTACCTCGGCGCGACCTTTGGCGCCGCGACCCTGCGCAACTGCCTCGTCACCGGCGGCAAACACACCTCCACCTCCGGCACCGGCGAAAAGGGCGCGGTCTACGCCTGCGCGGGCTGCACCGTGGAGAACTGCACCATCGTCGGCAATCAGGCCGGGACCGGCGGCGGACTCTACTCAACGGGCGCGGCAATCGTCCGCAACAACATCATCCGCGACAACGAGTCCCTCTGCGACTCCTCCTCGACGGGCAAGCCCAACTGGTACGACGAAACTGGAACAGCCCTTTACTCCAACAACTGCCTTCCCGTCGCCCACAACGAGGGCGACGGCACGGTGACGGACGACCCCGCCTTCATCTACGAGAACGGGCGCAACACCTTCACCTTCGCCGCCGGCTCGAAGTGCCGCGACAAGGGCGCGCTGCTCGGCTGGATGGGCGCCGGCGCCATCGACCTCTTCGGCAACGCCCGCGTCCAGGGAGAGGCCCCCGACATCGGCTGCTTCGAGGCCGACATGAGCCAGATGACCTGCGACGTCGCGGCCGACCCGGCCTCCGCCTTCGGCGCGACGAACATCGCCCTCTCCGCCGTGATCGTCGGCGGCTCGCTCTCCGGCGACGTGGCCTACCTCTGGGACTTCGACGGCGACGGCACGACGGATGCCACGGGCGCCGTCGTCACGAACCTCTTCGGCGAGGGCCGCCATTCCGTGACGCTGACAGTCACCGTGGATGGCGATACGCGCTTCGAGGTGGAGAAGCCGGACTGCGTCACAATCTACCCGCGCGTGATGTACCTTGCCGCCGCCAACGCCAATCCCGTCTATCCCTACAACACCCGCGCCGGCGCCGCGGCCAACATCGTCGACGTCCTCGCCCTCGCGCAGGACGGCGCCGAGATCATCGTGCTGGAAGGCGTCCACCAGACGGCGTCCCAGGTCTTGGTCAACAAGGCGATCACGTTGCGCGCGGACGACGGCCTCGCCGAGCGGCCGACCATTCGCCGCACCGGAGGCACCTTCAGCGAATTCCTCGTCGTCAACCACTCCGACGCCCTTGTCGAGGGAATCGCCTTCGACCACAACCGATACGGGATTACCGCCATCAGCATCGGCGCAGACGGCGGGACGGTTCGGAACTGCGTCTCAAAGAACAGCTGGTACACGTCGGGCGGCGGTCTGGGGCTGACGATGACGGGCGGACTCTTCGACCGCGGCATCGTCTCCGGACACGAGGCCAACACGGGCAACTCCGATTATTACGCGCGCGGCCTCGCCGTCAGGCTGGAGGGCGACGCCATCTGCCGCAACACGCTGATCCGCCGCAACATCTGCACCGACAGGTCGGGCGGCAAGCCGGGCGTCGTCTACGTGGCCGACGACGCGCGGTTCGAGAACTGCACCGTCGTCAGCAACACCTGCGGCAACGTCCCCGCCGTCTACTGCGCGAACACCACGGCCGGCGGCGCCGTCGTGAACAACATCATCAGCGGCAACTATTTCGGCACGCCCGCCACGACGACCTACGACGGCGGATTCGACTGGTACATCGCCCCGTCGGCGAGCGGCATAGCCTGGTCCAACAACTGCACGTCCGCCGCCTGGCAGGCCGGCGACGCCACCGTCGTCGACGACCCGCTCTTCAGCGACGCCGTCCATGGCGACTACATGCTCCAGCGGAATTCGCCCTGCCGCGGCAAGGGCGTCTTGCGCGACTGGATGGACGGCGCCCTCGACCTCTACGGCAACCCGCGCGTCCGGGGCCGCCCCGACATCGGCGCCGCCGAGTTCTCCGGTCGCGACTGGACGACAATCATGCTGCGGTAGACCCACCACCCATTTTGGAGAAAGACAACCATGAGTAGCATCAATAAAGTCGCCACCATCCGTTCCGTCCCATCGCGTTCAGACGCCGAAATCCTTTATGACGGACATATTCACATGCCGACGCACTGGCCTGCAATGAAAGATATGGACTCTCCGGCTCGTTTCGCGGCAAAAGCAAAACGCGCCGGCATAACAGGCGGCATGATTATCAGCCCTCCGCCCAGGGATCGTGACTTGGAGGCACCCGTGTCCAATGCGGAACGGATGGATGCCGTGCTGGACTACTGCGGCAAACTGAAGAATTACTATCCCTGCTATTGGATCAATCCCACGGAGCCGGATGCCGTCCGGCAGGTCGTCACAGCCAAGGAAAAAGGCATTCGCGCGCTCAAAGTGATCTGCAGTTTCCACGAGCCCGCAGCCGGACTGGAATGCTACCGCATGGCGGCGCAGCTCGACATGCCGATCCTGTTTCACTCCGGAAGCCTCTGGGATGGCGAAGTGTCCGCCCGCTTCAACCGTCCGGCAAACTGGGAATGCATGCTGGATGTTTACGGCTGCCGCTTCTGCCTGGCTCATATTTCATGGCCCTGGCAGTCGGAATGCCTGGCCCTTTTCGGCAAAATAAACCAGGCGAATTTCACCAGGAAAGACCGGAAATGCGACATGTATGTCGACTGTTCGCCCGGCACTCCCGAATGTGACCGGGAAGATATTTTCCGCCGCTTCGGACTGCTCGGATATGATCTCTCTTCAAAACTGATCTGGGGCGTCGATTCCGGCGTCGCCAATTACAGTTACGAGTATGCCAAGTGGATCTACGACTGGGATGTGAAAATGTTCAAGGACCTGCAGAAAAAATGGGGCAAATGGAAGGCCTTTCGCTGCAAAGGGTCCTTCATGGCCGCACAGCAGAAGTCCCAAAACGGCGTGGAACGCGATTTCAACGCCGTCATTCACAATGCCATGCACAAAAACCTGCTTCGCTTTCTGGGAGAAAAGGCAGAATGACGTTACCTGCTCAATGGCAAGCCTTCGCGGACTCCGTGCAGCCGGATGCCGCAATCGCACGCCGCCGCCTGGATCAGACCGTCGATCTCGCACGGAAATATACTTCGCTGACGGAAAAACAGCTGGACGATCTTTCCTCCTATGTCGCCGAGATCGGAAACGATCCCGATCTGATGCGGCGCTGGACGACCGCCCGCTCCATTTTCCTGCATACCGAATGGGACGAACTTCTGGAAACGCCGTTCCCCCGCTGGTTCTGCAAAGACATGCCGGAACAGGCTTTCCTGCTGACCATAGCCATTTCCGGGATTCCGGATGCCGAAGACTGTTTCCGAAAAAAACGGCTCCCGCCGGAAAAACTCCATGAGTCGTTTGACGAGATCCGCGCATGGACGGACAACTGTGAATCGAATTTCGGTTTGACGGGACTTCCCTTCAATTCCGGTTTCGCCTGGATCGTCCTGCGCCTCTTTACCGGCGTGGTCCTGCGCTTCGGACGCCTGGAATACAACCGGGCGCGCTCTTTCTGCGACATCCTGGTCTTCCGTCATAAATGCTCCGGCGAACTCCGTGTCCTGCTGAACGCGTCGTATCCGGTCAATGCCGACGGCAGGATCGCCGCACCCGGTGAACAAGCCGCATTCCGCACGGAACGCCCTTTCGGCATTTTCGGCCCGTATTACGGATACCCCGTTTCCGCCGACGGACGGATCCACAAAGACATCGTTGCCGCCGATCCAAAGGAATGGGACTGCGTTCTGCGCCCGTGGGATGAAGCCATTTATATGCACATCCCCGCGCTGGGACCTCTGAAACCGGAACAGGTCCGCGCCTCCTATGCCGCGGCGAAGGAGTTCTATTCCCGCAGCGGTTCGGATTACCATCCGAAGGCGATCATCTGCGGCTCCTGGCTGTTCGATCCCGTTCTGCAGGACCTTCTGCCGGAAAATTCCAATCTGCGTCAGTTCCAGAACAGCGGGTTCCTGCTCCCGTCGCCGCCTGAGGGGATCGGTGAACTCTGGCGCGTATTCGGCATCAGGGGCGTCAGGGATGGCGTCGCCTCCGTGGAATGGAAAACCTCCCTTCAGAAAACTCTCGGACGATATATCGCTGATGGCGGCGTCATCCGGGGAGGAAGATTTCTATATCTTTTTTAAGGTTTCCACCACCAACAACAACGAGTCAGCACATGACAACGAGTCAGCAAATGATAACATTTCCACATTTTGGCAATCCGTCAAAATCGCCAAAAATATCGAAGATTCTGACGACTTGGCTTTTTGTCCTTGTCAAAATCGCTATAATTTGATATGATATTGACGAGTTGACAATGGAAGGATTGAGCCGTGGTCGGAAGAAAACATGAAATAGAGTCGTTGGATTGGGATTTGCAGAAGAGCGAATCGCAGTTTATCGCGGTCTATGGGCGTCGCCGCGTCGGCAAGACTTATCTTGTGCGGCAATACTTCAAGGACGAGTTCGCCTTTTACCATACCGGACTTCAGAAGGGCGACATGAAAGAGCAACTTGTCGAGTTTCGCGACAACTTGGTCAAGTATGGCTATTCGGGGTGCCCGGTCCTGACCTCCTGGCATGAGGCCTTTGGCGCCCTTGAAGAACTTGTTTCCAGGAGTCCTGCCTCGAAAAAGATCGTTTTCATAGACGAGCTCCCTTGGATGGACACCCCGCAGTCGAAAATGGTAATGGCCCTGGATCGATTCTGGAATGGCTGGGCTTCGGCCCGCAACGACATCGTGCTGATTGTCTGCGGGTCGGCTACGTCGTGGATCATTTCCAAGATCGTCAAGGACCGGGGCGGACTACACAACCGATTGACAGACCAGATATACCTTCGCCCATTCACGCTCGGCGAATGCGAGGATTACGCGGCAGAGCTCGGATTGCGTCTTTCGCGCGAGGAGATTGCCCAGTACTATATGGTTTTCGGTGGCGTGCCGTATTATTGGAGTCTGTTGCGGCCCGGATTGAGTTTCGCGCAGAATGTCGACCAACTGGTCTTTGCCCAAAACGGAAAACTTCGACTTGAATACTCGCAGTTGTTCTCGTCTCTCTTCCGCCATGCGCGGATGCATCTGGCCGTTGTAGAGGCGTTGGCCCGACGGCCATGCGGAACCACGCGCGAGGAAATCGCGGCGGCCGCGAAGATTCCCCAGGGCGGGAATTTCAGGGTCATTCTCGAAGAACTTGAGCAATGCGGGTTCATTCGCGGATTCAACGAGCCGGGCAAAAAGAACAAGGGCCGCCAGTATCAGCTCATCGACAACTTCACCCTGTTCTGGAACCAGTTCGCTGGAGACAAGGACATTGGGGACGAGAAACGGCTTGAAAACTCAATCAACACGCCCCGAGTTAACACATGGAAGGGGCTGGCGTTCGAGAAGATCTGCCTGCAGCATGTTTCGCAGATCAAGGCCAAGTTGGGCATTGGCGGCGTTCTGACGGGGACATACGCTTGGCGGCATGTGCCCGACGAAGTCTACACCGAAGGCGCCCAGATCGATCTGCTGCTTGATCGCGCCGACGGAATAGTCAACGTCTGCGAGATGAAATGGTCGGCGGGACCATTTGTCATCGACAAGAAAAAAGACCGCGAGTTGCGTGGGAAAATCGGCGTCTTTTCCCAGGTGACCGGAACGCGGAAGGGCGTTCATTTGACGATGATCACGACACAAGGAGTAGCCCATAACGAATATCGGTGGACTCCGCAGTCGGAAGTGACGCTCGACGATTTGTTTGCATGACATGAGGACAATCCGACATTTTCCAGACCACAGGCGACTCGGGCCATCCAGACGAGGAAGACTCACGGGCGGCTTGCCGCAGACTCTCTTCGGCAAGATTCTCATAACGCCCTTCATCCTCTTCTGGCTCGCCGGACCGGTAATTGCCCTCGTGCAGGGGGCCGGCCATGCGCGCGAAAACTGGCGCATGCGGTCATGGATGGAGGTGCCGTGCACCATCGAATCCGCGAAGGTTGACGGCGGCGGCGGAGACTTCCGCCTCGCCGTGCGCTACGCCTACGAGGTCGATGGCCGCCGCCATGTCGGAACCCGCTATTCCGTGTCGCAGGGCGACCGTCTGGAATTCAAGGGGCTGCGCGAGCGGACGGAGCTTCTCGAACGCTACGCCCCGGGCGCCACCGGCATCTGCTTCGTCAACCCGTCGGACGCCTCGCAGTCCGTCCTCGTCCGCGAGAGTCCGTTCGACAAGGGAGTCCTCCTTTTCCTTCTCGTCGGATGCCTTTTCCTCTGCGTTGGATGCGGCATCCTGTACGCCACATGGCACCGAAAAGCCCCGGTCAATTCCGACGTCTTGCCAGCCGTGGACCCGCCATCGCCTAACGACGCACAGCAAGGAAGGGCATTTCGCCCCGTATTGGCCGATTTCATCGTTCCGGCCTTTGGAGCGATTTTCCTTCTTGTGGGAATCGTCATCGGCGGCTTTGAGGCCCGTTCGATTCTGCACGAACGCCTCGTCGCCTGGCAAGAGACGACAGGGACGGTCCTCTCCTGCGAAATCAAGGTACATGGTGGCAAATCGACGACCTACAGCCCGTATGTCACCTACCACTACTTCGTGGACGGGCGCGAGTACGAGAACGACGAGCTATCAAAATCAACGATTTCGATTGGCGACCGCGCCGCCGTCGTCCGCCACGCCGCTCGCTACCGCCCCGGCGCGGATGTCCAGGTCTTCTACAACCCGGACGCCCCCGCAGAAAGCTTCCTTGAGCGCGGCGGTATCTCGCACTACGTCCTGCTCATCGTGTTCTCCCTCCTTTTCGCTGGCGCAGGCGTCGTCATGCTGACATCCGGCCTTCGCGTCCTCCTGCCGCGAGGTGGCGTCCCCTCCTACGAGACGCCCCTAACAGGCCTTCGATTGAAGCGGACGGCCGGAGAGGAGACCGAGAGGGTCGCCTTCGCCGTCGTTTGGTGCGTCTTCACCTTCTCCATGGCCGCGACATGGTTTGCCAGCACAGGGCCGTTCTCCTGGACGTGGCAGTTCTGGACCTTCGACAAGTTTCTCGTCCTGCTGTTCCCTGTCGTCGGCATCTTTCTCGCCGTCTCCTCCGCGCGCAAAGTTCTGCGCCGTTTGCGCACGGGGCGGTACGAGGTCGAAATCTCCTGCGACCGGCTTCGTCCGGGGGCGCGCGTGCAGGTGGCGTACCGCTTCCATGGCGACGCCTCCCGGCTGCGCCATGTCATCTTCGCCATCGAGCAGCAAAACGTCGCGTACCGGTCCACGCCCGCAGACGGAAGCGATCCATACGCCAAGCGGCGTGACAACGTGTGGTCGGCGGACGGCCGCGTGGTTCAGCAGGGCACCTTCGTCTTCACCCTGCCGCCGCGCATCGAGGGGCGGCGAATCGCCTGGCGGCTCATCGTAAAATACGCGCGCCTCTCCGATGTCTTCCGCCTCGACGTCGATGACGCTCCCGACTCATCGTCGCCCACTTGACATGTTCCGCCGCCTTGGGGCGGCGTTTTTGTTTTCTTTCACCTAAATTTGACTTTCCTCAGCATTTTTGGGATAATTCTTATGTTGTCCGGTGAGGTTTCAACTCGCTGGGCGGAGAATCGAAGATGTCACAGCAAAAGCGGAATATGATTAACTACATGGTTGTCTGCGTGAACGACTACGCGGAAAGGCATGGACTTTCTCTTTCTGACTCGTTCGATTATCTTCTTCGTAACAAGGGTCTGTCCTTCATAGAGGACTGTTACGAAGTTGAACACACGCTTTCTCTAGATGATGCCCTTGACGATCTGGACGCCATCTGCAAGCGGAACGAGAAGGCGTTGGCATGAGGCACTCGCATTCGTGGGGGTGGACGATGTCCAATAAGCAGAAGCAACTTATTGAATATGCGACCCAGGACCTCGTTGCCATGTTGGTCGAACGCGAGGACAGGTCCATACAGGACGCAATGTCCATTGTTTACCATTCGCGTTTGCACGAGAAACTTCAGGATGTGGAAACAGGGTTGTACCTTGAAGGCTCGGAGTACCTTTACGGACTTTTGATGGAAGAACGCGCGTCCGCTTCCGGAACATCGGTTTGATTATCCCGCCCCTTCGTGTTTGCGGAAGAAATTCCGCACCTCTCCAGAGCTCCTTCTCTCCAAAACTCTCGGAAGCGAAAGCAACCCTGCGCATAGGACGAAGCGGACGGCTACAGATCCTTGTCGTCGACCTTCTTCATGACTTCGGCGGCGCCTTTGGCCTCTTCGGAGGGGGCGGCGGACGTTTTCTCCGGTACGGTGACGAGGAGGACGTCCTTCAAGCGCAGCGGGTCGTCGAGCGGCGACATCTCCTTGGGGTCGATCTGCGTGCGCGCCGCGCCGAACCACATGCCCGTGACCTTGAACTCCGTCCCTGGCTTGCGGAGTTCCTCCGGTATGGAGGCCTCTATCGTGTGCCAGCCGTGGAAGCACTGGAAGTTGCGGTAGGTGTCGAAGCCGACATGGTAGTCCTTGCCGTCCGCGCCCTGGAGCGATAGGGCAAGCTTGGAGAAGGAGGAGTTGCCGTAGATGCGGACGGCGAGTCGCGTGTTCGGCTTGTATGCCACGCTCGGCGGGTTGCGGAAGCGCACGCC
>JAEEGH010030588.1_pt1 | contig 10456 bp, 10 predicted proteins | sample 9134181 | NCBI WGS metagenome assembly JAEEGH01 (sample SAMN16246544, study PRJNA631951) | gut metagenome | biome: gut microbiome; feature: rumen; material: DP-attached | host: Bos | place: Iran: Karaj | collected 2018-10 | reverse complement strand
AACGATGGAGCGCCGAGAAGTCCTTTCTCAGATCTATTTCGCTATTATCACTGGAGAAGTCTCGTATCAGCCAATCTACAATCACTTTGTCAAAGTCATCTTCTCCAAGGTGAGAATCAGATGATGTGGATTTAGTGGTGATAGCACCGCCGCTTATCTCCACAATGGACGTCACGAAGGAAGAGTCTCTCAAGTCATATAGGGCTATATCCAGCTTATCTTTCCCTAATTTGCTGATGTGATAATCAAGTGCCCGTGGAATGGCAAATGCGGTGCTTACCTCTGACTTGTAGATTGTAGCAAAGGTCTCCACAGTCTCTGAGTCACGTGGGGATGGGGAAACCATCTCCAATTTCATACTCATTGCTGGTCGTTTCGTAGACACCTTAAATGCTCTATAGATGACAAAAAACAAATTTACACTTTTTCTTTTTAATACTTGATAGATAATGAGTGAGAATTATCTACACGGCAACTTTGGAATAATGTAAACAATTATTTAATTTTGAAATTTGGAGTGTACTGTACTTCTGAATAGAATTCACCATCTAATCATAAGTGCTAGTTCAAAGAAAAGGCTGTGGTTCTTTTGGAATTGATGGATAGATTTGATTCATATAGCTGGCAAGTATGTACATACAAACTGCTTATATTTAGTATCAGATTAGGTTATTGCTGAGAATTATGACAGAGCGAGACGCAAAAAACGTTTTCTTAAAAAGTCTGTATGACTTTACAAAGTCAAATAAGTCTGGCGAGATTCTTTTATCGAATATTGCCGTGGAAAACCCTGGTACTGATCTTAAACAGCTTTCTAGAATATGCGAAGGGTTGAAAAACGCTGGATGGATAAATGCAGTTATGTTAACCGGTGGTGATGGAATAATTACAGAGGTTAATTCTGTTGCTTTAGATTATGTAGAACAAAATATTCTTCCACACATTGAACTACATGACGATATCGCCCGTATTAAACGACTCGAATCGGATTATTATCGTCTTTTAAACTCCCAAGGAGATAATGCCAATCGAAGAGAGACAATAGAAGCGTTTCATAAATGGTACTCTGCTGCAGCAATTCTATTTAGCAAGCATTTTGACCCGACTGATTCTGACTATTTGACGTTCAAGAATGCGGATTGCTCTGGCAATGGCTATGTCCTCGAACATGTATACGACTCTATTAGAGCGAACGTTTCTGTTTTGATAAGCAAGTTAGAATCTGTTTCAAGTAGTGAACAAATAACAAAAGTACCAAAACCGAAATCTATGGATAATAAAGAATTAAGTAAAGATATTTTTATCGTTCACGGCCATGATGAGGAAATGAAGAGTTCAGTGAAAGCGCTTCTTCTTCAACTTGGATTGCACCCCATTATTTTGAGCGAGGAACCTAATGGAGGTAAAACTATTATAGAAAAATTCGAAGATAACTCCCAGAAAGTCGATTTTGCCATTGTATTAATGTCTGATAAGGATGATCAAGGTTGTGAAATTGGGAAAAATGATTTCAAACCTCGTGCTCGGCAAAATGTCATATTGGAGCTAGGGTATTTTATTGGTAAACTTGGTAGGAGAAAGCATGTTTGCGTTTTGAAGAAAGACGGGGTTGAAGAGCCGTCAGACATTTTAGGAATTGCATATACGCCATATGTATTGGGACAAAAATCATGGAAATACGAAGTTGCTGACGAACTTCAAGAAGCCGGTTTCGTCATTGATAAAAATAAAATTCGCTAGGTCATACCCCCCCCAGAGTAGAATTTGTTTGTCCAAAATCCAGTCCCCAGTGCATAACTAACTGATAATCAACATATGATAATATCTTTAACGAGGAAGAATATTAAGGTTTTTGCGAGGTTCTAAATCCTCGTAAACCATTGTAAATCAATAAGAGAGGCAAGGAGTGAAAATCCTTGTCTCTCTCATTTTACCCCCATAAAACACTCGATATCCTTGTCTATTTCCGAACGCCTGTGGCACTTCCTCGGAGAAAAAGTTGGATTTCCTTGTCTATTTTTGTACCTTTAAAGAAATCCTCCTCCATATTAAAAGATGGGCAGACACAGACGTGAATATCCTCAAGGCAGACTGCGGTTGAAGTATCCCAAGGACGGCTTCGACAAGCAGAAGGAATATACTCTATACTTCGAATACACGTGGCTTGACGATGCTCCTATTAGAAAGGATACAGGGCTCCGTGTCCGTGTCGCAGATTGGAACGATAAAGGTACCACGGGGAAGGGAGAGCTCCGTGCTTCATATGGCAACCTCTACTACCAGCTTGCCACCCACACTACCGCTTCCCATGCGGGCCTGTACAACGACGCATGCTATGGGAATGTCTATCGGAATACCCTGAAGGAGTTTCTGAAACCGGAATGAATCGGAGCGTCCGGCTCGGATGAGGGCGCGAGGCATTGGATTGACTATGGTCAGGAGACTTGAGCGGATAACACAAGTTTTGCTCATCGCATTGAAATGGGTGGGCATCGTTGTATTATCACTCATTGTAGTTCTTCTTGTCATAAGATGGATAGGTTGCGGCATCAACAAACGCATACCCGAGGGGGGCATTAACGCGTCGATGTATGTCGATGTCAACAATTCGAAGCAGTGGATCAATATATATGGAAAGGACAGGAATAATCCCGTCCTGCTATATTTGCATGGTGGTCCGGGCAGCGCTACGAGTCTTTTTGACTATGCTTTCACCCGGAAGTGGAGCGATGTTTTTACTGTCGTCACATGGGACCAGCGCGGATGTGGAAAGAGCTTTGACAAGTCGCGTCCGGAAACCATCACTGCCGAAATCATGATGAGCGACGGCAAGGTTATGACTGAATATATTCGCGACTTGCTACATGTCGATAAAATAACCTTGCTTGGACATTCCTGGGGCTCGTATCTCGGGGCCAACCTGGCGCTGGAATACCCTCAATACTATGATGCGTTCATCGGCACGGGACAATTCATCGACTGGGCTGAAAATGAGCGCCGGCTTTATGAAGCGGCGCTGGAATGGTCAAAAAATGACTCGCAAGGGTGCGGGATGGTCGAGAAATGGGGCCGGAGCATGGAACTGGGAGAGGAGGACTTCGTTTTAAGGAACAGTATTATGGACAGGTATGGATATGGCATGATGAAGGATGGAAGGGATTACAGTCTATTCATGACCGTGCTGTGCAACCCCTACTATTCCATTCAGGATATGCTGGATTCCATACGGTATGGGGAGGATGCTTTCACTCCATACAGGGCCTTTTTGAGATCAGAAGGATTCGAAGAGATGTCTCTTCTGGGAAGATATGACTATACGGTGCCTTACTATAACATCGACGGCGATATGGACTATCAGACCAACTTTGAACTGGCCTGTGAATACTTCTCAAAGGTGAATGCTCCGGAGAAAGAACTTCTCGTCATGAAAAACGCCACACACGGCTTGCTCGAATCACGCTCCGAAGAGTTCTCCGCTTTGCTTCATAGAATCGCTGGTCGTCTTCATTTGTAGACCAGGCTGTTACCCTGGTAAGCTGTTAACCTATCCGAAGCATAGGCTGCGGCGTTATTATGAAGTTTTTGACTATGTGGCTTTTTTTAATAAAGGCGTAATCAAAAGAAGGTAGTCGCACTTTTGTTGTGAAAGAAAACAAGGGAATAATCGTATTTATTAGTGTGCGATATAAAGATAGATTATATTCCTTGATGGAAACAGGCAAGAGCGGTATTGTCGCTCTGCTTTCTGACGGCACTGCCGTCGTTTGGCTTCAGCCACTTAGTACTATTTTCGCTACCGGTGAGTGGGGAGACTCTTACCGTGAGTGTGATTCAATTGCTTCTGCTGAACGTTTTGCGGACTACTATGCTGGGCAGTCTGACGAGTTAACTCTCACGGAGTTGGATCGTTCCGAGCAGGAATTCGTTTCCAATTGCCAATGGCGCCTTCTATGGGCTATGGCCCACGACCCTGACATTGATATGGAAAATGAGTTGGACAACTATTGGGAATGGGACGTCGACCAGGACAATTTCGAACGTGGTTCCCTGACAGGAGCGGATAAGCTTGATCAGGACATCGCAGCTTTCTTTAATCTCTTAGATAAGGGCGAGGGGTTCCAAATCGGGAATAGACAATTCACTGTTTCTGCCTCTGACGGTGACGATACACGTCCAGTTTTTTCTCTATATGAGGCCTTGCCAGAGCCATTTCTTGACGAGGAAACGGGCCTCACATATCAAGTTCTGCTACTGAGACTGGTGTTTCGCGCAAGTACGGCCGCTATCCTCTACGCTAAATGCCGAGCCTTCCGTGCGTCCGGTGCCTTTACTTCCAAGTGACAAACTTAAGCCCAACCATGATGCGGTTTTCCTAGATTTTGATGTAATGTTCTGTCGTTGAAGATGTATATAAAGCATATGAAAATGACAGAATACAAAATCGAAATCGTGCATGGGCACATCCTCGTAGTTGACGATCGAGGTAGCAAGGTGCTCATAGATACAGGTAGTCCTCTCAGTTTCCACTCAGAGGGCGTTATTGCCCTCGGAGGGGAGACCTTTAATGTGCCCACTTCTTTGATGGGAATAGGTAGCGACTATGTTTCCGACAATGTGGGCACTGATGTCTATGGCCTCGTAGGGATGGATATCCTCGGGAAGGGCATTCTCATTGACGTGCCTCATGGACGCATTGTCCTCGGCTATCCGACGGTCGGATTGGTGCGAGTCCCTTCGCAAAGCCTATTCGGATATATGACTGCCGAGATGGAAATCCGAGGCCACAAGACGAAAGTCATTATCGACACAGGTGCTCCGACATCCTATGTGATGTCGTGCTTAACCGAGGGACTCTCTTCGGTTGGTTCTGTGACAGATTTCAATCCGATGGTTCCGGGAGGATCGTTTGTGACTCCTATCTTTGAGTTCCCTGTTTCATTTGCGGGGCAACACTTTAACATTCGTGCGGGGCATCTTCCCTTTCTCATCCGTACATCGCTCTCCCTTCTCGGGGTTGATGGAGTAATTGGAATGGAACTGCTGCAGCGGCAGCCTTTGCTCATCGCGGACGGTGGTGTTTGGGCATAAATAGGAATATATGCCGCAAAATAGAATCGTTATTCATATTCCACATGCCAGCCCGGTTTTTCCATTCGGACAATCGAGTTGGGAGAAAGGAATCAATATTGAGGTCGCACGGTGGACAGATTGGTATACCGACTGGTTATTTGCTTCTTCCACAAGGTTGGATCCCAGAATCATTCCTGTCTCTTACCCTTTCTCACGTTTCTTCTGCGATGTTGAGCGCCTCGAGAACGATCCATTGGAAAAGATAGGGCAGGGAATCGTTTACACTCGATTCGGATTATTGAGCAGAGCCGTTTCGGATAACGAGAAACAGTTCGCCCTCAATAGTTTCCATGAACATCGGCAACGACTGGTTCAGGCTCTGACCCCAGAATCGCTGCTTATCGATTGCCATTCTTTTCCATCCGATCTGTCTGAGACGGATATCTGTATCGGCATAAATGAAGACTGGAGTCGGCCCGATGACAGTTTGATTCACATGATCATTTCTCATTTCCGGTCAAAAGGCTATTCTGTTGGTGTGAACGAACCATATTCCAATTCTATTTCACCGGAGGCAGGATTTCAGTATAGTTCGCTAATGATTGAAGTCAATAAGCGGGCTTATCTTCAAGGAGACAATGAATTGGATATCACCAAGGCCTCAAATCTTCGGCAGTGTGTAGAAGAGTGTTTTATGGATCTGCTTATTTGTTAAATATGGCATCTTTTCGGCGTGAATAATAGAAATCACGTGCGGAAATGCTATATTTACAAAGATTTGAAAGACTCTATCATGGAACCATCAAAAGTTTTTTATACCGATTTCCGGACATCGGCATTCGGAGAGAGTATGCCTGCCAAACTGAAAAGGCTCGCTCGTAAGGCTGGGATTGCCGACATAGACATGGATGGAAAGTTTGTCGCGATTAAAATGCATTTTGGCGAATTGGGCAATATCAGTTATCTGCGTCCCAATTATGCCAAAGCTATTGTAGATTTGGTCAAGGAACTCGGTGGCAAGCCGTTCCTAACTGACTGCAACACCATGTATCCCGGTTTCCGAAAGAATGCCTTGGAGCATCTTGAGTGCGCATGGGAAAATGGCTTTACGCCGCTGACTGTCGGTTGTCCGGTCATTATCGCCGATGGATTGAAGGGTACCGATGACTTGGCTGTTCCAGTCGAAGGCGGGGAATATACTAAAGAGGCTCTCATCGGTCGTGCCGTTATGGATGCGGATGTGTTTATCAGCCTGACGCATTTCAAGGGTCACGAGATGACAGGTTTCGGAGGGACAATAAAGAATATAGGTATGGGCTGTGGTTCCAGAGCCGGCAAGAAGGACCAGCATTCCGCGGGTAAGGCTAATATCGATGAAACCAGCTGCCGAGGATGCCGGCGTTGTGAGAGAGAGTGCGCTAACGGAGGATTGGTATTTGATCCGGTGAATAGGAAAATGCAAGTGGACGAGTCCCATTGTGTAGGATGCGGACGTTGCCTTGGGGCATGCAACTTCGATGCTATCCACTTTGCCGAGGACCAGGCTATCTCCGTTCTGAACGCCAAGATGGCTGAATATACGAAAGCTGTTGTCAGCGGACGCGATTGTTTCCACATTTCGCTTATAGTAGATGTATCTCCATATTGCGACTGCCATTCCGAGAACGATGCTCCCATCCTTCCGGACATTGGAATGTTCGTTTCCAAGGATCCTGTCGCCCTAGACCAGGCTTGTGCGGATGCTTGCTTGGCAGCTGAACCGTTACGTAATTCAGTACTTGGAGATCATCTTCACGAAGAGGGTTTCCATGATCACCATGATCACTTCAAAAACACCACTCCGGAATCGGAATGGGAAACCCAGCTTATCCACGGAGAAAAAATCGGTCTTGGATCCCGGCAATACGAACTTGTTTTCATGAAGTAAAAGGGCCCTTTTGAAAAAGAACCGTCAGGGGTTTTGAAAAGATATGAGTATCTGAGAAGAAAAGAGGGATTTGATTATTCCTTTATTGAAAAGATAAACAGAGAAGAGGATTTATATGAGCAACTTGCCGCATAAATTGCGATGTTTTTTATGTTGTTTTTGTATAACACAATAATTCTTACTTTCCACGAAAACTTATTATTTCTGACATAATATGGCTAATAAAGTACCTAGTGACTGGCGTGTATGCGCGACATGCTCCCACTGGTGTGGGCGCACCTCTTCTGACTTCTGGTGCAAGTGGGTTGAGTTCGACAATAGCGAGAGAGCTCGTTGCGCCGGGGGCGGTTTCAACGGTTGCAACATGCAAGGCATGGCTTCTTGTACCGATTGGGATCAACGATTCAGATAAGGGGTAGGGTTATTATTAACGAATGAATATGCGACTGCACATTTCCCTGATGGCCATCGCGGCATTGTGTGTCTCGGGCGCCGTTTACGCACAAACTCAGAATGTTCCGGCAATCATCAATGACGAGTCTCTGCTAAGAAGTTGGATCCAAACCATCTCGTCCGATGATTTCGGTGGCCGGAAGCCCATGACTGAATACGAGGAGAAGACCGTCTCTTATTTGGCTGGGGAACTGGAAGCCCTAGGCCTTGAACCCGCCTTTGGCGGCAGCTGGTATCAGCCTTTCGAAATGATTGCCGTTACCGCGAAACCGGACGGTGGCTGCTTCGTTGTCAAAAGGAAGAAAAAGATCCGCCTAAACTATCCTGACGATATGGTGGTGTGGACCGCCCGAGCCACGGACAAGGTCAGCATCCCTAAAGCTGAATATGTCTTCTGCGGGTTCGGTATCCATGCTCCTGAATATGGGTGGGATGACTATGATGGAATAGACGTGAAAGGTAAGATCGTCATCGCCATGGTCAACGATCCCGGCTATTATGACGCCTCGCTTTTCCGGGGCCACAATATGACATACTATGGTAGGTGGCTCTACAAGTTCGAGGAGGCCAAGCGCCGTGGGGCTGCCGGCTGTCTTGTTCTTCATAACACGGAAGCCGCCAGCTACGGCTGGCATGTCTGCGTCAACGGACATATGGAAGATAACCTGGCTCTTTACAATCCTGAAACGGACAATGCCGACGAGCTCGCGGTAAAGGGTTGGCTTCATGAAAATGGCGCTCGCAAGCTTTTTGAGGCTGCCGGAATTGACTTGGACACAGCCATTTCCGCGGCTAAAAAGCCTGGTTTCCGCAGCTTCTCGCTCAAGGTGAAAGGAGATGTGAATATGTCCGTCACATATGACATCCAAAAGACACGTAATGTCGGCGGAATCCTCCCGGGAACGGATCTCAAGGACGAATTTGTCGTGATGAGTGCCCATTGGGATCATCTTGGTATAGGCACTCCGGATGAAACCGGTGACGCGATTTACAATGGCGCGGCTGATAATGGCTCCGGGATAGCCGGAGTCTTGCTTTCGGCTAAGAAGTTCAATCAAATGCCTTCCAAGCCTCGTCGCTCTGTCTTATTCTTTTTCCCGTCATCGGAAGAGAGTGGCCTTTTCGGTTCCGAATACTACTGCGCCCATCCGGTGGCGCCTATGGGAAAGACCGTGGCTTGCCTCAATTTCGAGAGTGTCGGTCCGGCGGAACTGACTCACGATGTGGTGATTCTAGGAGGGGAGGAGAGTGTCCTTAGGCCTTATTATGAGGCTGCCGCCGCGGCGCAAGGAAGGTACATCTTCTATGATGATGACAATTCGGACGGCTGGTTCTTCAGATCTGACCACTTCAACTTCGTCAAGAAAGGTGTTCCTTCAGTCGTTGTGGGAAACGGACTCCATCCTGTAGACCCATCTCGCCCCAACAAATATCCTATGCCGGTCTGGTACCATAAACCGTCAGACGAATACCGCGCTGATTGGGACCTGAGCGGCACCGTCGCCAACGTTAATCTTATCTATAGCGTGGGCGTATTCCTGGCGAATATCAAATGATCACTTTTTGCGGAGCAGGAATTTCCGGCTAAGTTTGACGATTGATTTCATAGGCCAGGGGAGCAGCGCTCTCTCTGCTTCCTGAAGTTTCGCGCGAATTGGAATGCCTTGTGGACAATGCTGCTCGCATATGCCGCACTTGACACATTGCGAGGCGAAGGACGGCTCTGCCGCCAGGGCGACCGTCTGGAAATACTGTGAACGGCCGGACATTTTCGCTTCCGTGAACATCGTGTTGTAGCTGGCGAATATTCCGGGAATATCCACACCTTTGGGACAAGGCATACAATAGCGGCATCCGGTACATCCGACCTTTTCCTTCGCCTTTATGATGCCAAGGATCCGCTGTAGAAACGCTCGGTCATCCTCGGAGAATTCGCCAATAGTGGCATCCGATGCGGTTCTGACATTTTCTTCCACCATCTCGATGGAATTCATTCCTGAGAGCACAACAGTCACTTCGGGCTGATCCCACAACCACCGCAGCCCCCAATCTGCCGGACTCCATTTACGGGGATGCCTGGAAATGAGCCGTTTCGCTTCCTCCGGCAGCTTGTTCACCAGTTTTCCGCCTCGTAATGGTTCCATTATCACGACAGGGATACCCCTGGCGGCGGCCGCTTTCAGCCCTGCCACACCCGCTTGTGTTGTCTCATCGAGATAGTTGTACTGAATCTGGCAGAAATCCCAGTCATAGTCGGCGAGAATCTTCAGGAAGTTATCAGTGTTTCCGTGGTAGGAAAAACCGATATTCCGGATTGCTCCAGAGGCCTTTTTCTCCGTGATCCAGTCCAGAACTCCCACGGTCTTAAGTCTTTCCCACTGAGCGATATCGGTCAAATGGTGCATAAGATAGTAGTCAATATGATCAGTCCGGAGGCGGGATAGCTCCTCGTTGAAAAACTTGTCCAGCGAAGAGAGGTTACGGACTAGATATTGAGGCAATTTGGTCGCGATGTTGACCTTCTCTCGTATCCCGTTTCGCTCCAGAATCTTGCCCAGAGCCGCTTCGCTGCCAGGATAAATATATGCCGTGTCGAAATAATTCACTCCCGCATGATAGGCGGCCAGCAGTTCTTTCTCAGTCTTGTCGATATCAATGCCAGCGCCTTTACGGCTGAAACGCATGCAGCCGTATCCAAGAATTGAGAGTTCGTCTCCGTGTCTGTCTTTCCTATATCTCATCTTTTCGGTGGACAGAGTCTAATCTGATAGATGCAGTCGCGAATATACAACAAAGAATAAACTTTGTGGAGAAATATAGCTAAATTAGAGCCTGATTTAACAGTTGGAAAATGAGACGTTTGCCATTGTTTTTGTTTGCTTTGGTCAGTGCGGTGATGTGCCGGAACGCCGGTCCGGAACCATTTCCCGAGGTGGGGGAGCCGTATGCTATCACTTCCGGGCCGAAAGAGCACCTTCTCGCCAGTTATTTCGGAATCAATTCATG
>JAEEGH010030580.1_pt1 | contig 10458 bp, 13 predicted proteins | sample 9134181 | NCBI WGS metagenome assembly JAEEGH01 (sample SAMN16246544, study PRJNA631951) | gut metagenome | biome: gut microbiome; feature: rumen; material: DP-attached | host: Bos | place: Iran: Karaj | collected 2018-10 | reverse complement strand
GAGGCGGCCCAAGATGACGTGGACGGTGGAGGCGTAGAACTTGGACTCGTCATAGAACTGGTCGCCCATCAGGTCGCGGTGGATGCCCACCCAAGAGAACGCCGAGGTGGTCGGGTTGGGCGAGGTTCTGCGCTGTTTGGGGCTGTGGGCGAACACGTTGGGGTACTTCGCCTCCAAGTTGCGCTGGCGCAGCGTCTTGTAGCAGAGCACGAAGGCGGTGAGCTGGTCATCGGAGAGGCGGGCAAAGGATTTCATCCGGGTGTCTGTGCCGTAGATGGAGAACGGGATCCTGCGGTCGGTCTCGCCCGTGTACCCGTCACGCTGGGGGCGGTACAGCACCGCCGCCGCCTCGCGGAACCTGCCGGAGAGCATATAGCCGTCCGCGTAGATGAACTCCTCCCAAGTGGTGTTGGAGAACGAGGGCTGGTAGCCGATGAAGCGCACGCCGTCCGCCTCCACCCACGGCAGGAGCTGCTTGGAGAAAGCCGGCTCTTTGTCGGAGAGGAAGTCAAGGAGACGCTTCAGGAAGTACCGCTTTTCGGGCGGTACGGATTCCCACGTCTCCACGTCAATGCCCGTGAGGGCGGAGTAGAAGTCGGATTCGGCGGTTCTGCCGTCAGACGCGGCGCACACGGCCAGCAGCTGGTCGCGTGTCAGCTCGTCATAGCTTTCGGGGACGCTGTAGGTCGCGGTTCTGCCGCCCGTGTCAATGCGTACCTCGTTCATGACAGCCAGTTTCTCGTGTCTAACTCGTTCCAGAACGGGGCGCGGGTGGTGAACGAGTAGCGCACCCCGACATAGCGTTCCCGGACGTTTTGGATTTGGATGGCCGTCACCTCGTCAAGCCGGAAGTCCTTGACCACCATGCAGTCGGCCTCGTACTTGTCGAGGTTCATCTTGCGGATGATCTCATCGCCGATGCGTTCGCAGAGGTCGAAGGCCTCATAGACGGCGTCGTAGTCGCCGTCATCCTCGTAGGACTGCACGACCATGAAGGAGGATTCGCGCTCCTTGAAGGCGTTGTCGGCGTTGTCGCTGGTGAAATGCAGCTCGCCGCCCTCCTGTATGAGGGCCGGGAAGTTCACGCGGTCGCGGAACCCCGTGTAGAACTCCTCAAGTTCGCCACGGAAGAAGTGGGGCTCTTCGGGAGTGTGGTTCAGTGACCTGTGACGTGCTGCAAGGTCTTGGAGGTAGCGGCTGAAAGCCTGCGGGGAGTTGTGCAAATCCCCCCTGTAGTCCTGTTGGCATTCTCTCATTGCTCTGTGTTTTGGTGGTTGCGTTTGAGTCGGTCGGGGCAGTCCTTACGGTGGCACTCGTAGGCTTGCGAGAGGGTGAGCCGCCGTTCCAGCTCAATCTTGTCGGCCTCGATGCGTGCGGAGTTGCGCTTGAGGGTGGCGATGAGTTCCCGCTGCTTGTCGTCAAGTTCGTCCCGTGCCTGCTCGTTGGAGATATACTCGGCGATGAGCTGCTTCTGGTACTCAATCTGCTGGGTGAGCGCCTCGAAGCGTTGCGTTTCAAGGCTGGTCTCCTTGCTCTGTTCCTCAAGTTTGCGGAGCTTCTTCTCGGAGAGCCACTGGATGATGCTCCACACTGTGGTGCCGCCCAGCAGGAAGTTGAGGACGGCGGAGCCGATGGTGATGTAGTCAAGAGTTTCCATTATGCGAAAAAGATTTTGCGGTTGGTGTTGTCGCGGTGGAAGACCTCGTTCTTGGGGGCGTTGTCGCCTGCGAAAGCCCTGTATGACGGGTAGTCCCGGATGTGCTTCTTGAGAGTGGCGATGGCGGCGGCGATGTAGCGTTCCGCTTTGCGGCGGTACTCGTCCGCCATTGCCTTGAGTTCCTGCGGTGGCACGACCGAGACGGCGGTGTCCGAGCCGGATGCCGCCTGCGAGGTCTCGAAGACCAGCCCGCGCTCGGTGGGCAGTCGGTGGAGTTCGCCTATGCCGTCAGCCACCGCCCAAAGGACGGTGAACTTCTTCACATCGGGAAGGATCCGGGCAAGGCGTTCGTCGTGAGGATCTGCTTCCAGCAGTTCGGAACAGAACGCCTCGCCGAGCCTGTGGCGCAGTTCTGTTTCCTGCGCGGTGCGGACGAAGTGCCGCATCTTGAGGAAGACCAGGCGAGAATGGCCGATGTTGAAGATTTCGTCAAACTCCCTCGTTGTGCCGACAATGAGGGAGCGCGAATCGGTATAGGCGGGGCTTTGCAGGAACTCGGGAAGTTCGTCAAGGTGGCTCTCGCAGAACTCCAGCACGGTGTCAAGCTGGTCGAAGCCGCCGTTTTTGAGCGCGGACTTCAGCGCGTCCGACTGGTACTTGTAGAGCCTTCCCTCCCCTGCGTTGTCGGCTGCTCCCTTGTCGGACATGGAGACTGAGAGCAGGTCGTAGTCCTGCCAATAGGCGAGCCGCACCACGGCGTACTGGCACAGCTCCAGCAGGGCGTCAAGCGTGCCGTCGTCGTGCGCCACTCCGATGTAGTACACGGCCAGCCTGCCGAAGAGGTCATCGCCCAATATGGGCAGCAGGTATTTGCGCTCGCACATCGCGATGGCGGGTGCCAACGAGCGGAACGAGCATGTGACGTTCACGGGGAGGAACATCTTGAACTCCTCCGCTTTGGCGTTCAATTCGGGTCGGAACAGTTTGGGTGTCATGGTCAGGAGATTTTTTCTTCGGTGGATTTGCCTGTGTTGAGGGTGGTGAGTATGATGTTGCGGTACACGAGCTCCACATCGTGGATGCCGTTGTACTCCAGCATCAGTTCGATGGGGTCGAGAACCTGCTGCTTCTCGATGTAGTTGAGGATGAGGGAGACCAGCAGCCCCTCACGGATGTCGGAGCCGCTTCCCGCGTTGCCCGCGTAGGGGCCACCGGGCATCCCTGCGCCGAGCACGGAGGGGTTGACCATCAGGGAGAAGAGTATTTCGGAGTTGGCGGCGGCGGACGTGGAGAGGCGGTCTTCGGCCTTGATCTCGTTCTCCAACCGCTCAATCACCCATTTCTCTTCGGCCTTGCCGCTCTCGTTGAGGGTGAAGCCCGTGGTGAGGGTCTTGGCGGGGTTCTCCTCGCTGGTGAGCTGCTGCTCGAAGCTGTCAAGGTAGTCGCTGATGGCCTTCTCCCTGTCGGTGGTGGACTCGTAGTTCTCTTCGGGGAACTTCTTGTCCCAGTAGGTGTCGGGGATTTGGATGTGCCACATCAGGTTCATCGCGTTGGAGTACGCCTTCTTGAGGAAGGTGGGTATCTTGTGGGCGATGTCAATCCAGCCGCTTTTCCAAGCGGTGTCCCAGTCGGGAAGCGCGTAGTAGTCATTGTTGGAGTAGTAGTTGCGGATTCGCGGGAACGCCACGCACTTCCCGTTGAGCCTGCCCTGCTCCTTCAGCACCTGCAGGTGGGTGAACGGGTCGGCCTCGTCGAGCATCTCAATCACTTGGGCGGTTTCGTCTGGGAAGCGTCTGTCGAACTCCCCGAACAGCAGAAGCCGAGACTTGTCAAGGCTGATGCGGCAGTGGCGGGCGTTCACGGTCTCGGTGCGGAGGATTCTGCTGCCGTCTGCGTTGAAGACGAACACGGGGAAGCAGTTGCCCAGCTTGATGAGATCCCGGAACGCCGTGGTGTGGTAGTGGCGGAAGGTGTAGCCCCGCAGGAAGTTGAGGACTTCGGGGTTGTTGACAGGTGCGTACTGCTCGCGGTTCTGCCCGTCAAGCCCCGTGAGGGTGACGGGGAGCACGCCCTGCCCGTAGCAGCAGCGGCACTTGTAGTTCAGCCCCGTGGAGAGCACGCCCGTCTTGGCGATGACCTCAAGTGCCTCTTCCGGATAGCGGTTTGAGCCGCCCCAGCAGGCGTACTCCTTGTCAAGGTGCGAGAACCTCTCGAAAATCTCCTCATTGACGGAGGTTTTCTTGATGGTGCTGCCGTAGGCGGTTTTGCCGAGGAAGAGCAGCGGCGTGCCTTTTTTGTTGAACAGGATTTCCATAATGCTAAATCACGACTTGTTTACCGTTGAACTCCCGCAGGTTGTCGATGGAGACTGCGTGGATATGCCCGATGGGGTTCCCCTCGGAATCCACGGGCTGTATGCCGCGCAGGCGGTTGGCCTTCATGTCTGCGCGGAGGCCTCTGACAACGGCTCGCGGGAATGAGACGACCTCCCCGTTTTTCAGGTAGAACTGGACGGAGAAATGGGAGGCCTTGCCGTTGGATTTTTCGCGGGTCTCCATTTCCCGCAGCGCGTCGGCGCGTCTTATCTTGTTGCCCATAAGCGGTAGTTTTTGGGCAAAGATAAGGTGCAGGAAGAAAAACGTATGGGACAGACTATGACGGAACGGAATACCGCATTCGGCAAATATCTCTGGGTGGGTTGAGGGAACAGGCTATGGAGGGACGGAAAAATGACGCCTTCTGAAGATCTGCTGGCCGGAAGCCAGCGGCAGTCATTTGACGGTACGGAATTCCTCTCTTTTTTTTCCGCCGGATGGCGGAAAAAATTTTTTTGCGGGCAGGCACAAAAAAAAGGCGCAGCCCTCCGAAGTTTCGGAGATCTGCGCCTTTGGGGGGCGGTTTTCACTGCGGCGGCGGTGCTATCAGTATATGCCGCGGCGGGTCAATTTTGATTTCTGCCACACGTTTTTCAAATACTTCAATCGTGGCGGGGGGCGCGTTCCGCTCTTTGAGCATCGCGGCGAGTTGTGCGCCCGTGTACGTTCCGACTTTGGGAAGGCGGTATTTTTCCGCCTTGAGTGCCTGCAAAATTCGGTGTATCATCTTCGCGCCTCCTTTCTAAAATACTGCTATCGGTTCGGGGTGTGCCATCGCTGCGGCGACCATCGCGGGGGCGGTTTCCTCTTCATCGGCGGCGGCGGGTTCTCTGCGTGTCACTTGCAAATTACTGAACAAATAACACATATTAAACCGCTCGCGCTCGTATCGCGTTTTGTCGCCCTCGGTGCCTGGCGCGTCTTCCATCAGCGAAACGGCGGGTTTCGGCGTGTCGCCGTCTTCCTCTTTCTTTTCTCGCTTGGTCGGCTGGCTCCAGACGGGGAACGCCTTGGAACCTTTAATGATGGTGTAACCCTCTTTTTTCCACTCGTTGAACTTCTTGAAATCGGTTGTTCCCTCTGCGGCGGGGGTGTACACATATTTCAAAATAAAGTAGTTAAGCGGTTGCCCCTCCAAAAAAAGGGCTTGCGCTGCGCTCTTGGCCTCGTTTATCATCATTTCACGGATGGCGCGCGCCTCTGCGCTTGCTGCCAAAAGTCTTTCAAACTGCGCCTTTCTGTTTTGTTCTTTTGCGGTGAGTTCCCGCTCTTCGTTGTTGTTGGTATCAAAATTTTTCATACTTTTGCAAAGTTTAAATTTAGTTTGTAGAAAATTAGATTTAAATGGTGAAAAGGAGGGGCGGCGCGGTCTGACATTTTGCGCCGTCCCTCTCTTTTTTGCCGTTTTAGGCGGTCAGTAGTTCGTTTTCAAGTTCTGCGACCTTTGCGGCGATTTCCTCCTTTAAGGCGTTGCAGAACTTCGTCACGATGGCCGTATTTGATACGGTCATAAGGTCGTGGAACTCCTCGCGCCCGTATTGGTTTTTCTCGTAGATTTCAAAGGTGAGGCGGCAAATGTTCGTGTCGAACTCGGTTTCTTGCTGCAACTGCTTCAAATACTCGTCAATTTTGCCGCTGCACGACAAAAAAACGCTTCTTTTGTCGGCGACCTCCTTTTTATGGTTGAGGCGCTGCAGTTCCTCGTTCAGTCGCTTTTGCATTTCTTCAATGGTTTCGCGCTTGTCGTTGAGTGCTGCGGCGAATGCGGCGACCTTTGCGGCGGGGTCTTCCTTCGGGGCGGGTTCTGCCGCGGGTGCTGCCGTGGCGGGTTTCTCCGCCTTTGCGGGTTCTGCGGGTTTCTCCGTCTTGGCGGGTTCTGCCTGCTTCACGCTTGCGGCGGTGCTGGGGGTTGTGGTTTTCGCTGCGCTCGTGGCGTTGGCGGTTTCGTTCTTTGTTGCTGCTGCAACTGCTTTTTTTTCTTCTTTCATAGTAGAAAAATTTTAAATGGTGAATAAATAAGTTATTAGGTGGGGCGGGGTCTGACTCCCGCCCCGGGTTTTTGCTGTTACATTATGCCCTGTTCGCAAAATGAAAAATAATCTTCTGCACTAATTATAATGCTGTCAAGGAGTTGAACGTTAAAAAGTTTGGCGGCCAGTCCTATTTGCTGGGTCAGTTTCTTGTCTTCCGTGCTTGGGTTGGTGTTCCCGCTCGGGTGGTTGTGGCAGATGATGAGAGAGGCGGCGTTTGTCAAGATTGCGCCCTGCATAATAAATTTAATATCTACAAGGGTTTGTTTTGTCGTTCCCTCGCTGATTTTGTGGACTGCTAAAACATCGTTTGCGGTGTTCATATAGAGCGCATAAAACAATTCTTTGTACTCCATATTTCGCGACATTTCGCCCAATTCGGACATTATACGAAAAACGTCGTTTGTCTGGTTGATTTTGGGGCGTTCCTCCGCCTTTACTGTCGTTTTGTAATAGATTTCAATCTCGGGGGCTGCGGGTTTAGTTTCTTGATAGTTCATAGGTTTAAATTTAGATGGTGAAAAAATGGTTATAAACGGGCGGCGGGTCTGACGCGCCCCCCGTTTTGGTTGTGTAGTTTTATTTTTCGGTTTGTGTTGTGTTTCAGTTTTTTGCACGCCTTTTTTGTTGAAAAAAGGGCGTTAAAGTGTAACGTGTGCCGCCTCTCGCCCTGCCTGCGGTGGTGATAACCGAACCGCCAAAAATAGGATATGTTAAAACTTAACTTTTAACACAAACGGCGGGCGGGCGGCGTGTGTGGGGTGCGGTGGTGCGTTTCAGTATGTCAAAGAACGGGCGCGGGCGCGGCGCGGTTAGCGGTTGCCGATTGCCTTTTTCAGTTCGGCAATACGGGCGTTAGTCGCTGCCTCTTGCGCGGGTGTGCCAACGGGGGCGGCAAGGAGGGCGGCAAGTTCGGCGCGGGTGGCGGCAAGGTCGGCGGCGGTGCGGGTGACGATTTCGGCAAGTGTAAGCATAACGGCGGCGGTTTTAGGGGGTTAGATGGTCATAAGGTTGTCAATAACGGCGGTGTAGAGGTCTTCACCCATAGCGGCGGCGGTGCGCTCAATATCGGCGTAAATGGCACTTTTGCGGGCGGCGGGCGCGGCGGCGTATATGCGCCAAAGGTTTTTCATTAGTCGGGTGTAGGTGGTGAGTTGGTCGGTATTCATAGCAGTAAAATTTTGGTCATCGGTGGGGGGGGGTGTTGTGTTCCCCCTTGTTTGATGTCGCTAATATACAGCAATTTATTGAACCGACCAAATTTTTCTGCACATTTTTTGAAAATTATTTTACTGAATATCAGCAAGTTAGAAAAATTTTTCATATTCAACGTATTGATACCCAATAATTTAACAAAAGTTTCGGAGTTTTTCAGCGAAAAATTACAATTATAAACTATTGTATTTCAGCACGTTACGCGCAAAAATCGGGAATTTTTGGGCGGCGGGCGGCGCGGGCGGGGCGAATTGTTAAGGCGGCGCGTCCACTATAGGCCGAAGGCCGTCCACTCAAGTCGGCAGCTGACTAACGGCGATTTTCGCCGCACCCCGTCCACAATTCTAATACAGACCAGTCCGCCCTGCGGACACCTTTTTCTTGCTGTTTTGAGCCCAAAACAGCCCCATACAGGCGTTATTTATACATCTGTGTATTAGGATATTATAAACATACAAACGCTTGATTTTACCCTTATTTGTACCTTTTCATGCAGTCCAAATTTAGGGAATTTCAAGAGGGTGGGTGGCGGGAATAAACATTAGCAGAAACGCTGCCGTGGTCTTTGGCAGCGTTTCTGTCTTCCTTGATGTCCGCGACAACGATTGAAGCGGTTATGAGCACAGAGTGCGAAATTTGAGCGGAAAGCGTGCCCAGTCGCCCTAACTATCATTTTATTGATATAATTATTGATGCGATAGATAATCCAATAGAAATCAAAGACGCAACGACTGTTATTCCTAATGCCCATTTAGAAATTTTTGTCTGGGAAATTGCTTCTTCTAATGTTTTTTTAGCATCTTTTTCGGTCTTTTCAGACTTCTCTGCTGTGATTTTAGCATAATTCAAAACAGATTCTTCGTAAGTTTCTCCTCCATTATTAGCTAACAAGAAAAACGGAAGATACAATTCCACGTCATATCCTGCGATAGAACGAAGTAGCTCTTTATCATTTTCTGATATTAAAACGTAACTTGGATTTTGGACGGTATTCTGTAATGAAAATTCAATTGACCCATAGCGATAACTCTTAACCAACTTCAAATACCCTTGGTCATTCAGCAATATAAGCAACTCGTAGAGAGTCACAATCTGTCGGCCATGAATTTGACCGAGCAACAATTTCACAAGAGAATCCTCGAAATTATTATCAGAGGGAGTTCTGCCAATTTCAGGTAAGTGTTTTTGAAATAAATCCTTTTTTAATAAATCATCTAAATAGGCGATATCTTTATCTGCTAATAGAAATTTATAAGCAGGTATTGGAGAAGATGAGCCATTTGCAATTTGAGCGATTTTCTTAATAAGTTCTTTCTCTGGTTGTGTTAAAAGTCTCATTTTGTATTATTTTAAGTTTCTGCAAAAATACAACATTTTTCATTTGCCGACTCTTGCGGGGATGAAATTCCCGCTCTTCTCTTTCAGCCCGCCGCCGAACTTTGTCCAGATGATTTTGTCTGCAGCGTCCGAGAAGTGGGTGGCCTCTTCGGGAAGTACGCCGGAGGTTTTGCGCTCGCTGCTTTTGTCCTTTTGCAGTTTGCCGTCCACGTCCTTTATCATTGCGTTGTTCATTGAAATCAGCGTGAAACGGCATCGGTCGCCGTTGAAACGCACCAGCGGGAGGTTTTCCCGCTCCTCTCTCAAAATCAAGCCCCACAGCAGGTACTTGTCGGACTGCGGCGGCTCCATCCCCTTGTGGGCGTGTTCGATGACCTCCCAGCCGGCTTTTTTCAGATAGGAGATGGCCAGCTGGTTATAACTCATAGAGTTGAGGATGTTGGGGTTTCTTGAATCGCCGTATTTGTCGCGGTAGTAGTGGATTTTCTTGCAGCGGTGGCTGCTATAGTAGTCGGTGAGTTGGCCGCAGAGTTCTTTGATCAGGATGTTGGAGCTTTCGTCCGGCTTGACATAGAACTCGTTGATGAAGTTTTGGCATTTGCGTTTGGTGGCGCAGTTGTTGACGAAGTCGTAGTTGCGTTCCTGGCACACGCAGAAGAGGGAGATGGAACTTCCCCAGTCGGCCACCACCTCCAGCGGCAGGTCGGGGTTGCAGTCGCGGTCGTATGCGCTGCTCTTAATCATCAGCTTGTTAAGGTCGAAGTCGCTCTCTTTGGCCAAGAGCATAAGCCGCTGGTCGTCCAGCCCGTTGTGATAGACGTGGCGGTCGTCGTTGATGGCGTAGAAGCAGTCTTCCACCTTGTCGAAGAGGAAGTTCATAATCTCCACAAGAAACACCAGCGAGGGCAGCAGCCCCCGGTTCTTGCGGATGTAGGACATCCCCAAGAACTCTATGTTGTCGAAGGCGTTGGAGACGGTGAAAAGGAGCCCGTCCCTTGACACGAAGGGGCGGATTTGGCGTTTCATCCGGGTTATCTCGTTCCAGCACTGGGCGAACTGCTTCGGCTCGGAGAGATCGAGCAGTTCCAGCTGCATCTTGACCACTCTGTTCCAAACGTCAAAGAGCCGCACTCCGGCTTCCTCCTCGTAGTAGGAGGCGAACTCCAGCACCCATCTGCCGTCCCTTGTGGGCGGCATGGAGGTGGAGTATTTGTAGCCGTGGTGCAGGTGGACGGGCTTTCCCGACTTGGAGCCGAAGAACTCAAGGTTGCCGCGGTTGGTGGGGGCGACCTCTTGGTCGTACTGTTCCTTGTTGAGGGTGAGGGTTTCGTCCGCTATCTCAAAGTCCACGTTTGCGCCGCGCCCGCTTCCGGGCTCGCTCTGCGAGATGAGGGCGAAGCGTGTGCCATTGCTGATGGAGATGACGTTCTCGAACTTGTTGAGTTCCTCGTAGGAGGTCTCAAAGTAGGCGGGCGGTCTTTTGCCGATGACGTAGTTCTGCTCTTTCTCGTAGCCCATTTGGTTGAGCATCTTCAGGGAGGAGGGCAGCGTGCGTGTCAGCAGCTGGCCGAAGGTCTTGCCCGTGAGGGCTATGACCGAGCGCGGCATCAGCCGGATGAGCCTGTCCATCCAGAAGCCGATGTCCGCGCTCTTTCCCGTTCCGCGCCCTTCCACGGAGACGTGGCACTTGGGCTGGAGGATGAACGAGGGCAGTTGTGCGCGGTTGCCTGACAGCTTGATTTCCATGGGTCACGAGTTGATGATTTCGCAGGCGGTCTCCTCGGTGATTTCGTCGTCGAGGCTTCCCAGCAGCTGGCGGCGTATGTCGGCGGGCAGTTTCATC
>JAEEGH010030577.1_pt1 | contig 10458 bp, 5 predicted proteins | sample 9134181 | NCBI WGS metagenome assembly JAEEGH01 (sample SAMN16246544, study PRJNA631951) | gut metagenome | biome: gut microbiome; feature: rumen; material: DP-attached | host: Bos | place: Iran: Karaj | collected 2018-10 | reverse complement strand
GGGCCGGGGATCACTGTTCTTTTTCCCGATATGCACGATCAGCATGATCAGCAGCGCGACGGCTATTACGATGTTCATGATCCGGTCCTCCTCTGCACCGTCACCAAGTATTCTTCCTGAACAGGATAGTCCGGAAAAAGCTGACGACAAAAGAAAGCAGAAAGTACATTTGTCATCCCTCCGAAAGCTGTTTCGCCTGTCTTCTGTAATGATCATACCTTGTCCGCTGTTGCGTATCAACTGCCGAAAGGCCGTCCGGTGGGAGATAAATGGGACACAAGCCGTCGGAGCAGTATTATCCGCTGCCGATAAGCTGCATAACACAGGGAACCGTCCCCTGTGTTCCCAACGAAGAGGCTTCTGTTTGTGTTTGACCGAGCAAACGGAGCGAAAAAGGGTTCGAAAAAGATGTAGTATCAAACAAAAGGACGCCTCTTGATATCGAGCATTCATGTCGTTTCTTAGTTTACATAATTTTTCTGATTCTTTTTCCCTTGTCTCTTTAGCCACAGAGCACGTCTCTTTTTCCCTGCCTCTGAGTTTTTTTCCGTCTTAGGCTTTCCCATTCTTTGGGTACTGACGGAACCTGTGCGGTAATAGTCTTTCCGTTCCCATTATTCAACGATATTTCCTTCATTGCTGCGCCTTTTCTTATTCGAAATACCTTATGAAGAAAAAAGGAGCCCGCTTTTCTGCGGACTCCTCTGCATGCCGAATTGTTGATGGCATAAAAACAGACTGGTGTTTAATGTCGCCCGCCCGACTACAGGTATCTAACGCCCCTGCTGGCATACGGGTTAGGATGCCAGTCACATCGCGGGATGACGTCCCGCACCATGTGCTATATTACAACACCAAAAAAGATTTGTCAACAATTATTTTTCATTATGTTAACCCTGCATTGTTCATTCTCACCAATCGTTTGCCTTTTGTGTCGGCCTGAGCCGGTTTCTTCCCTCAGATCCGGTCAGCCGAGACATGCTTTGAGCCGTTTTTTTCGGATGTCCCGTACCTCTATACTAAAAGACCGGTCTGCCGCATCATACAGCAGACCAGCATCCTTTATTCAATCTTTTGAAATCGGGCAGAACAGATCATCAGGCGGACAGAAAGCGATTTCATTCGTCCGCGGCAGTGCCTTCATACGAGAGGCAAAGCATGGTCAGGCCGTCATACGGATTTGTCTTAAGTTTTCTCGACGGTTCAGTTCTTTATAGTAGCTCCGTCTGTTAGAACATCCATCATGATCTTTGCTCCAAGCCAAAATAAAAGGCTCTTATGTGGAAACCGGTGCGGAAGGATTACCTCGTGCCGGATGCGAACACCCGGATGCGGGTAATCAGGTCTTCCTCTTCCAGATACATGTTGCCGATCACATAGACGCCCGCGTCGGTTTTCCCAACCGCGTATCCTCCGTCCTCAGAAAACGCCATCTCCGAGAACGAGCCGGCAGGCGCCTGCATGGAGAACAGCAGTCTGCAGCCGTCATTGAGGTCAAAGACGTCGATCTTTGTCTTTCCTTCACAGAGCGCCAGCATCATGCCGCCGTCCGCACTGAAGGAGAACGACGAGTACTGTGTCTCGTTTTTCCAGATCTGCTCCACGGACCGGGTATTGAGGTTGTAGACCATCATGCGCGCGTCCACGCCGATCGCGATCAGGCGGTCCTCTGTGATCCCGAGGGCGTTGATATAGGTATAAAGCTGGCCCACCGTGTCCTCAACCGAACCGTCTCCCTGTGTGCGGAACAGCTCGATCGTCCCGTCCGGATACGCAAGCGCGGCGACGCTTCCGTCGCGCGAGAAGAACAGCCGGGACGGATAGTCCTTGTAGTAGTTGGTTTCTTTAAATGTCGGCGACAGTTCATGCTGGCCGTTAAGAGGAACGCATTCGACGCTTCGCTCCGGAAGGTACGGCTCGAGAAGTGTTCCTCTGAAACTGCTCTCGTCCGTAACGGATGAGAGCGACGGCAGACTGTAGAAATAGATCACTCCGTCATACCGCGAGCAAAGCACCATGTTCTCCATCGGGATGATGCCGTTGAAATTGCTTCCCTCCGCTGTCTCGATGAGCTCCGCCGCCCATGTCTCCGTATTGATGATGAACATGGACTCATTGGTCATGAGAAGGTATTTCCCGTCCGAGGTAAAGGACAGCGACGGCGAGAAGTTGGTATCGTCAATATTCGCCGTCACAATGGACTCATTGCTTCTGGCATCCGCCACATACAGTTTCGTGCCGAAGGTATAGGCCATCCGTTCGGAATCCGGTGAATATACCGCCTGCGTGGGCATATCCCAGGCATCGCCTTCGATCCAGTCAATAAAGATCATATTCCCGCTTTCCAAGTCCCATCCGGCAATAAAATGGTAATAGGACAGGCAGCAGAGCGTCTTCCCGTCAGGCGAAAGAGACCACTTCTCCGCCAGGGTTCCCGGCATCTTGCAGCTCGGGTCGTTTGGGAGCGCCGGAATGAGCAGCCGTTTCCCATCGCCATCCAGCACAATCACCGCTGTTTCGCCTGCTTTGCCGGTGAGGACGATGCGTTCCCGATCCTGTGACACAAGCATCTGCATCGCATAGCCGTCCGCAACATTCGTGAAGAGTTCGTTGAGGGGCTTGCCGTCCATGAGCCGCGACAGGAAGTTGTTTTCAGGATCGTAATCCTTCATTTGCTCGCCGACGGTATAGAATAGACGCTCCGTGCCGGCTTCATCGACCAGCAGAAACCTGTCCGCGTCCTGTATGAGGATCGTCCCCCGGTCTTTCCAGAAGCAGACGTTGCTGATCTCATACGGCTTGTTCGCCTTGCTCAGATAACGGAAGGCCTCCGATCCGTCTTCCGTGTTCCAGACCTGCACGAACCGTCCGTAATCACAGTCTGCCAGAAAGCGCGTCCCGTCTTCGGAAAAGCGCGGTTCCATCATGATCGCGTTATCTGCGGACACGGTATAGAGGATTTCGTTCTTCAAAAGATCGACCATGGCGATCGAGTTGTTGTTGACCACGCCGATTGCCCGCGTACCGTCCGGCGACGGCTCGATGTAAAGCAGCTGCATGTTCTGGTTGTTGAAGCTCGACACGATTGAAAACGGTTCAATATACATGGTGCGGCGCATCAGAGCCAGAAGCTCATCACGTCTCATCCCGTCGTTCTGATCACTGATGTCGAGCGCATCCGAAAGGATCCTTGCCGCTTCGCGCTTTTCTCCCCTGTCGAGCGCTGTCGAGGCGCGCTCCATCCGTTCGCCGAGATCGTTTCTGACTGCGTTTCTGCGCTCCTCCTCGGCAAGCGTCGCCTGCGCTTCGGCGATCATCTCCTGTTTCATTGCCTCGCGCTGCAGTTTTACGTTGCGGTTGTGATTGATGATCAGGAACGTCGAAAGCGCCGCAGCCGCGATCAACACCGACGCACCGACAGCCGCAGCGACGCGGATCTTCCTCTGCCGCGCGCGCTGCTTAAGATCGTCGAAGCCCAGTCCGAGCATAGGCGCGACAAGGCGCAGCTTTTCATTCTTCAGCCTCTTGATGCTTTTCGCCGGTGTTTCGGCACGGAGATCGCACGCCAGCGGCTCGAGCTCCCTTCTCGTCCCGTCCGCGTTTACGGTATACCGGATTCTCTCGGGAAAGCTGTCCTTCGCCTCACCCTCGACAAGCACAGTCAGTACACGTTCAGCACCCTTGTGTTCGACAAAATACTCGAGTTCCTTGAGACACCATTTGCTTTCCAGATAGCGCGGTGAACAGATCGCGATGAACCATTCGCTCTGATCCAGGGCCGTCTCGATATCCGCGCTGAGATTTGACGACAGGGGCAGTTCTTCCTGGTCGCGAAAAACCATCCCCATGTGTTTTCGGCCCGTTTGTTTACGGACGCCTGCCGGGATTCTGTACGTCTCTATTGCGGTATGCAGCGCCTTTGCGATCTCCTGATCCGGAGACAGGTGCCGGTAACTGATAAACGCGCAGTAGGAGTGCTGTTCCAGATTGGATTTTCTGCCGGAGCTCTCATCTCCCGCTGTCCTTGCCCCTGTTAACTCAGCCATGTCAACCTCCGCAGATTTGAGTTTGTTACGATGATTGTATCATAGCCGATTGCAGGAAACAACAAAAAATCCTCTTGGCGGAGGCCGCCTCCATGTGCTGCAAAAGCGGTGGGGGCCTGTCACGGCAGAATGTCTATGGTTCAGGTGGCCGCAGGTTAATTCCGTGTGACAATATATCAATCTACAACCAATGCTGCAACCAGAAAACACTCGTTCACTTGAGAACTATCTTCAGATCCTTTACTATCAGTCGGTTTGCAAGAAGGAGAAGGAGCCTGCATTTCTGCAGGCTCCTCCATTTCTGTGGAAACGAAAAGGATAAAGGGAGAAATCGTGGTATTACGTGGTATTACTTTTTAGTCAAAATAGCGTTTGTAAATCAGCCTCGCATCGTGGTCCAGTTCTTTCTTGACGTCAACTCTGTTCTCTCGGATCGTTTGTCTGATCTGTTCTTTATGCGCACGGAATCCGTCTGTATGATACAGCCCGTATTGAACGTGAAGTCTTGCGAGGTTTTCAATCTGCTTGTGCACGTCTCTGATAATCTCTTGGCGCTCCATGCAGGCCTCCCTTCCGCATCAGTTAATCATACACTCTCCTTCGTAATTACTTTATCATGCCGCTTCTGCATAGGACAAGATGGGAAAATGCCGAAAGTTGTAACGAAGAACTATGTAATATGTCGGTATTACAATTATTTTAAACGATTTTTTGAACTTTTTTCTTATTTTTTGATTGTCTTGGCGGTTTCCCTGTTCCGTTCGGCTTGTGCAGGAAAACATCTGGGCTAACTGCCAGTTTACATACTCAGTGACGATAAAACCTCGGCCGCAAAAACGGTATGCCAATCTCCTGGATTATGACCTCGAGTAGGTCTCTCTAATCCGTTCTCCCCCTACCTTTTATTAGTGATTACAGTCGATAGTTTACTACCAAAAGGACACCACTATTTTGCTCTGAAAAACAGCTTTCAGAGGCTCGTCCCAGAATTGAGGCCGTCTCAAACGCTGATTTCCCTAGTTTTTGCCCAAAACAGTATCCAAAAACGACGAAAACGCGTTAAAGTCATGGTAGACTTTAACGCGTTTACACATGCCTAAGTACGCCCAGAGGGTACAAAACTGAGCTAAGTACGCCCAAAAGGGATGCGCCGTCCTGCTCGACATATCATAATTTGTTGGCTACTTTATCAGCTTTTCCAGTGTCTCAAACAATAGCTCCGGCTCAACGGGCTTGCTCAGATGCGCATTCAGCCCAGCCTGCAGAGAACGCTGAACATCCTCGTCGAAAGCGTTGGCAGTGAGTGCGATAATCGGGATGCTTTTCGCGTCGGCATGCCCGGATGCCCGGATTAGCCTTGTGGCTTCCAGCCCATCCATTTCCGGCATACGCATATCCATCAGGATCGCGTCGTACCAGCCGGGCTCATGCGCCGCAAACAGTTCCACCGCCATCTTCCCGTTTTTCGCGAGGTCCGCCTCCATCTCGCGGATGGAGAGCAGCATCATGATGATCTCCGCGTTGACCCCCACGTCCTCCGCCAGGAGCACGCGCTTCCCTTTCAGGTCGGCCGTTTTCTTTTCCAGCAGTTCGTTTTTCCGCCGGAAAGCTTTCCGGAATTCGTCCATCACGCTGCCGGCGAACAGGGGCTTGGCGACAAAGGTATCGACTCCGGCCGCTTTCGCCTCGTCGGCGATATCGTCCCAGTTGAAGGACGTGAGAATGATGATCGGGGTCTTGTTTCCGACAATGTTCCTGATCTGTCTCGTCGTCTCGATCCCGTCCATCTCCGGCATGCGCCAGTCGACCAGAATCAGGTCATAGTCTTCCCTTCGTCCGTGGCGGACTCTGACCTTGTCGACGCCCTCCCAGCCGGACTCCGCCGTTTCGCAGCGGATTCCGATCTGCCCCAGAATGATCTCGGCGTGCTCGATCGCGATCCGGTCGTCGTCGATCACGAGTACGCTCAGCTCATGAGGATCCAGGTCCTCCGCGCTCTCCTGCGTGCTTTTCCGGTCGGACTCCCCGAGCGTCACCGTCACGGTAAAGACAGAGCCTTTGTTCTTCTCGCTCTCCACCTCGATGCGGCCGTTCATCAGTTCGACGATGCTTTTGGTGATCGGCATGCCGAGTCCGGTGCTTCCGTACCGGTTCGTGGTGGAGGGATCTTCCTGGCTGAAGGGGTCGAAAATATGCGGCAGAAACTCCTCGCTCATACCGATGCCAGTATCCCGGATCACAAATCTCAGGGTAGCCTTCCGGTTGAGCCTCTGCCCTTCCTCGATGTCAAACTGCACGGACCCGCCCGCGGGGGTGAACTTGACAGCGTTTCCCAGGATATTGATCAGCACCTGCTTGAGCTTCACATCGTCGCCGATGTAATACTCGTCGATCTGCCCTTTCAGCTGGCAGTCGAAAGACAGGCCTTTTTCCCGGCACTGGTTGCTGATCATCGTGTTGACCTCTTCGAGGCATTTGGAGAAAGAGAACTCCTCCTGCCTGACCGTCATCCGGCCGGATTCGATCCGGCTCATGTCCAGGATCTCGTTGATGATGCCCAGCAGGTGATGCGCCGAAGCGCCGATCTTCATCAGGTATTCCTTAACCTTCGCGCTTGCGCTGGGATCGTTCATCGCGATGTTGTTCAGGCCGATGATCGCGTTCATCGGCGTGCGGATCTCGTGGCTCATATTGGACAGGAACGCCGTCTTCGCCTGATTCGCGTTCTCCGCCAGAGCAAGGGCCTCCTGAAGCGTCTCCCTGCTTTCCGCCAGTTCCGTTTTCTGTATCTGTTCTCTGGCGAGAGCATCTTCCAGTTCCCGGCGGTATTCCTCTTTCTCGTTCTCCGTCACGAAGCTGTGCAGAAGGCAGGTCCCCAGCATATAGCCCATGGCGTAGAACGGGAGCAGGGGATAGAATACCTGAACGGCGATGCAGACGGCCATGATGATGCCGAACAGGCCGACCGTCAGGTGGCGCCGCCTCACCGATCCCTCCGTCTTCACGGTTACCCACAGCGTGTAGACCGAGGTCAGGACAAAGAGCAGGATCTGGATCGCGAGCGTCACATACCGCGCGACGCCTGCGTAATAGGCTCCGCTTTCGTCGAACCAGAACAGCACGGGAAAGAAGAAGTTGACGGCGACGGCGATCACTTCAAAGCACAGGAAGAGCCATCCTGCGTAAAAGAGTATCTTCCCGAACGCGTTCTCCTCTCCCAGGTAGGCGATCACGTAGCGCGTCCAGAACATGACCGCGGCGGCCATGGCGACGAAGTGCACCGCCGTGTCCGCATAGAGGATGCCCGTCAGTCCGTGCGACTCCAGAATGCCCCAGAGCATATCCGTGATGAGATAGCCGAGGATTCCGAAAAGAAACCTTCGGTAGTCGCGCTGTACTTTCGTTAGGTTTTTCCCTTCCTGACGCTCAAGCAGATCCCGGTTGGTGATCAGCAGAAGAATGGTCGCCAGGATTCCGATGATCGAATATGTCATGTCTCAGCCTTCTTATGAATCATGGTTGCATTTCAGAGTGAATCCGAAAGTGACCTGCTGAAAATGAATACAATTTGATTAATTATATCATATCCTGACTCCATTAGCAAATGAGATTATGCTCTCCCCTTCCGATGCTGTTTTCCCTCCGCGCTTCCTCGGAGGAGATCCCGTATTCCGCCCGGACGGGACGCAGCAAAAAAGGAGCCCGCCTGTCCGCGGACTCCTTCCTTCCGGTGCTATGGGAATTGTTCAGCTGCGCCTCTGCTCCAGTTCCCGGTTGATCCTGTCCGCCAGCCTCTTCTGCCGGCGGTAGCTCAGAACGGCGATGACAAAGGCGGTAAGGAGCATGGAGAGGATTGCCAGCAGAGCCGGAAGCAGGCCTCTGTCCGTCGGGATCCAGCCGACCGGAAAGGCAATGCCCAGCATAACGGTGCATCCGATCAGCATGTGAACCGAGATCTGCACCCTGTGTCAAGACAATTGTAGTATGAAAACGGAGGCGCAACCGTATTATTGCTTCAAGTCCTACACTCTCCACCCTTTTCATAGTTTCTCGCAAACAGGTAGGAACTACAAAAAGGGCACCATTTTTGAGCTCTGCAAGAAAAATGATCAGGCCTCGAGACAGCGTTGAATCTGCTCCGAGGCCCGTTATTCACTGATTTCAGTGCATTTTTGCCCCAAATACGATGAAAACGCACTTCTGTCTTGGTAGACAAAAGTGCGTTACAGCATGTCTGTGTTGCACCAAACGGTGCCCAGAGATACGGTTAATGAACCAAACGGTATCCAGATGGATGTCACTATTCTGAGTCTATACTTCAGTTATCCCAGCGAAAAAAGATGCTGACAAGTACGATTGCAGCCTTATTTTTTCTTATAAGCCGGGCAGCCTTCCGGCGCTTCGGGCATCTCCTCACGGTGTCCGGCGCTGCGAATATTCGCTTGCCATTCTTACATGAAACCATCATCCTGTTATTGACAAAGAAACAGCGGCAGGGTAATAATATCAACCACATGGTCTATGAAGAGGCCACAGCAGAAAAAAGCTTTTCTGTGGTTTGTTACTGAAACCTTACAAAGGATACCAGGAGACATGAAACGTTCCGATTTTATCATTCTGCTTTTTATCTTGGCCGTGCTGCTGGCCGGCTGTGCCGGGCGCGCCGAAGCGCCGGCTGCCGGAGACGAAGCTTCTCCGATCCAAACGGAAACGGCACTGGCGGCGACGCCGGAGCCTGCTGAAGCGGAAACTATGGCGCCCGCCGAACCGGAACCGACGTCGGAGCCTGGTGAGGCGAAAGAGCCTTCCCTCATCTACGACGCGAGGGAGCAGACCTTCCTCGTGACCGGCGCGTGGGATTATCTGAGTCTGAGTTTCCCGGATGAGATTCAAAAAGCGCGGGTGCTGGAGGTCGAAGGCGAGGATTTCACGATGATCGTTTATCTGCCGGTGCTGCGCGAGGAGAGCATGGACCTGCAGGCAGAACTGCCCGGCCTGATCGACCGGACGGCAGAAAGTCTCCGCTTTGTACGGAAGTATCTGCGCGAAAACGCCGGCGCGGCCTACCCGTCCGATCTGGCTGAGCTCCCGGTCGTCGTGAAGCTCGACAGGCAGTACGGGTATCAGACGGATGAAGAGCAGATCACGCTGAAGTACAACGAGCGCGGGACTCACCGGGAATTTGTGTATCTGCTCGCCCTGATGAACAGCGATTCCGTCGGCTGGGAACATCTCGGCTACGCGTGGTATGCCGGCACCTGCTTCGATCCTTATACCGAAGTAAACGACATGTGGCCGATCATTCCGAAGCTGCCCTACTACATGCAGTGTATCGCCGGAGGCGTCGATCCCGAACATGTGAGCCCTGCGGATTACCGCACGATCTACGACGCCTGCGCGAGGGTCTGCTTTGAAAAGGGTCTGACGCACTGGGGCAGCTACTGCGAAAGCCTGCCGGTCACGAAAGAACCTGACTTCTCGCGGTTTCAGAATATGGAACCGGGAGATACCCTGCTGACAGCGTTCACTGCAGCATCCTTCCTCGGCTGGTTGGACGAGGCCCACGGCTTTGAACAGGTCAGCCTCTTCTGCTTCGGCCAGAAGGGCTTTGAGGAGGCCTTCGGCACGGACTTTGGGACCGCTTATGAGGCCTGGAAGGCATGGATCATCGACACGTATCCCCAGAGCTGAGCACCGGAACGGAGGCGCGCGGGCTTGAAAATAGTTCGTATCACGGTACCACAGGTGAAAAGCGAAACTTGTCGATTGTTGTCCTTCATATATATTTTCAGTTCGAAGCCTTCTGCCTCTTACTTTAAGCGAGCATTGTGCAGAGCTGTTTTACACCAAAAGGTGCCTAAATAACTTGAACTATTTCGGTATAAAAAGTGCTCCCATCCAATCTGTTTGGTCGGATGGGAGTAACTTTTCGTCGAAATATCAAGGAAAACAGGGATATTTGCCCAGAAAACATGAAAATAGCCAAATCTGCCTGGTAGACAAATTTGGCTATTATCATGGAAAAGGACTATGAAAATGAAAGCGCGCGCCGCGTTTTTGGGCAGTGCCCTGAAAATCTGGGCAGACCACAAAAAAGTTGGGCAGACGGTCTCAAAACTGGGCAGCCCTCTCGCGCAATGGGTTCAGGCTTTCCAAAGACCGTGAAGGTTGCAATACTCATAAGCGGCGAGGACTGCATCCCCTTCAGCCAAAGCAAAATGAGCCACGGGCTTTTCGCCGGGGTGAAGATCCTTCTTCTGATATCCCTGCGTCGTCTCGAGAACGATCCACATGATATAATGTACGTCAAGCATCGGATGCTCAACGGAGCCGAGCCTGCATTTCTGCAGGCTCCTCCATTTCTGTGGAAACGAAAAGGATAAAGGGAGAAATCGTGGTATTACGTGGTATT
>JAEEGH010030574.1_pt1 | contig 10459 bp, 9 predicted proteins | sample 9134181 | NCBI WGS metagenome assembly JAEEGH01 (sample SAMN16246544, study PRJNA631951) | gut metagenome | biome: gut microbiome; feature: rumen; material: DP-attached | host: Bos | place: Iran: Karaj | collected 2018-10 | reverse complement strand
GGTTGAAACGTTGTACACGACAATTCAATAATATGGCATCGTCAAGACAGGAAAACAAGTGGCGCGGCGGCTTGTTTTTGGTGAAAAGTCATGTAATATATGGTATGGTAAAAGTTGTATTGTTTTTCGGGATATGAAACCATGGAAAATTTAACGATATCATTGGTTGATTTGCTTGGCGCGGAATATGTGGATTCCGTATGCCGTGCGGCCGCTTCATTGGGCTTGGGAGACGAAAAATCACTGCAGTCTTTAGGGCGTGAAAAAGTGGAATGCTGGCCTGCGGACTATGCGGAGAAAGTTCGCAATTTGTTGCAAAAGAGCGGTGAACAAATTTGCGAACCGTTTGCGGACAACAATACGGGCGCTCCGACGGACGCCTTTGGTTCACACACGAATCTGAATGCCGCGCCGTTGACGGGCATGGGGCCGTATCGTTTACAGGAAGATGGACGGCTCGCCATCATCGGTAAAAGTGAACATTACCAAGCGTCGCTTGGACAGAACTTTCCGGGCTACCGTCTGTTGGCAATTGCGCAACAGATTGGCATTACGAATGTAACGCACAACAATACGCGCGGCTTCATCACACGTAAGTTGGAACGCGAATTGATCCGTACGGCGAACGGCATCGCGAAAGACGATGCGGACGGGCTGGCGGCGGTGCTCGCCAGCCATGAACGGCATGTACTGAATCGCGTCATCAATCTGGAAACGGGCAGCCTCGCTTGCGAAGCCGCCTTGAAGATGATGCTGGCCAGATTCTACAAACTTCAGCCGCAATTCCCTGCGCCGCAATATCATGGACGTACGCCTGTGTTTTTCGTCATGGGCGATCTGCGCGGTGGAACGGAGGCGAACTATCATGGGACGACGGTCATCACTCAGCTGTTCCGCGGCATGTGGCATGAATTGTACGCGGGTATGGAAGCGGCAGGCCTCCTGAAGGTCGTTCCCGTGCCGATCAATGACGCTGACGCATTCGAAAAGCTTGTGGCGCAATACGACAGCGGCAAGACGAAAGTGGCCGGATTCTTCCATGAACTCGTGCTTATGAACTACGGCGGCATCCGTTTAACGGACGAATACATCCGTCGGACGGACGCGATCTGCGATGCGCATGACATTCCTGTCATGGTGGATGAAATACAAACGGGGCTGTGGTCGCCGCAGCTGTTTTTGTTCCGTGACTACGGTAGCCGTCCGGATTTTGTAACCGTTGGAAAAGGCTTCCCCGGCGGACAATATCCTGCATCTAAAGTCTTGACGACCAGTGAGTTGGACAATCTAAACCAGTTTGGTGCTCTCGTGACGAACGGGCAGGAGGAAATCGCTTCGCTGGCGTATTTGGTGACGATGGCGTTTGCGGAGGCGAACGCGTCCCACACGGCGGAGGTGGGCCGCCGCTGGGAAGCGGCGTTGAAGGCGTTGGCGGAACGACATCCACAGCAGATCGTGAAGGCGGAAGGCCATGGCCTGATGGGCACGCTGTTCTTCCGCACGGCTGAAGCCGCGGCGGCTTTCGGCCACGAAATGGGCAGCCGTTTCGCCGTCGATGTAAGCGCCCAGACGTACAAGGCGGACTGCCCGCCTGCGGCGTTGACGAAGCTGCCGCTGATCACGGATGCCGCGATGATCGACCGCATCGCCGCTCAAATGGAGCTGCTTCTTAAGCAGAGCTAAAAGCTTAAAGCTAAAAGCTTAAAGCAAATACAAGCTTGAAAGCATAAAGCTAAAAGCAAATGCAGACGGAATATGAGTTTTTAAGATATGGCAATATAAATATTGAAAGGAAAGAAAAATGGTAAAGATCGCGATCATGGTCCACAATTTGAAGATGGACATCTACGACGGAATGCGTTTTGCGGCGGAACAGGGCTGCCAGGGCGTTCATCTGGCATGCGTCAAAGGATTCAATCCGAATGATTTGGACGCCAATGGCCGTAAGGAACTCGTCAAATTTGTGAAAGGCCTTGGACTGGAAATTTCGGCCATTTGCGCATGGGGCGGCCATGTCGATCTGGGCAATCCGGAAAATCTGGATGAACATATTGAAGAGGGCAAGCGGCTGTTGGAATACGCGGCGGATTTGGAATGCGGCATTTGGCAGGGCCATTGCGGCATCATGCCGCATTCGAAGGATAACCCGAAGTGGGCGCGTTTCGTCGATTCGTTCGGCCGTTTGTGTGAACACGGCGAAAAGGTCGGCGCGAAACTGGCCATCGAGACCGGGCCGGAGCCGCCGGAAGTCTTGCTAGACATGATCGAGGAAGTCGGAAGCCCTTCATTGGCGGTCAATTATGATCCTGCAAATTTGATTCTGTGGCCCGCCCATTATCAAATGGACGAAACGGGCACGTATGACCGCGCGAAGGCGTTTGCGGAATACAAGCCCGTGGAAGGCGTGAAAGTGCTCGGCAAGCATATCATCCATACGCATGCGAAGGACGCATGGGTCAATCCGGAAACGAACAAACGGCAGGAAGTGCCGTTGGGCAGCGGATGGATCGATTGGCCGCAGTATGTGCAGAATCTGAAAGACGTCGGATATGACGGTTATTTCGCGATCGAACGCGAGGTCGGTGAAGATCCCGTGGGCGACATCAGACGCGCGATTGATTATCTGAAGACACTGTAAGCGATCTGGAAGATTATAGTATGAAACTGTCACTTGTCTTATTCATTCTGTTGTTCGTCGTGATATGGATCATGCACAAGCCGTTTGATGTCCATCATGCCAATCCGAAACTCAACAAGTTCCATGAATGGCTGGAACTGGCGTTGGTCGTCCAAGGAATCATCATCATCAATATGCTGTTGTGGCGTCTGCCATTGTAGGCAAAAGGAACTGAACCATGAAGAGACTGCTGGGAACCGTGATACTGCTGACGGCCGTCATGGCGTTGGCGGAGCCTGTGTGCGTGAAGGAATGGGTCTTCGATACGGCGGAAAAAGTCGCCGAATGGGCGAAAGCGACGAACCACGTCGCTGACATCCGTTTCGAAGACGGCGCGATGGCGGGGACGATTAGCGACTGGGATCCGTGGCTGACGAGCCCTGATGCGAATTTCAAAGCCACACCATGGCAGTATGTGGAAGTCGAAATGAAATCCGATCTGGGCGGTAGCGGCCAGATTTTCTTCACGGACACGAACGACACGAAGTACGATGGTTTCTATAGTGACCGTTATGCGACATTCCCTATCAAGGGCGACAACGAATGGCGCACCATCATCGTGAATCCTTTCTGGCAGTTTGAGACGATCCTGAAGCTCCGGCTGGATTTCGCGACGTCGCATCGTCCTGAAGACAAAGGACAAAGGACGTTCGCCGTGCGGCGCATCCGCGTGATGGATCCAGGCTATGACAAGTTGCCGTTGACGAAACCTCAGTGGGATTTCGACAATCGTGACGAAGGCTGGAAGTCGGCCTCTGGCATGGAAGCGACCGTTTCAAGCTACGGCATTTCACCGCGTCGTAGTGAGCCACAGGAGCCGCTCGGCATCGAACTGAAGCCAGTCAATTTCTCTGTTGATGACAATGGTTGCTGGCTGTCCATCGAAATGGCATCCTTCGGTGCGCAAAAGGCGACCATCACATGGCTTTCCACGGATTCGAAAGGCCTTCGTAGCAAGACGTTCAATGTGAAATCGGACGGCCAGAAACGGTACTACAATATCGACATGTCTGGTCAGGGCGGGTGGAGCGGCAACGTCTATGTGCTGTCGATTAAACTCAACGGAAAGAACGCCACTGTGATGACCGTCCGCCGCGTGTCGGTGAGCGACGCACCTGCTGGCCCTGCGCAGTTGTCGTCTCCTGTTTCCGGCTTGACGAACGCTCTGAACCGCGTGGGGCAGGAATGTGAGTTTATGGCGCGTGTGACGAATGATGGTGGTAAGACCGCTAAATATGTGAAAATCAAGTCGTTTGAAGCTCCGGATGGTGTAAGTATGGTTTTGGGAGCGGGCGGCGCGGAAGAGCAAAACATCGATCCGTTCGACACCGTCGATTACTTCTTCAAAGTAAAATCGGATAATCCTGTGTCCGGCCCGTACAAGCTGACGCTCGGCAATGACGAAGGCGACAGCGTGACGGTGGAAGGTACGATGAACATCACGGCATCGCTCGGCCTGCCGAAAGCGGACTATGTGCCTGAACCAAAGCCAGTTGATACAGGCGACTACGAAGTCGGAGCGTTGTATTTCCCCGGATGGGACAATCGCGCGAACGGCGGTTGGCAGCGTGTTTTCAACCGCTGTCCCGAACGCAAGCCTGTGTTGGGCTGGTATGACGAAGCGGATCCTGAATGCGTCGATTGGCAGATTAAATGGTTGGTGGAGAACGGCATCCAGTATCTGCTGGTCGATTGGTATTGGTCAAAAGGGCAGATTGGTCTGGAGCATTGGATCAAGGCGTTCAAGCGGGCGAGATATCGCGGCTACATGAAATGGGCCATGATGTGGGCGAACCACAACGCGCCTGGTTCCCATTCCGAAGAGGACATGATCGCCGCCACGAAGTATTGGATTGACAACTACTTCAACATGCCGGAATACTACACGATTGACGGCAAACCCGTCGTGATGATCTGGAGCGTCTCCAACATGGATCGCGATATGAAAGACAATGGCGGTGCGACGCATCTCTTGGCGGTCGCGCAGGAGACGGCATTGGCCGCAGGTCTTCCGGGCATCCATTTCTCCGCGATGAAATGGCCGGAGGCGGATGTGAATGAAAAGATGATTCAAAGCCTTAAGGACAAAGGATTTGAATCGACATCCATCTACCATTACATGAGTCATGGCGGGCTGGCGGACGATACGTCACGCTTCTCCTTCGAACTGGTCGCGAAGACAAACAAAGACTTGTGGAAGAAGTGGCATGATGTCGGTATCCTTCCATATTTCATGAACTTGTCAACGGGATGGGACGACCGCCCGTGGAACGACCATCTGGAAATCTACGGGCGTACGCCGGAGTTGTTCCGCGCCATCTGCGAAGACGCGAAAGCCTACGCGAAGAAGACGAAACACAAGAAGCAGATTCTGCTGTCGCCGTTGAACGAATGGGGCGAAGGCTCCTACGCGGAGCCAAACCGTGAATATGGTTTTGGCATGTATGAAGCCGTGCGCGACACGTTCGCAAAGAAACCGAAAGGCGGTTGGCCACTGAACTATGGGCCGACGGATGTCGGGCTTGGCCCGTATGACGTCCAGTTCCCGCAACGCGTCCGCCATGGTGCGCCGCGTCTGAATTGGGATTTTGACGACGCGACGACGCAAGGCTGGATTGCCTTCATGGGAATCAGTGACTGCAAAGCGACCGACGGCAAGATGGTCATCAAGACAAAGCATTGGGATCCGGCGATCACGACATCTCTTGGAAAGCTTCGCGCCAAGAAGTTTACGCGTTTCGTCGTCCGCATGAAGACTACGCCTAGTGTCGATGGCAAGCCTGACAAGGCGCAGCTCTTCTGGGCGACGACCTCCAGCAAAGTCACGGAAGGCGCGTCTGTCATCCGTGACGTTCCCACAGATGGTCAGTTCCATGAAATCGTCTTCGATTTGACGCAGAACAAGCGGTTCAACGGCTTCCTTTCGGAATTCCGTTTCGATCCATCGAACCGCGAAAACGTGGAAATTGAAATTGATTCAATGAAATTAGAATAAATCTAGAAGCTCTAGAAACGCTAGAAATTCTAGAAGCGCTAGAAGCATATGTTTTAGGAATTACCATGAATTACGCACGAGATTGCATTGCAAAAATAGACGGGTATGTGCCGGGCGAGCAGCCGCAGGGTCGCACATACGTCAAATTGAACACGAACGAAAATCCGTATCCGCCGTCGCCGAAAGTCGGCGAGGCGTTGCGGAATTTCGATTGGACGCGGCTACGGCTTTATTCGGAGCCGAGCGCGTTGATGATCCGTCAGGCGGCCGCGGAATGGTTCGGCCTGAAGCCGGAGAACATCATCTGTGGCAACGGTTCGGACGATCTACTTACGATTGCTCTGCGGACGTTTGTCGATCAAGGCGGCAAACTCGCTTTCACAGAACCGAGCTATTCGCTGTATCCTGTTCTGGCGGACATACAAGGAGCGAGTCACGCTCCCGTAGCGCTCACCGATGACTTCCAGCTGCCCGACGACGCCGTCGAGCAGGCCGGCGACGCGACGCTGTTCATTCTCGCCAATCCAAACGCTCCGACAGGTACGCTGCTGAGCAAAGAAAAGCTCTGCCGCATCGCGGAAAAATTCCACGGCGTTTTGTGGATCGATGAAGCGTATGGTGATTTTTCCGGCCAGACCTGCATGGATATGGTGAAGAAATATCCAAACGTCGTCGTCTCCCGCACGATGTCCAAGAGCTTCTCGTTGGCAGGTTTGCGACTTGGCATCGCGGCAGCACAGGAGCCGTTGATTTTTGAGATGTTCAAGGTGAAGGATTCCTACAACGTCGATATGATTACGCAGTATCTCGCGACGGCTGCGTTGCGGGATGTGGAATACATGCAGGCGAATGCGAAACGCATCATCGCGACGCGGGAGAAGACAGCCGCTGCCTTGCGCAAGCTCGGCTGCGTCGTCGAGCCCAGTGCCACGAATTTCCTCTTTGTGAAGCCGCCGAAGGATGCGGAGACAGTGTTCAAGCAGTTGAAAGACAACGGCTTCCTCGTGCGGTATTTCAAACTGCCGCGCGTGTCCGAATACATCCGCATCACGATGGGCACGGAGGAGGATATGGACGCCTTCGTGAAGACTTTCGCGAAGCTGTTGTGAAAGCGTTTTGCCGTCGGAAATCCCGTCCCTTTCGTCTCTTATGTCCCTTTTGTAGCTGAAGAAAGAAAATGGCAATTCCAGAAGATGACAGACTTCCCAAACCGCGTGGCGGTGTCGCGCGGATTTTCCGCGCGTTTTTCTATTCGATGTCGGGAATAAAGAGCGCGTTGCAACACGAGGCGGCCTTCCGGCAGGATATGATGATGGGTATCCTGCTGGTGCCGTTGTCGTTATGGCTTCCGCTCGACACGACGATGAAAGTCCTGCTGAACGTGATTTGGCTGCTTTTGCTGACAACGGAGCTTTTGAATTCTGCCATCGAGGCGATTGTCGATATGACAAGCCCCGGCTACCACGAATTGGCGAAACGCGCGAAAGACATGGGCAGCGCCGCCGTCTTCATGATGTTGACGTCATTGACCGTCGCATGGGTGGTCGCCCTCTGGCCGATTGTGACGCAGTGGGTGAAATAAAAAGTGGTGGCGATGCCTTTCCGACGGCGAGGACGCCGTCGTTACTACTGCGTCAGCTTACCGAAAATATAGCCCAGGGCAAGGGCGACAAGGCAGACGAGCAGGAGGAAGAAAAGCGAACTGAAGAGGACACGATGGGATTTTTTCGGCGTGGCGGGGGGCAGAGCGGATTTCCGTTTGGAGGTGCGACGTTTGTGTTCGGCGATTTTTGCGGCGGATGTCGTGGGAACGCGTTTCGGGCCGAGATGTTCGAGACCGTCGATGACGGCTGTCCAATTTTGAACCCGTTCGTTTGGATCCTTTGACAGTAGTTTGGAGACGAGTTCGGAAAACAACAGGGGAACGTCAGGATTCCGTTGTGACAGCGGCTCCAGTGGTTCATGCAACTGCTTGTCCATGACCTCTTTAGCAAGATCGCCGGGGAAGGGAGGGCTTCCTGCAAGAGCATGGTAGAGCGTCGCGCCGAAGGCGTAGATGTCCGCGCGGCAATCGTCTTTTTCGCGTTTGCCGAGAATCAGTTCAGGGGCGGCGTAGAGCGGAGTGAGAATTAGCTCATGCCCTTCAAAATCATGGTCTTCCACCTTTGCCAGACCAAAATCGGCGAGCTTGGCTTGGTTATGGCGGTCGATGAGAATGTTCTCCGGCTTGATGTCGCCGTGGGTGAACGTGTGCGTCTGGAAGCCATAATTGAGGGCGTCCGCGATCTGCAAGCCCCATGTGCGGATGGCGGCAGGCGGAAGCGGGCCGTTTTGTTGTATTTTCCGCATGAGTGATTCGCCATCGACGTATTCCATGCAGAAGAAATAGATGTTTCCGGGGGCGACGCCTGCATCGAGCGCCTGGATGATGTTCTGATGGGAGAGGGTGGCGGCGGCCCGCGCTTCATTGATGAAGCGCGAGACGTATTCGGCATTTTGCGAAAGCTCTGTGGAGAGGACTTTTAGAGCGACATTCCGTCCGAGATCCAGCTGTTTGGCAAGATACACAACCGCCGTGGAGCCATGGCCGATCTCACGGATGATTTGATATCCGTTGACCAAGGTTCCCGGAGCGAGAATCGCGTTGTCCTGTTGGTTGGTTTCCACGTGGTTAGGGTATGTGGTTATCCGCCAGCTGCGCTTACGTTCGTTCGCTTGCAAGCGGTTACTAATGTATTGCCCTTTCGGGCAGCGTGGTTTTCAAACAATCTACGGATTGTTAATTCTGTGGTAGAGCAATCCGTGCGGAGAGGACGTTGCAGCCGATAGCTTCCAATTCCATGCGGAGGCGTTCGAACATCGTTTCATCTTCGTAGGTGCCGATGATGGCGCCGCCGCTTCCCGCGAATTTGGCGGAGGCTCCAGCCTTGCGGGCCGTGAAGACCATTCGCGCGTTCTCTTCCGCGACTTTCAGGACGCGGCAACGGAGGTCGAAATTCATATTGATGAGCTCTGCGAGCTTTTCATGCTGGCCGGCCAAAATGGCTTCGCGTCCGAGCCGCGCGTATTCTGCGAATTCACTCATGGCCTGGACGAGATCGCGCTTCTTTTCATCGTAGAGGACGCGGAGCTTGTAGTGGTAGATGCCGGAAAATTCCGCGCGGTCGGGAGCGTATGCGATGTAGAGCTTTGGAAGACGATCCGGCGAGAGGCGTTCATAGATGCCGTGGTCATTGGCCTTGAAGTAGTCTTCGGAGAAATCCATGTACATGAGGCCGTCATATATCTGGATGACGCGATCCTGCATGCCGCATTGGATGCCGAGATCCTGTTCGGCCTGCCAACAGAGCGTGGGCCACATTTCGAAGGGGATTTTGTCCGCAACTTCATAGAATTTCACGAGCGCCTTGAAGGTGGCGGTGCAGATGGCACTGGAACCGCCCATGCCGACGAGCTGTGGGACTTTCGACGAATAGCGGATGGTGAAATTCCTGCGCGGCAGATCGATGTCATGCTTGACGCAGTACTTGTAGAACTGTCGGATGGTGGCCTTTACAAGACGGACACCGCCGTAGTAACCGAAGCGTTCGATTTCCTTGACCATGGCGCTCAGACCGGAGAATTCGCTATTGTCTTCGCGATTGTGTTCGATGCGGATTTCAGGGCTTTCGTAAATAGTTACAGTACAGGGGAAATCCGAGAGCGCGAGGGCGATGGTTTTGCCGTAGTAACCGTCCGACGGGTTTCCGAGAAGGCCTGCGCGGCCATATGTTTTGACGCTGAAAAGCATGTTTTTCCTCTTCTATTTAAGCTAATTGGCGGTGCATTTTGTTTAAATAATAAGATAATCGTTTTATTGGAAAATGCTATAGAACAGCGTTGCCGTTTGCAAAGTTGCCAACATAATATAATGTATTGTAAACAACCTTTTATTTCACCGGCAATCCAGGATAAAGCCAATGGAATCGTCTGAAATCACACGCAAGACCATAGAGGACGTGGTGAACCATTTGTACGAAGCGACAGGGGCGGCCACATTCTTCGAGCCGCCTACCGTGAAATTCGCGTCTGCGGATGACCGTTGGTTCACGGAGTTCAAGACCTTGATCAGTCCAGAGCATTGGACACCGCAGGAGGCGTTGAATCTGCTGTATCCGGACGCGACGGCGAAGACGGTCATTTCGTTCTGCTGCCCGAATTCTCGGGAGGCCCGTGAAGGGAATCGTAAGGAAACGGAGCGGCCATGCGAACTGTGGGCGCGTATCCGCTCGTTCGGCGACCAGGCGTTGCAGAACATACGCAACCAGTTGGCGCGGTGGCTTCAGGAACATGGCGTGGCCGCCGTCGCGCCGTTCCAGCAGGACGACTACAAGCTGGCGGTGACGAATCTGCGGTCCCGTTGGTCCGAACGGCATGTGGCCTTCGTGGCGGGCATGGGAACGTTCGGCCTGTCCGGCGGGTTGATTACGGAACATGGTATTGCGCATCGACTTGCAAGCGTCGTGACATCGCTGGAACTGCCAGCGGATGTGCGGCCTTACGGCGACGACTTTACGGCGTGGTGCACCAAATGCGGGGCGTGCCGCCGCCGTTGTCCCGCAGGCTCCATTGGCAACACGCTTGCCGAACGTGACAAGACGAAATGCAAGGAATACCAGATGAAGAACATCGCGTCCACTCGTTCTGATACATACGGTTGGATGGATTTGGCAATCGGTTGCGGCCTTTGCCAGACCGCCGTGCCGTGCGAATACAAGAGGCCGTGAGGCAAAAGGAGACAAATGATG
>JAEEGH010030571.1_pt1 | contig 10460 bp, 6 predicted proteins | sample 9134181 | NCBI WGS metagenome assembly JAEEGH01 (sample SAMN16246544, study PRJNA631951) | gut metagenome | biome: gut microbiome; feature: rumen; material: DP-attached | host: Bos | place: Iran: Karaj | collected 2018-10 | reverse complement strand
CACGCTCGGCCAGGTTGCCGGCGGCCGTTTCCCCGCTAAGGAAGCCCCGGCATACATCGTAGCCCAGGTCATCGGCGGAATCATCGCCGCGGCACTCCTCTACGTGATCGCATGCCCCGACCTCACCAACGCTGGCATCGGTGCATTCGCTACCAATGGCTGGTCCGATTCCCTCACGAACGGCCTGAACGCCTTTGGCGGCAAGACCTCCGGCATGCTTTCGGCATTCCTCATTGAAACCGTGCTCACGGCCATCTTCCTGTTCGTGATCATGGGTGCCACCGACGGTCGCGCACCTGCAGGCTTTGCCCCGATCGCAATCGGTCTCTGCCTCACGCTCATCCACCTCATCTCTATCCCGGTGACCAACACCTCCGTGAACCCGGCTCGCTCTACCGCTATGGCCGTGTTCGTTGGCGGCGCTGCCATCAAGCAGCTCTGGCTCTTCTGGGTCGCCCCGATTCTCGGTGGCGTGATCGGCGGTATCGCCTATAAATTCATTGCCGAAAAGAAGAACTAAGTCTTCGGTTCTATCGATTTTGCAAAACCATTTTCGATAACAGAACAGAATTCAGCAAGAAGTCCGGACAAACACGTCCGGGCTTTTTCTTACACAAAAATTGCATATTTCTTTCATTTTTCGCGATCCGGGACATTTTATCCCAAAAACATCTTAAACAGCAATTCTCAAGGGCTAAAAACTTGTAAATAATGCCTTAACAAAGATCTTTTTGATCCAAAACATATTAGTTTACAAACTGGTGTGTTGATATACGGCAGTTGGAGCCTTGGGATTGTTATGTTGAAAAAAAGCAAATTTTTCCATATTGTTTTTATTGCTGCGCTATTTATCGGCTGTTCAGACGACACAAAAGACTCGAACCCACTCGCGGAGAACGCCGTTCTCGAACAGGACGACTCTGAAAAGACCCCCTATATCGATCCAGCCACCGGTGATTACATCGACCCCGCAACAGGTGACACCATTCCGACGATTCCGTACGTAGACCCCAATACAGGTGACACGGTGCCGGCCATCCAGGTGGTAGACCCAAGCACGGGCGATACCATCGCGTTACCTATAGACATTTCCAGCTCTGCTGCCCTCACCAAAAGTAGCAGCTCCGTCACCAACGATTCCTCTTCTTCGGAAAATACGGACAACCTTCCGGAAAACCCAAGTTCACAACCCGACGAAACAAGTTCCTCTAGCGAAAATACAAACGTATCGTCATCAAGCGGACTCAAGGAATACGAGGATAACCACAAGCCCAAAGGAAGCATTCTTCCCAAAGCGGGATTCTACAATAGTTTAACGATCGCCCCGCCCTCGTCGCAAAAAAGTGGCGAAATCCGCTGCACCTTCGACGGTTCTTTTCCCACACAGAATTCCGAACAAATTACGCAGGCCATACAGATTACCGAGAACACGGTGATCCGCTGCTCCGAATTCGTGAACGGACAACCAGCCGACACCACTACCCAGACATACTTTATCGGTGAAAACGTCTCGATGCCGGTTGTTGCCCTAACCGTGAATCACCACGACATGTTTGACTCCACCGACGGCCTGTACGCCACAGGACCGCTTACCAACAGCGGAAGCAACTGGAATTTCGGCGGAAACGCGAACGTCACTGACAACAACAACCCCAAATGTACCGAACCCTGCAAGTCAGCCAACTTCTGGAGAGACGATGAGCTCCCTGTACACGTGGAATTTTTCGAGAACGGAAGCTCCACCACCGAAAAGACCTGGGAAATCGACGCAGGCATCTCGATTATCGGCAACTATAGCCGCTACAAGCCCAAGAAGAGTGTCGCGATCAAGATGGATAACGACGACTACGGAGATAAAGTTTTAAAATATTCCTTGTTCAAGACGCGCCCAGAAGCAAAAAAAATCAAGAGTTTCAACTTGCGCAATAATGGCAACCGTTTCTGGACCGACTACATTGGCGATGCCATGATGACCGCCCTGATGGAAGGAACGGATGTCGATTACCAACGTAGCCGCCAGGTAGTCGTATTCTACAACGGTGAATATTTCGGTATTCATGACCTGCGCGAACGACTGAACCGAAATTTCGTCGAAACGAACTACGGTATCGATTCCAAGTCGATCAATATGATTAAAATTTCGGGAACAAACTTCGAAGCAAGTGGAACCAACGGAGCCTCCACCACCGATTACCAACAACTCGTGAATCAAATTTCTAGCGGAAACTTTGCCGGAGAAAACAACCAGGAATACGAACAACTTAAATCAAAAATCAACCTCAACAGTTTCGCACAATACATGTTCGCCGAAATGTATTTCCATAACGGAGACTGGCCAAACAACAACGTGCGAGCCTGGGGCGGTAACGGGAACCCGTTCAAATTTGTCGCTTTCGATACCGATCACGGATTCGGCTTTACGCCGGGAATTTCCGGATTTGACGCCGAGAACCAGAATATGTTCGACTGGGTTCTCGGAAAGGAACAGGGCAGTAATCAGGGACAAGGCGGCATGTGGGGCGGTTTTGGAAGCTGGGGTTCGACAGACAGCCGAGCACCCGGCGGAATGCTCAAAAAGTTACTCGAAAACCCTGATTTCAAACGGTTATTCATCAACAACGCCTGCATCCTCTTGAACGACTACCTGACCTACGAAAGAGTACAAAGTACAGTTCATACTATGATGGCAACGATTCCGAACTCAGAACAGGAACGTGACCAAAAGCGTTGGCCCCGCAACCAAAGCAATTTCACCTGGGATCCGAACGGAGACAACCTGATCGCCTACGCAAGGACGAGAAGCGAAACCATACGGCAAGAAATGGCGGACCGATTCAAACTTGAAACAGAAACGAAAGTCACGATTACCGCAGATGGAAGCGGATCCATTCTAGTCGATGGGATGAAACTTCCAAGTTCCAATTACCAGGGCAAATTCTTCGCGAATACCGAAATGGAACTTACGGCAATCCCTGCTACCGGAAGATTTTTCGATGGCTGGTCGGACGGATCCAAGGATAACCCGCACAAAATTCAACTGACTAGCGACATAAACATCTCGGCCAAGTTCAAGTAACCACAAATTTCTATTTTTTGATTGTGGATTACAGTCGCAACCAGATTCAAAAAATTTCATCACCGGAGCTTTTGCTCCCCGTAGGCACTCGCGAAATGCTCGAAGCCGCCGTGAACAACGGCGCCGACGCCGTGTATTTCGGAGTCCCGCACTGGAACGCCCGCGGCCGCACCGAAGACTTTTCCTTTGACGATGTGCGCGACATGATCCGCTACGCCCGCATTCGCGGAGTGCGCTCCTTCTTGGCGATGAATGTTCTCGTATTCGAGCGCGAGCTGCAAGAATTGCCTGAATTCCTCGAAAAAATCATTTCGTTAGAACCCGACGCATTCATTATCCAGGACATCGGTCTTGCCCGCCTGATTCGCGCCATTTGCCCGAACCAGGAAATTCACGCGAGTACGCAGATGACGCTTGCTAGCGCCGAAGGCGTGAACCTGGTGAAATCCATCGGATTCAACCGCGCCGTACTCGCCCGAGAACTTTCGGTGAAAGAAATCGCAGCTATTAAGGCCGCCACAGACCTCGAACTCGAAGTATTCATTCACGGAGCGCTTTGCGTGAGCTACTCGGGCCAGTGCCTCACCAGCGAAAACTTTGGTGGACGCAGCGCTAACCGCGGCCAGTGCGCCCAAAGTTGCCGACTCCCCTACCGCATCTTTGTAGACGGCAAGGAATACCGCGACACCGACGCGCAATACCTCTTTAGCACCCGCGACCTGTGTGCTCTCCCGAAGATTTCTGAACTCGAAGAAATCGGAGTGAATTCGCTCAAGGTGGAAGGCCGCCTCAAGAGTCCCGAATATGTAGCAGCAGTATCGCGCGCCTACCGCAAGGCATTGAACCAGATTCCGCTGGACGCCAAGGACATGGAGCCCTTGGAAGTGCTGTTCAGCCGCGGTCTCAACACCGGCTGGCTCGACGGAGACAATCACCAGGAATTGGTGAACGGCACGTTCAGCAATCACCACGGTATGTTCCTCGGAAACGTCGTGAAAATAGACCGCGGCCAGGTGATTATCGGTCTCGACAGCGCAATTTCAGATGCCGGCCCTTCGACAAGCTCACTTCGGCCAAGCTCAGTGCAGGCAGGGACCATTTCAACAGCATCAATATATCCGCAGCCGGGTGATGGAATTCTATTTGAAAACGCCGCCCTTGGCGTAAGCATTGGTAGCCGCTTGTACGCCGCGCAGATTACGCATTTACCGCACGCAAAGCGCGGCGATCCCAAGCTTTTGAAACTTGAATTCGGGCGTGAATTCGACACCCGCCAGATTGCGGTGGGAATGCAGGTTTACCGCAACGACTCCCCCGCGCTCGAACGCGAACTGCGCAAGACTTTTACCGACCGCGAACAGCTCGTGCGACAGCCGGTTCACATGACGCTTTCTGGGCAAATCGGCGATCCGCTCAAATTGTCCGTTTACGATACGCCGAGAAACACTGTCGAAGTCGAGGCCGATTTTACCCTCGAAGAAGCTCGCAACAAGGCCTCCAGCGGAAACGATGCAGACAAGGCGCTCCGCGAACTTGCACAAAAGGAACTTTCAGCCTTAAGTTCGACCGCCTACCAGCTAAAGCACCTCGACATTCAAGTGGACCGCGGCGCATTCATCCCCGGAAAGATTCTCCGTACGCTCCGCCAGGCAGCCATCGAAAAACTCGACGAAAAACGCACCGAATGGAAGGCTTTGAACCCGAGCGCTGCAGCCGGCAAAAACTTCTTGAACGAGACACGCGTCAAGTTCAAGTCCGACGCATCAACCAGCGGCACAGCTTTTGCATCTACAACGCCCGCCGCCACTACGACCAAGCAGCCGATGATCAGCGTTCTGGTGCGCAATCCCGACCAAATTGCCGCCCTCGAAGGCCTCGCCATCGAAAACGTCATCATGGATTTCGACTGGGGCGTCAAATACGATTCCCCGCTGGAACAAATCCGCGAACTCGGATTCAAGGCGGGCATGGCGACACTTCGTATCCACAAGCCGGGCGAAAGCCATTACCTCAAGAACATCTTGCGGCTTTGCCCGGACTTTGCCCTGGTGCGAAATCTGGAAGCACTTTCCATCCTTCAAGAAAGCGGAATCCCGCTTACCGGCGACTACAGCCTGAACGCCGCCAACAGCGCAAGCTACGACTGGCTTCTTTCGCAGGGACTTTCTACACTCCACCCCTCCTGGGATCTGAACAGCACACAACTTTTCGATTTACTTGAAAACATTGACGGTAAACGTCTCGAACTCACGCTGCACCAGTACATGCCCGCTTTCCACTCGGAATACTGCGCCTTCGCCCGTGCGCTTACCACAGGTCGCCGTTTCCCCGAATGTGGAAAAATCTGCACCAAGCACAAGGTCGAAATTCTGGACCACAAGGGCGAACGCCACTTCTTACAGAGCGACGCCGAATGCCGCAACACGCTCTTTGTAGGTAAACCCCAATCGGCACTCAAGCTTTTACCGAGACTCCGCACCGCAGGCGTGAACCATTTCCGCCTCGAAATGCTCACCGAAGATGCAGAAACGGTTCGCCGCAAGGCACACATTTACACGCAGGCCATTCACGGGAAAATCTCTATCGAAGATGCCATCCGCGAAGCGGGCATCCAAGAAAAATACGGACTTTCCGAAGGCCAGCTCTTTAACGAAAGTACCTGGCAAGACCGCAAGAAATAACACTCCTGCGCAATCAAAGAAGCCCCGCCGCACCTAGAATTGGCGGAGCTCCCCAACTGAAAAATTGCCATCAGGTTAATGATGCAATTTACCGGCATTCGTCGGTGAAATCAAATTTAGCCACGAACCCTCCTAAAAAACGAATCCACCCCTCATTTTGCAAACAACTGTTTGCAGCTATCAACAGATTTTTTTGTGGTGTCAACTACTGTTTGCAGCAATTCACAATATCACCCAACAAATCAACATCCGCTACGACCTGTCTACTCCAAACAATTTGCAGGATTCGGGGTTTAATGACTCGTCACTTTTTTCTTGCCCGTGCAATGGCGTCTTTCGCTAGTTTATCTACAAGTTCATTCCACTTGACGCCGGTATGGGCTTCAACCTTTTCAAAACTCACACGATGCAAAAAAGGTTGCGCAGCCGCAACATAACGTTTGGCGATGTTGCTTTTCGCCTGCCACTCGCCCTTTGCCCAGCGGGCAATGCCTTCGTAGTCATGGCAAATGGTTCCGGTCCTGTCGTTAGCATCGAGCCAACGCATCGCCTGAAAAGAAGCCATCACTTCGCCATCGATATTTCGACTTTCGGCATCGAACGCGGTGATTCCAGATCCACGGGCGATTTCCACGTCGTTTTCCGTCACCACAAACGCCCAGCCCGATTTCGGGAAACCCGGCGAAAAAGATCCGTCTACAAAGACGCGCAAGCCATCGGGCACCGGAGCTTCCATTCCAGAAATCCAGGCCTCGGCTTCGGCTCGGGAACCAAAGGATTTAAAAAGGACTCCCTTCACTCCATGGGTCAATTTTTCGCATTCGGCCCAGGTCATGACAATTTTACTTTCGTTCGGAGTCTTTATCGCATAGAATTTCTGTTTCGGCATATTCCAAAATTAGTATATTTTCGGGCGTGAAACCGTCTCCGTACTTTAAAGACTGTTATCGATACTTTTTCAAGCGATTCAGCAGCAACGAATCACTGTTTCGTTGGTTTTTAAAGCAGGCCGGCGAAGACTCCGGTGCATTCGACTTTCCGGCTTCACTCAAGGGGAATCCGAAAACACTCGTTTTTCTCCCTCGCGACATGGAACATTCTGCCTCGTTCATGCACGCCATGCCCGATGCCTTTTTCAAGAACGCCCTTCTGTTCGCCCACGAATCACTACAGGCGCTCGTTTCCGCTAAACGCGCAAACGCAGTCTACTACAACGATCTGGAATGTCGCTACGGTGAAGACTCCTTTAACGAACTCGGAAACAAGATCAAGGAATACGCCCCGCAGGTATGCATCTATCTTGGCGAACCGTTCCTGCCTAGGCTCTATTTGGCAAAAATCAGCGGCGCCAACTGTCGCATCGGGTTTGCAACCGAAAACTGCTACCCCTTCCTAAATGTAAGCCTTCACCTGGACAAATCGAGCGAGGCCGCCCTCATCAGCCAGTACTACGGGGTGAAGTAATGCAAAAGGGGTATTCTACCATCGTCACCGAAAATAGCGGGTATGCGGACCTCCACATGCACACCAAGCTTTCGGACGGTAGCCTCTCCGTCGAAGAACTCCTGATGCTCTGCAAGCGCAAGGGGCTACGTTGCATATCCATCACGGACCACGACAACCTGGACAGCTACAACCTCGCCGTCGAACCAGCCAAAGAAATCGGGCTCGAAATCATCCCCGGAATCGAAATTTCGGCCGTATGGCAGGGTAAGGACATCCACATTCTGGGTTATTTCTGCGACCCGACAAACCTCGCCCTGAACATGGAGCTGCAGGATTTTGCAAAGCAGAGAATTACCCGCGCAAAAGCCATTATCAAGAAACTGAATGCCCTCGGCATCGACATCACCTACGAAAAAGTCGTAAGCTACTGCAAGGGTAAGGTGATCGGCCGCCCGCACATCGCGATGTCCATGGTCGACGAGGAATACATCTCGAACTTTTCGGAAGCCTTCACCAAGTACCTGGGCGATGGTTGTGTAGCCTTTGTAGAAAAGAAGGGGCTAAACCCGCAGCAGACCATCAAGCTCATCGAAAACGCCGGTGGAATCGCGGTACTCGCCCACCCCTACAAGTCGGGCCTCAGCGACGAGTTCATCGAAAGCATGGTGGAATGGGGCGTTCAGGGAATCGAAGTCTACAGTCCCGCACAGAAGGGTGCGGTTGGCCGCAAGTACAAGGAAATGGCTCAAAAGTTCGGACTCGTCGGGACCGGTGGATCGGACTTCCACACCGAAGCGGGAGCATACCCCCCGAACTGCATGAAGATGCCGTATTCCGTGGTGAACGCGCTCCGCGAACGCCGCGAAAAACTGAGAGCGGAATGGTACTAACTAGACGAAAGACCGGCGCTGTGCGCCTACAGACAGAAGACGAAAGAGATTTCAAAATGACATCTCTCGTCTCTCGTCTTTCGTTTCTCGTCTTGGCATTATTCGTAACATTTCTATTTGCAGAGCCTCTAAAACCAGACCCGTACACAACACCGGCGGCGCAAGACAGCATCTACAAGACCCCCTGGGGCATTGACCCTGCCGCTCGCGAAACCGATGCAGGCCGCTGGGTGCTCCCGCTCCGCGAAGTCATGCAGCGTACCTACGACATTTCCGGACAGAAATCCGAATGGTTGCTCGGGACCTCTATTCTCGGCGCCCCGGAACTCGACCCCGACCACATGGGCATGGGTTCAATACAAAGCCGCTACCCGAGCAAGCTTGCGGGACTATTCACCACGCGCCTCGGCTATGATGCCACGACCCTCGGACTGAACGGCGAAAACGGCATCTTGTTCGAGGAACGCAAGGGGATTCCGGTCGACACCCCCATTACCGACCTCAACTGGGAACGCCCCGCCTTTGGCGGTAACGCACTTCGCCTCGACTTTCGCAGACTGGTAACCGACTCCGTTTCACTTGAATTCGGACTCGCAAGCCATTCCGATATCGATTCCAAGGAATACAGTTACCAGAACGTGACCCATTCGCCCTACTTCGCGCTCGGCCGCGACTCCACGCAAATACCCTTCGGTGGACGAAACATCGCCATGAACAGCATGCACGTCCAGCCGATTTTAACCTGGCGGTTTGGACTTGGCAAGGCGTTCGTAAAAATGAACTACCTGAACCTCGAAAATGCCGACAACACCAACCACAAGGTGCTGCTCGATACGCTCGACCTTGCCGTTCGAAATTTCCAGACGGACCCCTACGGGATAGAGATTCACACCTTTGGCTACGGCGGCGGACTCGAAGTCTACCCGACCCGAAAACTCACGCTTTCGACAGACTTTACCTATACTGAGCACGAAATTTCGGAAGACTCGCTCCCCCACATCTTTAGGGGTACTCACGACTACGTAGACACCCTGGGAGTCGAACAGAGCGACACACTCTACTACGACACGCTTATCCAGACGACCTACGAATCGATGCTCGGAAACTTCGGCATCGCCTACCATACGGTATTCAACCCAGCAATTAAATTCAAGTACGAATTCCTGAACACCGACCGTACAGGCGACAACGACACGACTAAGAGCCATTTCCAGGACCGCGAAACGGGCTACCTGGAATTAAAGGACACTCTCTGGAACATGTTCCTTTTCCGCACGCAGACAGGCTTGCAGCGTAACAGTTCCGTCCGAGATTCTGTCGATTACGCCCCCGCCTATTCCGCAGAAGCCTGGGCGTTCCTCCCCTATCACCTGCGTATCAACGCGGCATTCCGTCACGACAACAAGTTCCCCGATGTGGGCCAGATTCGGTTCAACGAAACAGGTCGACTCGCTTTCTTCCGCAAGGACCTGAAATTCGAAGAACGCGACCGCTACATTCTAAACCTGGGTTACCAGCAACGAGAAGTCTTTTACGGCGTCGGTTTCCGCTACGAGAATGTAGACAACTTAATCAAGCCTCGCTGGGTCAAGTGGGGACATGTCGATTCCACGAATACCATCGAAGAAGTCTACACTTGGACAAACATCGACAACGTGAACAGCCTCGATTGGCTTTTGCAGATCGGATTTAGGCTAGGCAACTGGAAATTTTTCCTGGAACGCGGCGAGACACTCGACCGGAGCCGCAAACTGCTCGACACCCCCGAACTCTACTACAAGGGCGGCATTCACTGGCAAAACCGATTCGTATCCGATCGACTGGGCGTGAGCGTACGCGTGGACTGGCAATGGTTCGGCGAACGCTACGACTGTACCATCGACGAAAACGGCAATCCCGAACTTGAATTCATGCATAAGTACCTGGCGCTCGATTTCGAGGCCCGTATGCAGACTCTATCTTTCGAGCTCTACACCCGTATCGAGAACTTCAACCACAGCATCTATATGCCAGCTAGCGGCTACACCCCCGAAGGCCTCCGCTTCGCCTACGGCATCGTCTGGACGTTTAAAAACTAAGCAGTGGTTAGTAGACAATAGGAAGTAGGCGGAAGGAAGAGACACTAAGGTGTCACTACTTAAAAGCCATTCTGGAGCGACTCTGGAGCACAGCGATAGAGGAGGGACGGAATCCAAAGCGGCATAAAAATCCTTAGATTTCCGTAATTTTTCAGAAATTGTATGTTCTTCCCCCTTTAATCTTTATATTTTTCTCTACGGATTTTTGCGCCACGGGTGTGGTACCACATGCCCGGGGTGTATATGATCAGATTTTTTCGAAAAAACCTAAAAATTGGAGACACACATG
>JAEEGH010030567.1_pt1 | contig 10461 bp, 10 predicted proteins | sample 9134181 | NCBI WGS metagenome assembly JAEEGH01 (sample SAMN16246544, study PRJNA631951) | gut metagenome | biome: gut microbiome; feature: rumen; material: DP-attached | host: Bos | place: Iran: Karaj | collected 2018-10 | reverse complement strand
CGTATATGACGAGAGGACACGGAGAAATGCCAAGGCATTTCGCAGAGTGCGCAGAGTTGTGCGCAGATCTCTGTGTCCTCTGCAAGCAGCAAGGCTGCTCTCTGTGCACTCTCATATCCAATGCGATATAAAAAAATCTCTGCGGCTCTGCGTTGAATGTTAACATGCGAAACTTAAGATGAACAGAAAGATGTTGAGAATAAGATTTATGCCCTATCGGGAAGGATTGGCGACCATCATGCACCGCCAGACACCTGGCCATCGGCTCCTATCGCAAGATGGGCGTTATGAGTTCTGTCTCGACGATAGCATGGACGAGGCCGACTTCTGGGTGGTGCAAGGCAAGGGAGTGCGTGAAGACCAGACCTGCCGTGTGGCACCCGAGAACACCATCCTGCTGACCACCGAACCCCGTTCCGTATTGGTTTATCCTCAACCGTACATCCGTCAGTTCGGTTTGGTCGTGACCTGCCAAGCGCAAATGCGTCATCCCAATATGCGCTTCGGACCCGCCATCCTTCCATGGTTCGTGGGATATAAGCCCGATGGCAAAGGAGGCTACATCTACTTCAAGGACTACGATTCATTGTGTCAGCCATCCGACCCTACCGAGAAGACCCAACTGCTCTCCGTCATCACCAGCGACAAAGCCTTCACTCGTGGTCATGTTGACCGTATCAAGTTCGTGGAGAAACTCAAAGCACATTTCGGATATCAAATCGACATCTTTGGCAGAGGGTTCCGTCCCTTCGAGGACAAGTGGGACGTGCTCCGTCCCTACCAATATCACATCGCCATCGAAAACTCGTCGCAACCCTACTATTGGACAGAAAAGATTTCCGATTGCTATCTGACCGAAACCTTCCCCTTCTACTACGGTTGCACCAATCTCAGCGACTATTTCCCCCAAGAGGCATTCCAACCCATCGACATCCGTCAACCCGACGCAGCCATTGCCACCATCGAGGCAGCCATCCATGCCCGTCGCTACCAACAATCCGTGCCCGTCCTGACAGCTTGCAAGCAACGCGTGTTGGGCGAATACAACATGTTTGAATACGTCGCCCATCTGTGTGACCAGATGAATCCCGAAGCCCCCAAACAGCAAGTGACCATCCATCCCTGTCGTTCAGGACACTCATGGGAGAACATCTACAATTATACCATCCGACACAATTATTATAAACTCATCACGAAAATACATTATCTGACAAATGGAAACAAACTACAATCCCCATGAACAGGCTCTTGCTCTGCATAGTGACCGTATAGACGAAGAGACACGTTTGGTGCAAGCCCGTCTGTTGGAGATACTGAAAGCCATCGACAAGGTTTGCCGTACACATCACCTCACCTACTACCTTTTGGCTGGCACCATGTTGGGTGCTGTGCGTCATGGCGGCTTCATTCCGTGGGACGATGATGCCGATGTCGGAATGCCTCGTCAAGACTATGACATCTTTTTGGCACACGCCAACGAATGGTTGCCCGAAGGCTTTGAGTTGGTGAGCGGTGGACAGACCAAGGGCTATCCCTATCCCTTTGCCCGTGTACAGGATGCCCGTTCCACCTACATGATGCACCGCAGTTACGATTTTGTGGGAGGTCTGCCCATCGATGTCTTTCCGCTGGATGGGATGATTGGTCCTTCCCTCAGTCGCAGTTACCATTATTTCCGTTATCGCAGATGGTGGAAAATCCTCTATTTCATCCACACCGACCCTTACAAGCACGGCAAGGGCTTTCGTTGTGTGGCCACCCAGCTGTTAAGGAAGCTATTCAAGGCAGAGTATGTACACAAGAAACTAGATGACGTGCGTCGCCAGTGGGACTGCAAGACCAGTCCGTTCCTGGCTGACCACGACTACCGTCCCGACAAAGGCGCACAGCCCAGGGAGAACTACGGAACACCCGTTCCCATCTCCTTCGAGGGGACTCTATTCATGGGCGTGGCACGTCCAGACGCTTACCTACGCCATCTCTATGGGAACTACATGGAGATTCCGAAAGAGATACCACCTCGCAACTATCGATTCTTGGACTTGAACAAGCCTTGGCGACAGTATGTAGAAGAGAGCCGAAGGAGCAGCGAGAGCTATCCAAGCTCGCTTGAGGATGGCAGAGTCGCGACTGAGGAAGGCGAAGCCAAAAAGGGAAAAATAAAGAGTTAAGAATGAAGAGTTTAAATATAGCCGAACGTTTTGATGCTTACGTATTTCCTCCAGAGGCTCAGTTTCCGTTTTTCAGGCACACCGTGGCGGTTGATGTATGATTGTACCCCTTCCAGCATTCGATACGCCACTTTCCCATCGGTGTAAGGGTCGTAATGCTCAATAATCCAGCGTCGTCGCTCAGCCCACATTGAGTTATTTTGAGATTCATCGTAAGCCTCGCACAGTTCAGAAGCATTTTTGATGTCTTTCCAATAAGGGGAGTCCGACACCGTGTTCAGCGTGATGACAGGTTTGTCGAGTAGCAGCATTTCGTAAATGGTGGAAGATGTGTCGCTAATCATGGTATTGGCCATGAGCATGTATTTGGTTACAGCGAAATCATCCTCAAACAAAATGTTTTTGTGGCTCATGGCCAGTTGCTTATATTCTTCTACCCACTCATGGCTGGTTAAAGGATGAAGCTTAATAAGTAAAAGGACATTCCTCCGTTCAACAAGCTCTATGAGTGAAGACTTGATGGTCGGCAGCGATGTCAGTCGTGGCGAGAAGGTGGGGGCATAAAGAACAATGCTTTCACATCCATGCTCCCTCAGCAACCGCTCTCGTTCGTTGTCAAAGTCATGCCGATGTTCCGCAATCCAATCCTGCCGTGTCCATCCCGTTTCTAACACCTCGAAATCCCCATGTTGACGTTGTAGCTTTTCAAACTCTTGGGTGAAGTATGGCCCTTGAGTCATATAGATGTCGAAGTAGTTGCGAATGCGGAATTGGTCACGTTTCTCAGCTGCATAACCATGGAAGATGCTGCACTTCACACCGCTCAAATAATAGGGCACGATATTGCCTGGAGCATACACCGCGTCAGGATGGAAATCGTAAGCCTCCTGCATCGAAAAAGTATAGCGCACCTCGTCCTTCAAAGGGAATTGAGGTATTTTCCTTTTGTGTACATACCACAGCACCTCATGTCCCCCTTGGCGATTAGCTTCCACCTGTAAAGGGTTCAGAATATCAACGGCATATTTGTTTTCACAGAACAGAAGAATCCTCATAGTGGTCTATTTTCTAAAGAATTTACTCCACATACGTTTCAAGGCCGAGCGGCGATAGCTTTTCTGTACCTCTGGCAACACCACCCGATAATCCCTGTACGCATCAATCACTAACTTTCCATGTAAGGTGGGGTCTTGCATGGGGGTCATATAGTTATCTCCATATTGTACACGTAGATATTCATCCCATCCCACAGGTGCTGGAACCTTGATGTCTTCGAAATCAAGCCAAACGGTTTCCTCGTAGATGCACTTGCGATAGACAAGGCTTGTGCCGCTGTACGACAATTCACCCACCCCCTCACAATCCTTCACGGAGAACTGACGGAACAATTCCTCCGCTTCTCGATAGATTTCAGCCCAACCACGTCGGCTCACCTCCCTCCGGGCCCTCAGTTTGCGGAACACCAGTCCCAAACGTCCCGATGCCAATATCTGAGTGTTCTTGGCCTTCAGGAAACGCAGAATGCGCCGACTCTTCCGCAGGGCATCGTCCACACGCCTGTCGTCAGAAGGAATACCATCCATTGGAAAGACATCAATGAAAATGCCCTGATGGAAAGGCTGGTAACAATCGGAGGGACGTATGGCTGTTGTCCCGTCCATGCGCAACTGCGCATGACTACGATAATACTCCTTGTCTGTATAGGCTGTCTGATAGAAGAACGGCGGCTGAAACACCTCGGATGCAATGACCTGTAGCCTGTCGTAGTCCTCACGCATCATGGCCACATCCACATCATCATCCCAAGGAATAAAGCCCTGATGCCGCACTGCACCCAGCAGCGTCCCACCATCAACCCAGCAACGCAACTGGTGTTGTTGGCACACTTCGATGAACTTCTGCAACAAGTCCAACTGAACCTGCCAGAGGGGCAGCAGTTGCTTCTGTACCGTATACCCCTCTTTTATGCTTATCTTATGTATCATTTCCTTGTTTTTCGTGCAAATTTACAATAAACTTGTGTCTTTACAAAAAAAGTTACCGATTCTTTCCTTTTCCTTAATTCTTTTCCATATCTTTGTCGGCGAAAATATTCTGTATATAATATAAACAGAGAAATTACATGAATAAAAAGGGCGCAGGGGGAAATGTCCGTGGATAGCCCCCCATGCAGCCTAACCAAATATCTTAGTGCAACGGAACATGAAGAAGGGCAGGTCATTTACCCCATGAACCTGAGCCCTCAAGCCCTTCACCCTTGAGTTGAAAGACTCAGCAGATGCATTGGTTGACCTGTTGTTGAAGTAGTTCAGTATATATTCCTCTTTGCTCTTGATGGTGTCACGCACTGAGATGATTTCCTTGATGCGGGTATTCCCCACATTCTTATACCACTTGTGTAATGCTTTCCTGGCCTTCTTCCTGTCCTTTGTCTTACTGAAGATGTATCGCAGGGCGCAGAGCAGTCCGTATGCCGTCTTCATCTTGGGTTCAGTCTCGAAAAGCAGATGCATCTCACCCCTCTGGAAGTCGGTCCAGTCGTCAGGACTCTTCATCAGCGGGTATCTCACATGTGTGAGCAGGTCGGCCTTCGTCTCTCCGTTGTCCAGTTTGGGAGGCTCGAACTTCTCGTTCTTGCGCTTGGGCGGACGGCCTATGCGCTTGCCGTTCTTGCTCTTCTTGGGCGGGTGCTTCTCCTTGTATCTTTTCCTGTTCCTGGCGTTTTGATCCTGCTTCTTCTTGAACTCGCGCTCCTGCCTCTTCACCTCTGTGGTGTTGGCTCGCTTGAGCTTCATGCGCATGGCGTCAAGCCCCCTCGTGCCGTAGAGCTGCATGACATGGAACAGGTCTATCACTATCTCTGCCTGCGGGAACTCCTTCTTGACAATGCCCATCATGCTGTCTGAGAAGTCCATCGTCACCTCCTTGACCTTCTTGCGGCTCTTCAGGGGTATCTTGTCTAACTGCCTGGTCACATCTGCAACCGTCGTTCCCCTGACTGCGGCGATGAGCGTGCCCTTCTTGCAATGCCCGCCCTTGTTGGAGAGGAAGGTGAACAGGTCGTGGTGAAGCATCGTCTCGTCGATGCTCAGGCGCTCGCCCATGTTCTGCTCCAGCAGCACCCACTCGCCCGCATGTTCCTTCTGCTCCCAGTCGTCATACCCGCTCAGGTGCTCCTTGTAGGAACGACTGAGGTACTTACCGTCAGTCCGGAAGAAGCGCCCCACGCATTGGGCCGTCACTGGGTAGGTGTCCAACCATTTTTTTTAAGAAATCCGCAAACTCAACCGAGTAGCAGGTCCCTTCTGCCACCAAGGGCAGGCTTTCAAGGATGACGCTACGGCCGTCTTTGTCGAGCCAGCGACGGCGGCGCACATGCAGCAGCACCTTGTGCTCACGCTGGGGGAAGTCGTTGAACAGGCGGGGCTCTGTGAAGCCGTTGGGCTGAAGGTCGTGCCAGGTCACATCGCGAAGGTCGCGCTCATCAAGGTAGATGTGCAGGATACGGATAACAGTGCCCGTCTCGTCCTTCTCGTCAGTAATCTCTTCTTCTATCTTCGTGATCTCGAAGTAGTCAAGGATGCCGTTTGGCAGCATGAAGCGTACCAGCATCTCATAATCGAATGATGAATGTTTCTTTGCCATGGTGCAAAGATAACCATTTTCTTCGACATGAGTTCCGTTGCACTAAGATATTTTGGTTAGGCTGCATGGGGGGCTATCCACGGACATTTCCCCCTGCGCCATAAAAAGCTGATTGTAGCCGATGACACCACACTTGTCATCACGACTTATAATAACCCTCCTTTTCTTGAGTTGGTGCTTAAAGGAGTGTTGAGGCAACAGGTGATGCCCTGCGAAGTGATTATTGCTGATGATGGCTCTACTTCGGAAACGAAAGAGCTGATTGAACGATACAAGAAATGCTTTCCCGTCCCGCTTATTCACTCATGGATTCCCGACGAAGGCTTTCGGGCGGCCAAGTCACGCAATGTAGCTATCTCCAAAGCACACGGCGAATACATCATCACCATCGATGGCGACATTGTCATCTCCCCATCATTCGTAAAAGACCATGTTGCAGCTCGCGAGCCAGGCTATTTTATCAATGGAAGTCGCTCCCGACTGATGGAAAAGGCTACTCGCAAGCGTTGCGCCTCGTTAGACCCCCGTTTCTCTGTCTTCACCATCGGCTTGAAACGCCCTATGAACCTGCTTCGTATCCCCTGGTTACACCGTTTGGTTAAAGGGGCAAAAGGTATTGACAAGATTAGAGGTTGCAACATGTCCTTCTGGAAAGCTGACATCGTGGCTGTCAACGGCTTTGAAGAACGCTTCGTGGGTTGGGGCTGCGAAGATACAGAGCTAGTTGACCGTTTTTACAATATTGGCTTAAAACGTAAAAACATCAAAGGGTTGGCTTCTTGTGTACATCTATATCATCCCAAATCGGCTGTTAATTACAAAACACACAAAGCCAATATCCCCATTCGGGAGGAGACGGAACGGCTTCACAAGACAAGAGCAGACAAGGGCTTGGATCAATATTTATCATCAAGTTCCTCTTGAAATCCATTTGTAGGTTAGCGGGGAAGAAAGCCCCCTTTCAGGGGTATGCCCGTAGCTACTGAATCGACCACGTCGTGGTCGGCGAGTTGACCACGTCGTGGTCAGTTCATCGACTACGACGGGGTCGATTTAGAGGGTTACGGGGGATGGGTACGGTGGCGCGGTGGATGTCGTTGCAGACGGGACTGGCTTTGACAAATCTGACAGCATTTCCCCCCATTGCCACGCCTACCCCTTCCTCCCAAAACCTGTTTTCTTTTTCCTTCTGCATGGTTTCTTCTTCTTTTTCTTCTAAACACCCGAAAAATTTGTGTTATCACGAAAAAAAGTGTAACTTTGCCCACAAAAAATAAAAGAATGAAAGATTTTCTTAATTTTACAGTGGGGCCCGTCATGTCGTGCGACTCGGTGAGGGCTATCGGCAGCGAACAGGTTCCTTATTTCAGAACTCCTGCGTTTTCGGAGGTGATGTTGGAGAACGAGCGGCTGGTGAAACAGTTTGCTTCTGCTCCCGAGGATGCCCGTGTGACTTTCATAACGGGTTCGGGCACTGCCTCGATGGAGGCCGTGGTGATGAATGTGCTGTCGCCTTCGGACAAGGCGGTTGTCATCAATGGCGGTTCGTTCGGCGAACGGTTTGTGCAGCTGTGCCGAGTGCATGGCATTCCGCACCATGAGGTGAAATTGGCTTACGGAGAGCCTCTTGCGGAGGAACACCTGGCTGCGTTGGCTGACAAGGGGCTGACGGCCTTTTTGGTGAATATGCACGAGACTTCTACGGGGGTGCTCTATGACATGGACATGATTAGTCGCTTTTGCAGGGCGAACGGTCTGCTCCTGCTGGTGGATGCCATTAGTGCTTTTCTGGCTGACCCCTTCGACATGGAGGCTCTGGGAGCGGATGTGATGATAACTGGCTCGCAAAAGGCGTTGGCTTGTCCTCCAGGCATTTCGCTGATTGTGCTTTCGCCACGGGCTTTGGAGCGTGTGGAGGGGAATGAGACGCGTTGTATGTATCTGGATTTGAAAAGTGCGCTAAAGAATGGGGAACGTGGTCAGACTCCTTTCACCCCAGCTGTGGGCATCTTGCTCCAGATTCATCGGCGGTTGCAGGAGATAGCGTCGGCGGGCGGCGCGATGAGTGAGATACAACGTGTGAAGGCGTTGGCATCTGACTTCCGCCAGAAGGTTTCTGCCTTACCTTTTGAGATGTTCAGTCCATCTCCATCGAACGCTGTCACGGCATTGCGTCCCGTGAGTGGGTCGGCATACGGCATCTTCACGACGCTGAAGGATGAGTATGGAATATGGATTTGCCCCAATGGGGGTGATTTGCGGGACAGGATTTTCCGTGTGGGACATCTGGGTGCGCTGACGACGGAGGACAATACGGTGTTGGTGGATGCCATGCAGGACATGGTGAAAAGGGGGTTGATGGGATGAGGAAGGTCATTACATACGGAACTTACGACTTGCTGCACTATGGCCACATTCGGCTGTTGCAACGGGCAAAGGCTTTGGGTGACTATCTGATTGTGGGTGTCACCGCCGACAGCTTTGACCAGGCTCGTGGGAAGCTGAACGTGGAGCAGTCGCTCATGGAGCGGATTGAGGGGGTTCGGGCTACGGGCATTGCGGACGAAATCATTGTGGAGGAATATGAGGGTCAGAAGATAGATGACATACGTCGCTTGGGGGTGGATGTTTTCACGGTGGGCAGTGACTGGCGAGGCAAGTTTGACTATCTGAAGGAGTATTGCGAGGTGGTCTATCTGGACAGGACGAAAGGTGTGTCGAGTACGGAACTGCGCTCAGAGAGCCATTCGCTACGTCTGGGTCTGGTGGGGGAGTCTTCCATTCTGAACAAGGTGGAACGTGAAAGCCATTTTGTGAATGGAATGCAGATAAGTGGTGTGTGTGCCGCCAACAGTACACGTTTGACGAAGTCGCTGAAGCAAATGGCCATGCCCATGGAGCGTTTGGATGAGCTGGCAGAGGGGAGCGATGCGCTTTATATCATATCGAAACCTCGATTTCACTATCAGCATGTGCGGCTGGCTCTTTCCAAGGGTTGTCATGTGATGTGCGAATCTCCCATTGCCATTCGCCCTGCGGAATTGCAGGAGTTGCGGGCTTTGGCTCAACAGAAGGGTTGCCTGTTGGTGGACGGGTTGAAGACGGCTTTTTCGATGGCCTATTTCCGTCTCGTGTTGCTGGCTAAAAGTGGCATTATCGGCCAGATTGTCTCTGTGGATTCCACTTGTACGAGCATGGCAGATTTCGAAACGATGGACGATGGCGATGTGAAGTCGTTGTGGAATAGTATCAACGCATGGGGACCTACGGGGCTGCTGCCGATTTTCCAGTTGCTGGGCACGGACTATAGCCGTAAACTCATTGCGACACGTCTGCTGGATGGTGTGCCTGATTTCGACACGTTTACCAAAATCTCATTCTTCTATCCTCATGCGGTGGCCTCGATGAAAGTGGGACAAGGTGTGAAGTCGGAAGGTGAGCTAATCGTTTCTGGGACGAAGGGTTATATCTACGTTCCTGCTCCATGGTGGAAAACTGATTATTTTGAAATTCGCTATGAGAATCCAGCCGACAATCGTCGCTATTTTTATCAGTTGGATGGAGAGGGCATCCGCTTCGAACTGGTGTCGTTTATGAAAGCGATTCAGACGGGACAGCCCATGAACTATGTTGACGAAGCTATGTCGGCGGCTATTGTCTCTGTCATTAGTGATTTTTACGAAAGAAAAGATACGTTTCTTCTGTAACGAGGGGATTGTTGTTAAATCAAAAGGAAAGATGAATTATTACATTGGAATGGATTCGCCTAACACGGCGAAGCGGCATGTAGATGTACTGATGGCGCGGATGGGATTTCGCGATGTGGCTGTCAGGATGGGGAGGGGGAAAGTGGCTACTTTCTTCCGTAAATTGTTCAGTATGGTGAATCTGGCCACGAAGTTGAAACACGATGATGTGTTGGTCATCCAATATCCTTTCAAGAAGTTTTATGTCATCCAGTGCAGGATTGCTCATTGGAAGGGTGCGAAAATCATCACACTGATTCACGACTTGGGCACGTTTCGCCGACGCAAATTGACTGCGGAACAGGAGATGAAGCGACTCTCCCACACCGATGTGTTGATTGTGCATAACCCCAGCATGAATGAATGGCTGGTGAAGCATGGATGCCGAAAGCCGATGGTCAATCTGGGCATTTTTGACTATCTCTCGAAGGAAGAGCCTACGGCAACTCCTCACGTGTTGGGTGCCAAGCCGTCCATCGTCTTTGCAGGAGGCATCAGCAGGAGGAAAACGTCTTTCCTCTACGAACTGGATGCTGCCTTGGAGGGCTGCGTGTTCCACCTGTATGGCTCAGGTCTGGAGAAAGGGGCTGAGAAGGAGTGGAAAAACATGGTGTATCATGGTTCCATCGGGTCGGACGAGTTTATCCGCACGGCTGGTGCTGACTGGGGCTTGGTGTGGGATGGCGACACCATCGATGGCTGTTCGGGCATCTGGGGCAGCTATCTCCGTGTGAACAATCCGCATAAGGCTTCGTTTTATCTACGTGCAGGGCTGCCTGTCATTGTGTGGAAGGAGTCTGCCATGGCACCCTTCGTGACGGAGAATGGAGTGGGCATCACGGTGGGGTCGCTGCGCGAACTGCCTGAGAGACTGAGGGGTATGTCGGAGGAAGAGTATC
>JAEEGH010030566.1_pt1 | contig 10462 bp, 8 predicted proteins | sample 9134181 | NCBI WGS metagenome assembly JAEEGH01 (sample SAMN16246544, study PRJNA631951) | gut metagenome | biome: gut microbiome; feature: rumen; material: DP-attached | host: Bos | place: Iran: Karaj | collected 2018-10 | reverse complement strand
CGAATTTAGTGAAATTTTCATAACTTTTTTCTTCTACTTTTCTTCTACTTTACTTCTACTAACCTTCTACTAATCCTCTACTATCCCTCTACTAACTGGCTACCTTATCTCGACAAACAGGAAGCCTTGGGCACATACTATATTCCCACTGTGGGAATGTTATGTTCCCAGGCTGGGAACACCATATTCCCAGTGTGGGAACATTTCTTCCATCTGATGGAAATCATGAATCTTGCACGTCACTTAAGGACAACACCACGCCTTCTTCCTATGTGTAGATGATTGGTAGAGGAAAGGTAGAAGGAAAGTAGATGGAAAGTAGAAGTAAAACTTCTGCTAAAATCCTTAAAAACAGCAATATACATACATTTTAGTAGAGGCAAACAAATCATTGTAGTCTTTCACCCAATAGTATGGTCTGTTACAAACACAAATCGTTTGACAGCTTCATGGTTTTGTAGAATCAGAATATCCGGTTTTGGCCTTTCCATTTTTCTATGAGGTTTAGATGTTAGTCTATGTTGTGGCCTGAAAGAGAAAGCCTCAGAAGATCAACTACAATTGACAACTATCGCCATTCTTGAAAGATACAAATAGCTAAAGCTCGGCTTCTATGAACGTTTCTATAGCAACTTCTATCCTCAGGCCATCATCAGAAGCATGAAACTCTTCCTTCAAGAACGCAATTTGGCTATCGATGCTTATTTGCGAGAATTGAGAGAGATGTTAAAGGGGAAAGACTCGTCTCAATTGACTTGTTCCAATAGAAATGATAAGATTTCTATCGAAAAAAGTTTGGAGTGAAGTAAAATCTCACAGAAAAGTTGTATCTTTGCACCAAAGTTTTGATGATATGCCAATAAATAAAAATGCTTTCATAAGATACAAGATACTGGACAAGTGTTTTAGCGACAGATACCATAAGTATTTCATTGAAGATCTTATGGAGAAAGTCAATGAGCAGTTGGAAGATGCTGGTGTTAAGCCAGTGTCTAAAAAACAGATATACGATGATATCAAGTTTATGAAGAGTGTCGATGGTTGGGAAGCGCCTATCGAATCTTGTCAATATGGCAAACGTAAGTATCTTAGATACAGTTACGATTTCTCTATTAATGAGACACCGATTACTGAGATGGAAATCGAACAACTTGAGACATTGATTACTTCTCTTTCTCGTTTGCAGGGTATTCCAATGTATGATTGGGTAGAAGAACTTTTGGGCAATTTGCGTTATAGATTCGGGTTAAGAGGAATTGATACAAACTGTATAGGTTTTGAGCAAAATCGTGATTTGCAGGGTTTGAGATACCTCGCAGACCTGATTAATTGCGTCATCAAGCGCCAGCCTGTTATCATTGACTATCATCCATTTGGTAGAGACGTATTGAAATGGACCATCCACCCTTACTATTTGAAACAATATAATAATAGGTGGTTTCTATTGGGTTTTAACTCTGAATATGAAGATCTGTCGATTGTAGCGTTGGACAGAATTGAAGGCGTGGCCCATGCAGACATTACTTTCAAGAGGAATCTTGATTTCAATTTTGATGCTTACTTCCGTGATATTATTGGAGTATCTATAGAAAAAGGTAAAGAAGTGGAGCATGTCCGATTGAAATTCTCGCCAGATCGTCTTCCTTATGTCCTTTCAAAACCTATTCACTATTCCCAAGAAATAGAGAACGAAACAGAGGGCATTATCTCTCTCGACGTGATACCAAACAAAGAACTCATCTCTGAACTTATTTGGTTCTGTGATGATGTTGAAGTGCTATCTCCTGAATCACTAAGGGAAGAAATTAAAGAGAAAATTGCAAAAATGTATCAGAATTATTTTGGTGTGAAGAATGACTGCACAACAACGCATTAATTTTGCAGCCAGAAACCAAAAACAAAAAGAAAATGAGTACAACAAACAACAACACCACAAACTACACAGTAGAGAACCTCGTAGCCAAGTATCGTGACTATGTTGATGATCATTGCCCTAAATCCTATAGTGTATGTGAAGGAAAAGACGGGAATTTGGTAGATGTATATACTCCATTACCTCCTTATTGTAATACTGGAGAACAATTGCTAATTTCCTTATATAAGGCAACCGAAGGTAATAATATCAATAAGGAAATTGAAAAAGCATTGTTGGAATATGAAAATGCTTTCTATAAAGATGCTTTGTCAGAAGACGAATATGCTTATCTCTGCATGCACTATTCCGAGACAGTTTCTTACCTATTTGCTCATAGGGACGAATGGAATGTTATGGGAAAAGAATTGAGACGTGGCATTTCAAAAGAAAGACTGAGACTCGTCCACGAGTATATTAAGCCACAGAAAGGATCTAAAATCTTTATCGCTGATACAGAATATTGTGACCTTGCTGTTCAATTCCCCAATTGTGTGGTGGAAGGCTTCACAGGATGGAATTATAAGCATAAGGAGGTTTGGGCCATAGGTCAAATTCGTTTATTGGCAATGGGGATCGAATCAAGAATAGTACCAGGAAAGGAAGTTGATGATAAATATACTTATTCTCTACCAGAGGTTGGGAGTGTGGATTATGTAATCGTACGCGTCAATGAGAACAAGTATTTTGCTCAAACAATATTTGGAACAGAATGCACTGACATAGAGGCCCTCTATGACCTTCTTAAACCGAATGGAAAAATGCTATTCTTCTCAGAGACGGGAAATGAACTGGCTGGTACAAAGAAAAACGATTTCCTCAATTTTAGGAAAAGAATCGTTAATGATAAGTCAATATCTTCTTTAGTGAAATATGAAGACAAAGCAATTATTGGTGACGGAAAGATTAATTATATCATGCTTGATATAATAAAATCTTTGAATCAGACAGTTTCCATAATTGATGAAACAAAGTCAAACAAGAAGGTAATCCCTGCTGGAAATATTGACAGTGATATCCTTTGGCCTAGTTTCTATATGGCAAATCGACCTTCAGATTGGAAACCTTTATCTTCTATAGCAGAGCTTTTTCCAGATATTAGTCTTGCGAAATTCGTTAAAGGCAAAGGTTACGTACTTCCAGAGGAAGCCAAAGATATGTTGCTTGTTCAGCCTAATACTTTTGGAGATAGCTATAAGGATGCAAATCTGTGGCAGAAATCCGTGTGTTATGTTAATGACCCTGTTTTTGATGAAAGTGATTGGATTGATTTCCATGTAGTAAAGAAACCTTGCATACTATTAAGTGGAAATAAAGAGACTCTAAAAGCTGGCTATACGAGAAGAGTTCCGGAAAACGGATTTGCTTACATAGCAGGTTGTGCTTTAGTGCCTAAAGATGGTATTGATTTGCGATATTTAACAGCATTGCTTTTTGAGCCTGCAATTAAAAATCAGATACTTACAATCTGTGATGGTAGTGTGAGTCACTATACTATGTCATTGATACTTGACAAAATTCTCATACCAGACCATGATGAGTTGGAGCAGATGAAATTCTTAGCTGAAGCGAATTATGAGGCTTGGGGGGCTACACAGGAAGAGATGAAAAAGGAGCACGAAAACTATACCAAAGCTGTGAGAATGCGCAAACATTCTTTGTCACAGTCAGTTTTAGCAATGAAATCAACATTCTCGGCATTGAACAAGTATCGCGTCCGTAATAATGGTTTGATAAAGGATAATGATGCAATATCTCCAGTAGCAGAAATAACTGCAGGTGATACTTTTGAATTGTTATTGAAAGATTTAGATGATTTGGGAATAAAGGTTGACCATATCGCAGATGTTGAGTATACATTTAATAATCCAGAGTGGATTGATCCTGAAAAATATATAGAAGATTATGTCGCAAAGAACCAAAATGGTTGGCTTACCTTTAAACCAGTATTAGCATGGTCTCATGGTAATAATGTAGCAAAGGATAAGATGATAGATATTACTAGTGGGAAGATAATAGAAAAAGGAAATACAATTAATACATTCCTTTTCCCCAAAGACGCATTAGATAAAATATTCAATAATATTGTTTCTAATGCTAAGGCATATGGCTTTACGGACAATCAAAGAAGGGATTATATATTACGGTTTTCATGGCATTATGATGGCATAGCCTTAGCTCTTATAATAGAAAATAATGGCACGCCTATTCCGTCAGACAGAGATACAGCATCACTTCTGGAATACGGAGTTTCATCGGCACTTAACAAAGATGGTCATAATGGTATAGGATGCAGTGAGATTCGAGAAATCATGAGTGAATATAATGGAAATGTTAGAATCGTTTCTTCTCCGGATGAGCATTTCACCGTGAAGTATGTTCTTACTTTTGAGCGTTGTAATTGCATAGAAGTTCAATCACTTAAAATAATAAAGGATGAGAAAAAGTAATTCAAATTTGGTACAAGTGCTATGGGTTGAGGATGATCCAGAGTTAATCCAACCATTTCGTCTCCCTATGGATGCTGCAAACTACGGTTTACAATTAGTTAGTTATCCTTGTTGGGATGACGCAAAAGTTGCATTAGAAAATGAATTTGACCGCTGGTCGGCCATCATTCTTGATGCCAAGTGTAAATACCATCGCGATAGTAAGGACAATGCAGTTAAATTTCTTGGAGAAGCATTGAAAGATATTTCTAAAATCTGTGAAAGCAAAAAGCGTACAATTCCTTGGTATGTTCTTACGGGAGGCGCAGAGACAGAGGTTGCAGATTCCATTAATGACGAACGCTTGAAGTGGGATGCCGATTGGACAAACAGTAAAAACAGGACCTATTATTCTAAAAACACCGATACTGAGGATTTATTCCATCGTATAAAGTATCATTCCCACAAATCTCCTCGCATTCAAATACAGGAATTTTATAGGATTGTTTTTGAAGCGATTGAAGAGTGTGGCATTGACGATGCAGCATACAATGCTTTAGAAGATTTGCTTGTTCCAATTCATTTCCCTGACATAATTGATGATAAGGATTACAACGACAAGTTTGAAAAGGCAAGGGAAATTCTTGAATACATTTTCCGTTCGATGTCCGAACATGGCCTACTCCCAGATTGGGGAAAACAAATAAACCTGCAGTGGTCAAGTTGTATACTTGCTGGAAAGCCTGCTCTTAACAAGAAAGGAGTTACTGTCATCCAAAGTAACAAGCGTATATTACCTGAAGCGATGGCAAAAATGGTAAAGACAATGGTAAATGTCATTCCTCCTTTCTGTCATTCAGATGGAGGTAACGAAGAAGGAGTGAGCAAGAAGGAATATATGCAGTATGTAAGTTCTTCAACTTTCCTTTTGCGAAGCTTTACTTTACAACTCTGTGATTTCATCCTTTGGTATAGCAATTATTTACGTGAGCATCCTGATGAAGAATTGAATGCATTAGAATGGGAGGTAATAGGTAAAAACGCTATAAAAAACTAGCAACTAAACGGAATGGGAATCTGACAATAGTCGATAACCACATCATAGATGGCCACTTCGTTGACGTTAATATCCTCGTCAACCTTGATCATCTTGTCCATCAGGGCTGCGAAGTACTCTTTCTGCTCATCGGTGAAATTCTTGATGTCGAGCAAAGCAATGAGTGATGATTTGCTGCTGATTTCGTCTTTTGATGTTTTGGGTAAATCCAACTCATCCAAAAGTATATAAAAGAAGTTTGTCTCTCTTGCATCGACACGACCGTCTGCATGTATAATATCCAGCAGCACGCGCATAACGGCTATTTTCTGATTGTAGTTTAAGATGTCCATAACTTATTTTTGTGCAAAATTACATAAATAATTCCTGTTTTTGTTCATACTCTCAATTATTTTTGCTATTTTTGTGGCGTAAAAAGTAATAATTAACAAATGAGCGAGTCATTCTTGTATTCAATAGGGCATAGCAATAAAACCGTTGAGGAACTTATTAGCGAGTTAAGACTGTATGGTATACAGTACTTAATTGACGTGCGCTCAATGCCTTATTCCAAGTACCATCCTCATTTCAATAGAGAATCACTGAAATTTGCCATTAGCCAAACTGGCGACATCAAGTATGGCTATATGGGCGATGTGATTGGTGGACTGCCACAGAATGATGATTGCTATACCGAAGGAAAGGTTGATTATGGCAAAATTCGTAAGATGCCCTTCTTCATAGAAGGTATAGATAGGCTTGTTAAGGCAAACGAACAAGGTTATAAGACTTGCGTGATGTGTAGTGAGGGTGATCCCAGCATGTGCCATCGTTCAAAACTGATAGGTGAAGCTCTAAGAGAAAGGGGTATCATTCTTCAGCATATTTGTCTCGGACACAATGGCAAACCTATTTTGAAAAGTCAGATAGATGTTATCAATGAGGTTAATAAGGGGGCAAGCATTATCAACCTTTTTGGTGAATCTGAGAATCTTACTTCAAGGAAAGTCTATAAAGAAGGATGAAAATCTATACTATTGGCGTTTATGGCAGCACCGAAGAGGATTTCTTTGGTAAGCTTACAAAGTTTCAGATAGATCTTTTCTGTGACATCAGACAACGCAGAGGTGTAAGAGGACGACAATATGCTTTTGTCAATAGTAATTATCTCCAAAAGAAACTTTCCGAGTTGGGAATAGGCTATTTGTATGAAAAGCGATTTGCCCCAACGAGGGAGATCCGTGAAATGCAATGGGCTGAAGACAAAGAGGAGCATCAGACAAAGAAGTCACGTGAGACATTAGGACATGCCTTTTGTTGTGGTTACGAGCAATTGATATTAGACAAAGAGAATCTTGACGAATTAATGGCCTCGTTTGATTCAAAGAATGCTCAGCGTGTTGTTTTATTCTGCTTGGAATCTCGCCCAGAAGCGTGCCACAGATCATTATTGGCCCATCGCTTATCAGAGAAATATCATTTGGAAGTTGTTCACTTATAAATCAAAAAGGACAATGGAAGTGCTAATTGTATCGCGGACGCGAATGAAGAATGGTGTATGCTGTGGAGGTATAGACCTCGCGAATGGCGAGTTCGTCAGATTACATGACCATTGGGGAAAGAACCTCACAGATTCTGCTCCTTTCCAAATTGGCGATGTTTATAATTTAGATTATCGTACAGCTGTTAATTGTCGACCTATTCCTCATATTGAGGATAAGGAAGTTTTACCAGATTGTGAGAAGCTAAAGCAACTGACTGCTACTGAATTTATTGATGAGATCGACAGATTGGTGGATGTTCCCAATGGTGGTATAGAAACCATTTTCGAAGGGAAGTTGCGTCGTTCCACCTTTGCAACATACATTTCACCAAAAGACATTCCCCAATTTAGTGTTTGTTTCTGGCGCCCCAATGCGCCTCTTATCAAATCTGGCTTCTTGGGTAAAACCAAATATTGGTTTAGCGGTAGCTATGCTATCAACTATGTTGGTTTTCAGGAGCCAATAGAAGTAATACCTGCAGGTACACTTCTTAGAATGTCATTGGCTAATTGGTGGTCGCCTGATGATATTACTGAAAAGCGGTGCTACCTGCAATTATCGGGCTGGTTCGGGCTATAACCATTTTTTTTAGGATTTTGCTAACTTTTTATTTGTTGTGAAGAACAACTTCACAACAGAGTCGTAATTTTGCCATCAGAAACAAAGTTGCGACAATATGAGGAGCAAAGACAATTTCAAACTGGACACCCAGAACGTTGAACAGCAGAAAGCGTTTGACTTGGTTGCAAATACTAATACTTGCCTCTTTATAACAGGCAAAGCCGGTACTGGTAAGACCACTTTCATCAAGCGCATTCAGGAAGAAATCAACAAGAACTTCTTGGTATTGGCCCCAACAGGTATTGCCGCTATTGCGGTAGGCGGTCAGACCATGCACTCTTTCTTTGGCTTTCCTATGCAGGCAATGGGACCTCACACAGAAATGAGCCTCTCTAATGATAAGTTCCAGATTCTCAAAGAAACGGATACTATCATTGTAGATGAGGCCTCGATGGTAAGAAGTGATATGGTGGATGGTATGGACAGATGTCTGCGTATGGTATTCAAAACCAATATGCCTTTTGGTGGCAAACAGGTTGTCTTCGTTGGTGACTTGTTCCAACTTCCTCCAGTAGTCAAAGAAGGTAGTGCTGATGCAGAGATGTTGCACGATCTCTATGGTTCAGGTCTTCCCTTTTTCTATAAAGCATTTGTACTGAAGAGAATGAATCTGCCAAAGATTGAATTCCAGAAGGTGTATCGTCAGAGCGATGAGAATTTTCTTAACATCCTGAACAAAATGCGTGATGGGGAGGTTACGAATGAGGATTTGGCTTTGCTTAATGAGCATGTTAAAAGGGATGCTAATAGCGATGATTACTCAGTGACACTGACATCCTTTAACTATATGGCAGAAAAGATCAACGACGAGAAATTGAATGCCATCGAAGAAGAGGAGTTTTGTTATCAAGCCGAAATACATGATGACTTCAAGAAGAGTGATGCTCCTGTGCCAGAGTTCCTTAGATTGAAAGTCGGTGCCCAGGTGATCTTCTGTCGTAACTATCCTCAGGCTGGATATATGAATGGCACGATAGGTAAGGTTTCGAAGTTGGACGAAGAGCATATCTTTGTCACATTGGAGAACGGTGCAGAAATCAACGTAAGCAGAGTTGATTGGGAGAATCTTCAGAGTAAGTATAATAGCCAGACTCATAAAATGGAATCGGAGGTTGTTGGCTCGTTTACTCAGTTCCCTCTGAAGTTAGCATGGGCCATCACTATCCATAAGTCACAAGGAATGACATTCGACAAGATGCATTTCGATCTTTCTCGTGGTACCTTCCAAGCAGGACAGGCATACGTTGCCATCAGTCGTCTGCGCTCATTGGATGGCCTGACTCTCAGCAACCCTATCCGTCCCCACCATGTTACTCAGAATCAGGAGGTACGGGTATTCGCAAACTCTTTCAATGATGTTGACATGATCAATGACGAATTGGAAACTGGAAAGACTATATATAAGTATCTGATAGCAAAGAATTATAACATGGCATCAAAGTCGTGCTTGAAACTTGTGGTGAATAAGATTCATAATAACGATCTTAGGAATGCTGCTTTGATCGCTAAGAGGATGTTCGATATCATGCTGGATGACAGTTGTCTGAAGGGTATGACAAAGGATATGAAGCTGTTGAAGGATTGCAGTATGACTTGCAACTTCTTAAATGCCGTAATCTGTCTTTATGGCAATCGATATGAGGAAGCCATTGGCTATGCTGATATGGTTCTTTGTAGAAGAACTTGTCTGGAAGCGATGTTCATCAAAGGACGTGCGCTCTATGAACTCAAAAGAAATGACGAGGCATACGACGTGGTATATCAGATTATCAGCATTTCTAAAGATGGAGAAGAGAAAAAGGCTATCGACAAGAAACTGCTCCTCTTTGAGGCAAGAGTTAATGAGCGTATTGGTAATTCCGTACTTCCTTTCGCTAAACAGTTGATTTCTCTTTGTCCGGAGTTCCTATTCTCATACATTATGATCAGAAAAGAATTGGAAGCCTCGGGAGTGGAGATTGTCTTTGATCCAGAGGAAGAGCATACAGACATGCTGAAGGCATTCGCAGACAAGAGTATTTCAAATCAGGATTACTTGAAAATGCTTAAGCAGTGTGATGAAGAGAAAAGCATGAAAAAACTTCGTAGGACTCTCTCAAAGATATAAAAAATACACCTGATAGTTTGAATTGCTTCAGGGACTACCAGAAATTAACAGTGCAAAGGTATGAATAATTATCGTTCTTTGAAATCAAATTCATCACAAAATCAGATTTTAATTTCAAAATTGGCGCGATTTGGTCCAATTTGACAATTAAAATCTTAAATTCGGCAGTTTTATTCTGTCTTTAATCTCAATGTGACCTTCTTTTGTTGAAGTGCAATTGTCCGAAGCAATCAAAAATCTTTTGAATCCGTCGGACAATTGCGATGAACATAGTGTTATGCTGAAAAAACACCTGATGGAACTCACGCAAGTTGGCACAACTCATAGGTTTCCAGAAATTACTTATCATCTTAGACAGATAGATGAGAGTGGAGAACACCAATTGTCCGAAATAATTCGAAAAATTCGAATTCCGTCGGACAAATGCGATGAATAGGGCGTTCTGCTGTATAATCTGGATGCGATTATTGCCGTTGGTTATCGTGTGAACAGTTACGAGGCCGTCCTACAAAAATCTTAAAAGCCTCGAAGAATTGAAAGTGAACTTTCTTCTTCGAAGCTTTTTATCTTTTGTTCAAAAGCGGGATTGGCTTCGCCGATCCCCGTGTGATCCCGTTGGGATTCAAACCCAAGACCTTCAGAACCGGAAACAAACGCTGAAATCTCCCAAAACGCCTTTATTTATCGGCCTTTCAAGGATTTGCCCTTTTCACTTTGCGGCTATTTTGCGGCTATCATAGACGGGAACTTGGTTCATTTGCTTATTTCTCTTTAAATTGTTACTTGTCTTCAATGACCTCAAAAGCCTTGGGA
>JAEEGH010030565.1_pt1 | contig 10462 bp, 8 predicted proteins | sample 9134181 | NCBI WGS metagenome assembly JAEEGH01 (sample SAMN16246544, study PRJNA631951) | gut metagenome | biome: gut microbiome; feature: rumen; material: DP-attached | host: Bos | place: Iran: Karaj | collected 2018-10 | reverse complement strand
TATATCATAATATATTATCTTCCCTAAAATCCATCTCTTGAACATCGATGGATTGAAAAATGGTTATGGCGTATCGAGAAATTGTATTATATTTGCATTACGAAAAAAGTCGTAACGAAAAAATGCGTAATATGGAGAACCCTTTCAAGTTTGGCACGATCGTCGAGGAAGAGTATTTCACTGACAGAGTGAAGGAGGTCGCCTATATCAAGGAGTTTGTGAACAGCGCAAACCACCTGGTAATCATCAGTCCGCGCCGTTTCGGCAAGAGCAGTGTGGTGGCGAAGGCTGTCAAGCAGACAGGCAGAAAGCACATAACCGTGAATCTTCAGCAAGTGACATCGGTCTCCGATTTGTCCGCAAAGTTGTTGCGGGAATTCTTCAAGGTACACCCCCTGGAGCGTGTACGCCACTTGATTACGCACTTCCGCATTATCCCGACCGTATCTTCGAATCCTATTACCGGATCGATGGACGTGTCTTTCCAGCCGGGCGTTGATGACAGTGTTGTCCTGGAGGATGTGATGACGCTGATTGAGCAGGCGCATTCAGAACGGGATCGTATCATCATCGTGCTGGATGAGTTCCAAGAGATTCGTGACTTGGCTCCTAAACTGGATAAAAAGCTTCGCTCAATCATGCAGGAGCAGAAGCATATCAACTATATCCTCCTGGGCAGTCAAGAAAGCATGATGACGGACATCTTTGAGAACAAGAAGTCTCCTTTCTATCATTTCGGCGAAATGATGCGACTTGGAAAACTCCCGCGTGAGGACTTCCACCGCTACCTCTCTGAGCGTCTTGCCGGATGCTATCCGGACACCTGTGATGCGTTGGCCGATAGTATCCTTGACTATACCGGATGTCATCCATATTATTCGCAACAGTTGGCGGCTAATGTGTGGCAGGTTGGTGTTTTACAACCTGGGATAGCCGATCCCTTTAAGACTGCCATCGATCATATCGTTACCACCCATGGATTGGATTATGAAAGACTATGGATGAACTTCAAAAGGACGAACAAGTGGATCATGCAACGCTTGTCATCCGGAAAGCCACTGCAGACGGGAGAGTACCGTACAAGCACGGTTTACAGCGCTCTGAAACGGATGCAGAAAGATGGCTACGTGATATACTCTGACCATTACGAGATGGAGGATCCTTTCTTCCGTGAGTGGATAGTTAGGGAGAACAAGTAAGGACAGTTATTGGCTTGGGGATTCCGGCTCAAAGATAACACTATTTCGAGCGAAATAACGCATGAAGAAGGACTGGACAGTATTCAGTTATTGGGATTTAATCGCTATATTTAGGCCGATTAATCCATTTTGCCATGAGACTGTTTTCTTTGTTCTTGAGTATGTCTCTTTTTGGCGGAGCGTTGATGCCCGGGCCTTTGGATGGGGTATATCATTCCGAATACCTCACAATGAATATTTGCGACAGTCTTGCGACATTCACCTTCTCAGAGGGGCATGGTATCACTTATACTGTAGCTGTTTGTACGTTAAAGGAGGAAACAGACAACTTCGTTCGTCTAGACAGTGCTTCACCTTATGACAGGGTGGAGGATTGTATTCAATTCGAGGAATCCTTTTCGGCTGATTGTGACCCGGACAGTGTTTATGTAACATTTGTTTTTCCTGTCCGTAACGAAGAGTATTTGATTACTGTATGTGATAACGATACTATGTCATTCAAAACATACAAAGAAATCAAATATCCTGAGCAGAAAACAGTGGTCATTCCTCGTTTAATTCCCAGCCAGAATCATTTCTCCTGGGGAATAAGTACCGAAGGGTCCTTCTCTTATGAGGATATGCTTCATATATACTTACCCAAGTGGCTATGGCCTGTGTTCCCTCTCCGTTACCGGAATTATAATACAAACGTCCTTCATGTCACCGTTTCCTGTATCGATGACCAATTCTTTGGTCAGACCTGGATACAAGGGGAATATATGAAGGTCTGTGACGAAGGTTTGCTTTGGCGAGGCCAACTGTTTAAGCGGGAAGAGAAGAAAGAGGACGACCGTCTGCCACAGCCTTTGGTCACCATTCCGGAAACGCAAAACCATCTTTAACAGCTGAGAACAGGTCATTCCTTTATGTAAAGAATAAGAACAAAGATGAGGTCTCAATAAAGCATAACGCTAACTGGTTGACAATAAATCAGTTAGCGTTTTCTATGTAGACTACACAGGTAAAATCTCGAACCTTTTGGAGGACATAAAGAAGGTGGAAAGATTTGTGCAATATATTGAAAAACAGGGAAGTGGGAATTTGACAGAAATGGAGAACACAGAGCCTTCAAAAACCGTGAAAAATAAGGTTCGAAAAGGGGCATTATCGCGTTTGTGATAGTTCTTTGTATTCGTCTGATAATAAGAGATTTATCGTTTGGGACTATTTAGCTGTTTTGGGCCTTGTCGAACTTCTCGGATGTTCTCTTGGCGCTGGATTGGTATGTGGAAAGCGTTTAGAGAGGATTGAACGAGAACTAATTGGGCGGTGCGATAATTGCAGCAAATCGTGAAAACAAAAAAGGATGCACCGATTCCACTTCTGCTTTTTCTTCGTGACGGCAAGCTGTGTTCTCTTTTCATTGTCTTGTGCACATCGGCAGGATATTCATACCGGGTTCAGAGATGTACCCCAAGGTTCTGTCGTGTTTGATTTAGATCCGTACGCATTTCCGGCATCGGACATCAAATTGTTCGACGTAGTTAAATCGGGAGGTCTGTATTATTGTAAGTTCTATGAGAGCAATCGCAGCGCGAAAGGGACTCCAAGTCGGGACCACCTGATGGCTTTTTCCCTCCGAGACAGGAAGCCTCGATGGTTACCGTTACCTGGGGATTATAATATTAGGTGCATTTTCTCGCAGAGTGATTCTTTGTTCGCGGAGATACAGCATTGGCATCCCTTGGCCGACTGTGAGCGATACTTTTATTTTGATCCGGATGCATGGAAATGGAAACCTTATGTCGCTCCGCTTTACTTTGGCGACAGCCGTTACGATGATGCTGAATGGAGAGTCCTATCTGCCGTTCATGGAGATATTGGGGGCATGTGGTTTATCGACAAGAGTTCTTCCAAGGAATATCTTTTCTGGGGTCTGGGCGGGCAGGTGCATAGGATTGACGGCTCCTTTTATGTTGTTGGAAAGACTAGGGTGTATGAAATAACCGATCCTACGACCGGCTTCCTATGCGATTCCTCGGCGACCTATGAGTGTATTAAGGCCGATCAATTCCCTCCAATCCCTTATTTCGAAAGCTTCTATTCTTCCCGGGGGCAGGCCTATATGCCCGTCGTCCAGTATGATGACTGTAACCCTACTGTCCGGATACGGGAAGATATGTGGACGGATGCTTCTGTCACCTTTTTCAGTGGCTATAATAGAGAAGTGAATGCGGATACGCTCATCACCGGCTCGTTCCAATCCGGAGGCCAGTTGCATTGCCTGTTGGAGACTCCTACCGCCACGGTTCTAGCCCGATGGGAGGATGGTCGTATGGTCACGGTCCATGAATTCCAAAAGTTCGAGCAGTTAACCAGACCCTCCGGCCTGACTGGTCATGCCTATCCTGATACGGATCGGCCGGGTGACGAAGCCTTCTTGATCCTAGCAAAACGGGGAGAGGGTACTTACGACTTATATGAGATGACGGGAGAGGGCAACTCACAATTACGTCTGACTTATCCCCACGGGTTGGAACCGGTCGGACAGGATGGTTTTGAATCCCTTTTTGCTTTCTTGCTTGATAACTGGGGGAGACTTTCCTACGATGATGTAGTCCGGGTCGAGGAATCTATGGGGGCAAAAGTAAGTTACAAAGGGGGGAATGAGGAGAGGAAGGGTATCCTTCTTGAAGAAATTCTATCGGCGGAAGAATCTTATCGCTTAGACGCCCTTACCAAACAAATCGGGAATGATTATTTCATGTACTCGGATTATTGGGTCGCCGAATCCGATTCTTCTGTTTCTGCCGTTTTACTGTCGTGGGAGGATGCTTATCTTTATCATCCCGGTTCTTGTTTTGACGGGGATGCCAAGGCCGATAAGATAGAAGATGTCGTTATCCGTCGATGCGGACCGGGCAAGGAAGTTCCACAGAAGGATTACTCGTTGGGATATACTGAGTGGCAGTCCGGAGATCTGACAATCCGGTTTTACAGAACCTACGGCCTCGAGCTTGCGATTTATTGAAAGAGTCGAAAGCTTTTGTCCATTTAATAGTGCCCGTACAGGTCCATCGTTTGGACCGGTACAAGCAAAAAAGGCCGAAAACGCTCGTATGGGTCCATGATTTGGACCGGTACGAGCACCCATATCATCTAAAGCCCGGTAAAACAGAAAAGCCAGCCGTGATGGCTGGCTTGCTGTGTAGACTACTCAGGTAAAATCTCGAACCTTTTAGAGGACCTTAGGAAGGTTGAAAAGTTTGCGCAATATATTGAAAACCAGGAAAATAAATAATCGGTAGAAATGTAGGGCTTACAAAATTGACTTCGAAAATGTGATAATTGCGGTTCGAATAAGGTCGCAATCCCGCTTGTTCAAAACTATTCTTTATTCGTTTACTGGAACAATGTTCAATGCGTCTTCAGGGAAAAGATTAGCTTTCTGGATTTCCTCTATGAAATGCTCCAGTCCATCCTTTCGCCACATTTTCAAGAAAATAACCGTGCCGTCCTCGGTATGTTCGATTTTATACTTCGAAGCGTCTATATCCCACTTGCTGGTTGGAACACTGCCGTCACCCTTAATCCCGTCATACGTACAGTTACCATCGACATAAAACAGATGTTTATACCATTGGCCGGCTGCATAATACGGGTTAAATGACAGCGGAAAAGCTTTCCTGAGTCCTTCAAGCGTGATCTTACCTTGCAACTGGGCCCATTTCTTAACAATGCACAACGCTGTTTCGCCTTTGCCCAAGGGCTTGCTATTCAGGCGCTCATTTTGATAGTAAACATTGTACTTTGTGGTATCGCGTTTCGCGACTTCCTGAAGAAGTGCCTCCACTTTCTTCCTATCTTCCAGTTTCATCCCATTGATGACAGCTGTCAACAGGCGCCTGTTCTTGTCCCAGAAAGAAGCAAGAAGATCCTTGCAATCGTCATTCACATTCAGTGAAACTGAATCTGTTTCAATGCCATTTCGCTTTGCGATTTCCTGAATTTTCGTAAAACGGATGTTCTGCTTCCACTCTCCGCCAATGATGTCCGGGTCTTGTACTCCTTTGTCCAATAACTGAGCAAGGACTTCTGCCCTAGGCTGATGATCGAAGTAAGTATCGCCCAATTTCCATAAGTTGGATTCTGCCGCTGCAATGGCCGCATCGGTCAGTAGCGGCTGATACTTCTTCCATACGTTTGATAGTTCCTCAGCGTGTTCTTTCCCGATGGCGATGCTGGGGCGCATCACCTTCCCGTTAAGGCTGGGATACACCAATTGGTTTAGGAATTCCTCCAGGAAGAAACGGCGGCGGGAAGAGAGGTTGGAAGAAGCAAGCATCGGCATAATAATGCCATCGACAAGGTCCTGATAGTTGATCTGGATGAAATGCTTGTCGATCCCGGCGTTGGCGTTCGGGATATCAGGAGTCAGATATACATACAATTGAATGGTCTCCTTCCCGTCAATAACGTCCTTTGTGCCTGCACCGAATTCGACCGAGCCAAATTTTGAACCCAGATAGTATCTTGCAGTCTGCGAGGCGTCGTCATACGCAGGGACCCCCGTTATCTTATTGACCTTTTTGCCGCCTTCGGACGAGTCGATTTTATTCTCAATGATGATTTGAAGCTTTTGGGCTTTCAATTCTGCGGCTTTGATGCTACATTCAATGAACAGATCTATGCGATCCTGGCTTTTTGCCGCTACCTTTTTGAGTTGATCCACGGGAAGTGCTCCCTCAACCCGTACTTTTTTATCGACAATCGCTTGCGCTAAAACACTGACAGGAACCTCTGTGTCGACTTTAATAGCATCCAAGGACAACTGCCTGGTTACGATACTCTTCTTGACATCGAGGTTTTTCAGAATCGTATCCACCCCCGGCTGCTGTTCTTCACTCCGTCGCACAAGGATATCCAGAAGGAAAGCCAACGGGCTGCATGTTCCATCATCCGAGCCATTGTCCGAAAAGAGCCATCTCAGAAAGGCGCTATAAGTGGTTTCGCTTCTTTCTTTCGAGATAATCTCAAAGAAAGAAGCCTTGTTGAATTTTTCCCGCAAGGCAACGACTCGTTTGTCACTGTTAAAAGCGATGATTTCTGAAAGATACTGGTTGTAATCCATTTTGTATTAGGTTTTAACTGTTTGATATTTCTGCTCAACTCAGATGCGATAATCGCTTAGCCAATGGTGGTGAATTCAATTTAGAAGTGCAACACTTCAAAAGTCAAAATTAAATAATTGTTTACAAAATTCCAACGGCGTCCTGTAGCCGAGTGACTCTCGGGGCCTGTAGTTCCCAAAATAAAAGGGGTCTAGATATAAGGTTAGAAACCGATGCGCCGATAGGTTTGACTGTCGATCTTTTCGGCCTTGCAATAGGCATGAAGGATGTCCATGGAAGAAGTCTCTCTGCCATACAGGATGGAATTGATAGAGAATTTGCGAGCGACGTTTTCCATCTGGCCACCACTGAGGTCGTAGGCCGAAGCGAGGGCAGCGCACTCGGCCGGGGTGAGGGAGGGGAGCATCGTATGCCAGATCTTCTCCCGGACGGACGCGTCAGGCCGCTCGAAACGGATCTTGTAGAGGAAGCGTCGCTCGAAGGCCGGGTCGAGGTTCTGGGTCAGGTTGGTCGTGGCGATGAGGATCCCGTCCAGGGACTCCATCTCCTCCAGGATGATGTTCTGGATACTGTTCTCCATCTTGTCGACGGCGTTTTTCGCCCCATCCATCCGCTGTCCGAAGATGGCGTCCGCCTCGTTGAAGAGCAGGATCGGGGCGATTTCCGAGCGCTCAACCAGCAGCCGGTACCGGTCGAACACGGCCTTGATGTTCTTCTCGGAATCGCCGACCCACTTGCTTTTGATCTCCGGGACATGGACGGCCAGGATGCTCCGTCCGGTCTGCCGGGCGAGCTGGTAAACCGTTTCGGTCTTCCCGGTTCCCGGATCGCCATAGAACAGGCAGGCGAATCCGCTCCGGTAACCGCTCTCCTTCATCCTTTCGCGGATTTCCTTGTAGCGATCGGGTGCTAGGAACGACTGGAGTTCTCCCACCTGCACTCCATTGCCCTGGGTGTAGAAAAGGGTTTTCTCCACCAAAGATTCCGGCTTCGTCAGCCCGGCGACGGACGCCTCGTTGGACTGGAGGTGAAAATCGGAAAGAAGGATCTGCCGGGCTTTCGCGGTCAGGTGGATCATGGAGGTGTTGGCAATCCCGTCTTCGCAGATGTGTTCGATGAGCCCTATTTCCATCAGATAGTGGTTTCCTTCCTTCAATGCGATTTTGGCCTCGTTGAAATCGCTCTTGTGACGGAATACATCCGCGAGTTGACCGAACGTAATCCGGTCATCGTCCTTGTTGATCAGATAGTGGCAGACGATGACGAGGACCATCCAGTCGTCATAGTGCTCGATCTGCAACCCTTTCAACTCCCGGACAAAACCGACCTGTGGATTGGCCTCGAAGAGTTCCTTCAGTTCATGGTACAATTCTCCGGGAGCGATGGCGTTGTCGTCCAGATCTTCGAACATGTCATCCAGGCGGTCGAAGAGTTCGTGCAGGGATAGGCCGGCCTTTTTCGGCTGCTCCGGGATTTCATTGTTTTTGAAGGCGCGTATAACGGTCTGCGGGACATCGAAAGAATCCTCGTCCTTCGCGTCATGGAACTTGAGATACCGGGCTCGGATCAGGGCGTTGAGTTCGTCACTGTATTCCAGCGCACGGATATTGCTGATGTCCAAGTGCCTGGCGATGTCGTCGAAGTCGACGTTCCGTGGCCCGCGGCGAAGGCAGATCGACAGCAGCACCGCCTGCAGCGGCGTGATGCAGAGCCGGGTTGCGAGGTTCGCCGCCTCATCCTTGTTGTCGGCCCAGAATTCGTCTCCGAGCTGGGAATCGTCGGACCGCTCCGACAGGTAGTCCATCAGTTGGAGAATCGTCTTCCCGGACTGTTGTGTGTTGTTCTTGTTTTCCATATGTCCAGTTGTTTTGTGATCGATCAGTCTCTTTCTTCTTTCAAGGCCTTGCGGATGGCCTCCAAGGCCGGTTTCCTGTCAAACTCACCAGGATACTCCTGGCGTAATACATTGTAAATGGATCTCAGGTCCGTGTAACCTTCCAGGTGGATGAAGCATCCCACCAGGTTTTCCAGCTCTTTTTGCGTCATCATACAGTCAATCGATTATGCGGCATCAAGGGTCGCCATCAGTTTGTTGATTCCTTCTTTGGTGATCGGCATCCTCTGAGCGGCCTTCTTAGGTCCGGGGCAGAGCATATCGCCCCGGAGGCGGGTTCCGTCCGAGAGGAGAACTTCTTCGAAGGCCCCGGATGCGTCGGCCTTATAGGTCGATGTGGCGGTTTGTTTCCAGGAATCCCCAGTTTTGGGATTCCGGCCCCGGAAGGTGAGGATGTGGCCGTTCCGGTCGATAAGTTCGTAGGTCTTGATGGATTTGGGGGCGGCGTAGAGGCGGCCGGTCTGAAATTTCTGAATCTTTTGCATGTCGTTTCGAGTTGGTTGCGATAATACTATAGGAACGAATGGCAAAAAATTCAAAAAAACTTGCAAAAAAAGTTTACCCCCGCATTTCTGCGAGGGCAATACGATTGAATATGTGAATGATGGGACGATGAGCGGCACTTCTACATCGATCCGGACAAGTACCGGAATCCGGAGGTCAGGAAGGCGTTAGGGTTGACGGAAGAGGAGTGTGTGTATTATCCCAGCAGATAATCTCGTTGAGACAGTATTGCATTATTGGACGTATGGATGCTCCTGAGCAGAAACAATGAGAGAATTAATCATCTGCTCACAAGTTTCAATGCTTTCAAGCCACTTATCTTTTATTCCATCGATTGTATACTTATACCAACCGGAAGCATCGCTCCCCTTTATAGTAATGGAAAGAAAGGGTATTTGCCATTTTTGGGACCGATTGATCCGAGTAATCTTTCCTTCCATTTTACAGTAAGGGATCACATTGTCCTTCCAATGAGAGATAAAAGCCTCAGGACAAATGATGGAATTCTTCTCGCCTAGGATTTGAACCTTAAATGATCCCTTTTGAAATTGATAACCAAACTTAATAAGGCATGGAAGGCCGAATTGGTCTCCTTTTTTTTCTTGATTAATAAAATCGATAAAAGCATTTCCACGCGTCTCGTGAAGGGTATTTACTTTATGGCTCAAATCCGCGTTCGTTATAATTTTCCGCAGAAAACACTTTTGGAAAATTGTCTCTAATCCGTTGTCTCTTATGAAACTGGCATACTTCCCGGAGGGGACCATCTCTCTGCTTTTCTTTTCTCTCTGAAGTGATCCATCCGTAAATACGTTTGAGTAAGCCCGAAACTCATCTTGACAATAATGAGCTAAAAAGTCAGAAAGGGAATCACACAGGTTTCTTACACATTCGCAGTATTCAGTCAAGATGGTAAAGTGCTTTTCATTCCGAGGCAAGGTCGAATTCTGTAAAGCATGATCAAGTCCTTCCTTTAGAACTGTATATGTCGTGTTTTTCCACTTATTATCTTGGGGTTCCTCCGGGATGAGCGTCAGGAAGCAATAATCCTTGTTACAATCAACGTAGACATTTTTTGGTAGTCGCTTGTCATAGACACTATTTGGATCCCACTCTTTATACTGCTTGGAAGACAGAAGAACCGGGCAATTGATAATGAGTTCATATCTGTTCAATTGGTCTGAATGCTGTGAGGATTTAATCTTGTTTTCGATTAACCAGCATTTCTGTACACTATTATTTGTCGTAACAATCAGAACATCAAGGCTCTTCCATTCCAAGACAGAATCTATTGAGTCAAAATGCTCGAAATTCTCCTTGATACCAAAAATCTTCTGAAGAAGTTCCGATCGAATCTTTCTACCCTCATCTTCTCCCCCGAAGGCCTCACATTTGTCAGATAGCATCCAGCCGATAACTGCAGAATGGACTTTTTCCATATCTGCAACACCAATTGCATCGAAAAAATTACTCATATTAAGCTATTCATCTGATTAACACGTTTAATTTCTCCCACACCTTCACCATGGCTAGGGTGTCTAGTTCGCAGTAGCGGAGCAGGGCTTCGCGGGCTGCAGCGGCTTCAGCCGGGGACATTTTTGCGATAGAGGGGAACAAGTTCATGGCATCGCCGCCGTTCTGGCAGAGGCCGCTGAGGGCGTGGTAATCCAGCTGCGGATCGTCCGGGAAGAGGGCCGGCAGGACGCTCTTGATGCTGAAGGAACCGCCCATGGCGGGAACGTAGTAGTCGC
>JAEEGH010030560.1_pt1 | contig 10463 bp, 24 predicted proteins | sample 9134181 | NCBI WGS metagenome assembly JAEEGH01 (sample SAMN16246544, study PRJNA631951) | gut metagenome | biome: gut microbiome; feature: rumen; material: DP-attached | host: Bos | place: Iran: Karaj | collected 2018-10 | reverse complement strand
CATTTCACACATCTTATTATCGCTTTTTTTCTATACGGCGTTGCCTTCAAATATTCAGTACCCGGAAGTATTTCTGCTTTGCATTTTGAGCAAAACGCCTGACCTCTATTATTCTTTTTTAACCTCATTATTTTAGACATAAAATGCCCCCTTAAATTTTTAGTGGGACACATTAGTTGCGTCCCACATCTTCCAACAGTTCTTTAAAGTTTCTGTAATACGATGCAATGCTTTGTAATGCACCATATCGATACTCCATAGCCTCTTTAAATTTTTCATCCTTCATAGCTTTAAAGAAGTCACAATCATTTTCCTTCATATAGTTCTTTATCATATCTAACCGACCAGACTCCATCAGGTTCTTACTGCCTAAAGCTTCACAACCATGACTATCTTTAAGCTTCTTAAATCTACGAACGATAACCAATTTACGATTTTCATCACTTATATTTTTACGAAACATTTTGAAACATCTGTGATCATCCCTATCAAAATAAACAATTTTGCCTATATTATACTCATACTCTTCAGCAGATTCATTTGCCAATCTAATAAATAAATCTGATACCACCAATTGTCTACCAGTGCATAAGGTCACAGTATTTCCTTGAATATCTTGAGGATATAAATTCAACAATTCACAATAGCCGGTTCCGCAAACACCTTCAAAGCAAGCAACCAGAAGAAATTCATCTGAAACATTATCTAATATTCCCCTATTAATATAACGCAGTAGTTCCGATTTACTCATATAACGCGACTTAAACAAATTTTTATTAGTACAACCATAAATCAACTCTCTAGTCATTTCTTCAAAGTGATTTTGATTGTCAATAGATAATCCCTGTCTCCTATTCCATTCACAATACTGAGATAGTTGACTATTAATGCTTGCCAAATAAAGTTCCGAGGTAGTACAAATTGACTTATAAAGACTAACTATTTCTTCCAAAGTAAAATTCGAAACGTCTTTATCTAACGTAGCTTCCAATGTTTCGCTTAAATTGAAATACGTTCCAATTATTTCAGACCCTTTATCATATTTGTTAGTCTCAGTTAGATAGTTTAAATATTTTCTCTTATACTCTTCGTTATACATATGAATTCCTCCTTTCTTCAAAAAGTGTTTTGAGTTTCCGTGCATCTCTCACTTGCAGGTCTCTGCGTTTTGTTATTATCTTTTCAGATATCACATCCTGCGTAAACCTATTAATTACATCAACATCATTTTCTTTAAAGTAAAATGCAATTAACATACAATAAAGCTTGTCGGTTTCAATCGGTGTATCAAACACTTCGGGATGTTGATCTTCAACGGTGGCTAACCCCATTTTAATCATAGAAGCAACACCCACAATTTCCGAATTTGTATACTTTTTATTCTCAAGGAATATAGAACTAATACCCTGACTCAACGTAGCTTCATCAATAATAGTATTTCTACCAATAAGATTTCCGTAGTTAGAATCTTTCAACCTAGAAACAATTTGATTTCCAACGTCATATCTATTTAATGCCTTGGAATCAACTCGCTTCATCTTTGTCTTCTGGTCTTCTTGCCAAATGAAATGTCTAGCTTTTTCATCTGAAAAGTGAGTCAATCTTAATTCAAATACTTGATTGATATTCGGATCTTGAATGTATGCGTTGCTCATGGCGATGTATCTATGATAACCGTCTAATATATCAAACATCCCGATGTTTTTAATTATTAGTTCATTTGTACTTTGATGATAAACAAAGTCACTTTTATCATTTTTAGGTATATTGAGCGTAATGGTGTTAGGGATATATCTCTGGAGAAGTAAAGATTCTTTAATCGCTTCAACCGCAGATTTATTTAATTGAATTCTATAATGTTCTTCTCCGTTTTTGATTATCCTTGTTAGTACACGCTGCGCATTCTCGTTATAATTAATCAACTGAGCATTACCAAGCGCAATCAATTCTTTCATGGATATTTTACCTATCCACTGATCTTCATCAACTTGTACGACATTATATCTAAGCGGGAAAGATACCTTATCTATCTTAACCACTTCTCCTTCATACTCGTTGATTTCATTGTCCTCAAAATAAATCCTGACTCTCTTCTCATCTAATTTTTTAAATAGATGATATAGAACATATAACGTTTCGGTACTCGGAGAGCGCTTAAAAGATAAGAGATCGCTCGTTGTTGATACCGGAATACCATGTTCTGCCAAAAGTTCGTTGATTATTTTACGTTGAGTTTTCGCGTTTACGTGTTGCAGTAGTTTCTCAATTTCTTCTTCAAGTTCCCATCTTGCTTTTTTCATAATTTTTCATCTCTCCTTTCCTTTAGAATATTATACCTAAAAGTTTATGTCAAGCGACTTTTAACTATCTCACCCCCATTTCTTTTAATTTTTTATGTATTAAAGTGTGCATTTTTGCCTTAATTGCATTGAGTAATTGAAAGCGCTGGTCTACGTCTTCAAATCCCCATAAGCCTATATTGTCAATTTCAGCATTAAGATTGCCCCATTCGATTACTGATCTAATTGCGGTAGTTAACGCGGTGTGCTCTTCACTACCGGGAGCATAGTTATTTCGAACTGCTTTCAAATGTTTAATTGTATCAGTTACCTTACCCATAATAATTCCCCTTTCATTGATATACAATCGTTGCAAGTTCTTTACCCTCTGGAAATAAACAGCAGCCTAAATTAAGGTGAATATTTAAATCGCGGTTATTTCTTATTCTGTTTAGAAAATTTCCGAGTTCAGTATAGACAGGTACTATATTATTTATCATCTCAAACGAAGCATCACTTGTCTTAACCAAGGCAATCATTGCAATTTCTCTTCCCTCATAATCATGTGTCTTAAATCTTACATAACACGGACTATCTAAATCAAAAGTTCCAAGATCAACAACCGCAGTTCCGCAATACTCGCATCGAAACTTATCTGGATTAAGTGCAGCTCCGCAGTTCGGACAGTTTAACATTTAATCACCTCACTTAACATTACTGCCGCCCCAATTAATATTAATATCATCATAATAATGTGCTTGATCACAAGGACAACCTGCTTCATTTTTAGCATAATCTGTTATTTCAACTTCGTATCCTAAAGAGGTAAGATAAGCAATTGTCCTTTCTCTTATCTCCTTAACAGTATTAATATCAATACTTACCGTACAATAACAACGCCCTTCTTCAGACGCTTTTAAGATTGCTTTCTCAATTGACTTCTCAATCTCATAATATTTCTTTCCATTTAAACTTCTGAACTTTGCATCTTCTGCTGATATAATCGCCATAATTTTTCACCTCTCGAACTCAAATAAAATTGTGTTAGGAATAATATCTGTGGTAGTAAGAAGTCTATATCTACGCATTCTTGTTTAACTCCCTTCCGCACATCGGACAATATTGAATTGGAATCTTTAACTCTTCTTTGTAACAAACATGAAGCACGTATTTTTTCAAGAGTCCAGAATAATAAATACCCACATACTTATTGTCCTTATCAATCAAAGGATGCCATCTTCCATCATCACAACAATTAGGACAATTCATTTTTTGCTCCTTTCATATGGCGCATTCCACCATCTACGTTCAACCGCATTACCTACTACATGGTCAAATGTGAACGTGATAAATTCAGACTCGGACACACCTCGCACCTCTATCTCGGGAAATATTTCTATCAACTTCTCTCCGTTGGTTATTCCCACATGTGCGCTATTATCTTCTATGTTAAGGGTGTTATCCCGTCCGTTGGACAGTAATGACTTAAGCATCTCGAAGTTTCCTCTAGTTGCATAATGGTTCATTCGTTCGCTCCTCTCTTATACGGTGCATCCCACCAAGTAGGCATATAAGTGGTTATGGCTTTATTATTCTCTTCGCCAAAATTAACCTCGTAGTGACTGATTACCCCGTCAAAATACCTAAGCTCTTTCACCTTTGCATTAGGAAATAACGCCTTAATCACATCATCGTTTGTTGATTCTTTCGGAATAACACAGAGAAAATTGTTTTTAATATTTACATCATCAGGAATAATAATAGCATCCCCTATTGCTTCTGTTATTTTAGATATTAATCCTAAATCAATATGAGTTAATTTCTCTAATTCTTTTAAATCAGATTCATTAATTGATACTATTATGTTCATTTATTCACCCCTCTATTATATGGTGCGCACCACCAATCGATATTTTCATAAGTCATTTTTGCACCGGGAAATAGCATTTTTATCACGTCACCATTCGTATCTCCCTTTTGAATACCAATGATACCAACTGTATCATCTGGAAGTTCGCATACAATCGGACAATCTTTATGTCGTTTATGATAGCAATCACTTACCGGCTCACCAGTGAAACAACAATGATCTCTCATGTAATAATCTTCATAGATACAATGACAATCATAGATACAATTCTTAGGCATTTCATTTTTTATCACTATCATTTCTCTTCACCTCTCTTTACATATACTCTTTGATTCCAATGTCTAACAGCCTCTTCCTCTGATGAATACACAACTTGTTCTGCTTTACATGCAGGATATTTACATTGAATTACATAATATCCTCCAAGATTACATAATCCCGCATCGTGTCCACAAAACGGACAAGGATATATTTCATATTGCGACTCAATGAATCTCATTCTTGTTTACCTCTCATATAAAATTTAAGCTTTATTAGGTTATTCTATATATCAGACAACGCTTAGTTGCGGTTACAAAATCAGTATCGGTTGAGAAATACATTTTATCTTTCTCAACATAATGCGAATAAACAATTGGAATTTTTTGTATTCCCATACTGTGTAGAGCTTCTTCGAGTATTCCCTTATGTTTTGGATTAATTAGAATAACCGCATCGGTTATTATTCCACGCCGACGCAGTTCTTCATACTTTAATCGTTCTTGAGCATCCCAAATTTCTGTCATAAATTCATCGTATGTCATCATATTTTTCAATCTTCTTTCTAATGTTTAATTTTCTACAACAACATGAGCATTAACTAAATAAACTTCGCGTTCCGCTTCAAAAACATAAATCTCGCCTGTTTCAAGTTTAACAACCCTTATCATATCTTCATCCCGCCACTGATCCGTTCTAAGGTAATAACATTTATAATCTTCTCTGTAGAAAACACCCCCAACTGGCACATCTTTTAGAAGTAAAATGTTAGTTTTATTTGATACTATTTTCATCGTCTTGTTCCTCACTTTCTGCCTTGTAATACACACAAGGACACCCCGCCGTCCATTCTTCACAACCATCTTCATAATTGATGCATGGTTTATGGGGCCATTCTTTGCACTTTTTTATGTCGCTTTCCTTATACTTGTCGATGATTTTTCTTGCACATATCAACCCGCTACAAAAATCATAATCGTCTAAATTGTGCTCACCAGTTATCGCTTCTATTTCTTCTTTCAGCGTGTCAAGCATCGACTCAAATGATTTGCCATTTGCTATACATCTGCTTACATCATACATATCATAAGCATCAAAGCTATGACCACTCTTAACAAAGTTATAAAGCTTTTCAGGAATCTCAATCAGCAGTTTCATTTGCTCACCCCTTCATTAAACGCCATCCACTCTGTTACAGCTTCTTTGAGCGTCGGGAAGTTATTGTACAAATCCTCTAAATCCTCTTTGATTTCTCTTACTCTAGAGGTTAAACTCAATACCTGTGCTTCTTTATCTGTTATCATGCGCTCGTAATCGTTCAGCGCCCATCGAATGTCATAATAGATGTGACCATTTACTTCCATTATGCCTTTGGTATATCTTTCTTTACCGTAATCGTAATGGAATTTTATGCCTTTATATGAATAGGGTTTCGGCTCTCCCAGATAATCGGCTTTGAGCATTTCTTCTGTTGCGAGTACATACTTGTACCTGCTTCTCGATTCCCCGACCCTTTTGTATAAGGTGTGAGAATTTACAAGCGCAATGGCTTCTTTAAGTAGTTCCTTGTCCTGCTCCAAACGTGCCTTTATTGCTTCAATTTCTTTGATTTGCTTTTCGGCAATCTGTGCTTCTGCTAATATCAGTAAATCGCTCATTTTGTTCTCCTTTCATATCACACGAGATAGTAAACATTTTTGTCAAGATTTTTAATGCAGTTATCTGTAACTCCTACAATGTCAAAATCCGACGTGTTGATTGATTCCTCTGCCTTTTTTACTGCCTCTTCTTTAGTGTCTGCTTCTACTTCTACCTCTATAAATGCCTCTAAAGGTACTAACCATTTACTCATTCGTGCTCTCTCCTTCCCCCTAATGTATAGCCACAGTTTTTACAAATAAAAGATGCCATGTCCCAATTCACTCCCCATATCTGAAAGTCTTTGCGACGCATACCCGCTTTGGTCATTTTGCAATACATATCAACAGGCATGGAAACTGTCATAGTCGCCATCACAGTTAGATTTGTGCTGTTACATATAGGACAGTTCATTTACTCACTCCTTTCATCTTTGCCCCACAATGACAATACGGGTAATCTTTTAACACATCTTCTTCGGTAAGAGTATAACCAGCACTTCTTCCACACTCGGAACAATCATACCAATTCATTACTCCACCGCAATCATCTACTATATACTTTGGAACCCAATATCCTATCCTCTGCTTCGGATTGACGGGTGGGAGTGCTTTAACTCTTGCTTGTGTTTCTAATGCTCCTGTTTCAGCAGTTATTTCAAGTACCGCTTCTCTGCTCACCGCATCCTCGCACTTCATAAGTTTCGGAGTAACAAGCGGTAAAGGAATATTATGAATAATCCCCAAATAACGAATTTGTAACTTGCCTTTTACAATCCATACCTCAGCAGTTTTTCCTTTTAGTTCAAATTCATCTATTTTTTGACTTACTACATCCTCGTAAGTTGCAGACTTTGAAATAGTAGGCGGTAAATCATATACTTTATCGTCTGTCATAATTTCTCTCCTCTCTTGTAATATGCTATCCACCATTCTACCGGAAATGAAATATCCATTTCATACTTTTATCTCGCTCCCATCACTTAAATGAATTACATAATTACAATCCTTATCACTTCCCGTCATACTTCCAATGCTTACGATTGTGAGGTTTTTGTTTACCTTTTCCAATTCAAAAATTAAAACATTTACTGTTGTTCCAGTTTCCATATTTTTTCACCTCACTCTTCTGTTATCCTGTCTAAATCTTCCGCAAGACAGATGCTTAAACATCTCTTTCCGTCGTCATTAATACAAGTGCCAATCGCTTCTCCATCATAGCTGTTTGCCAGATAATAACGAGTTAAATACCAAGGAATATCTAAAACCGATCCCTCGTAAACCATTTCTCCTTCATCAGCTTTTTCCGATGTTAACAGGTTTACATCTATCTGCCATATTTGAACCCCTTCTAATACATCAAGATAATCAATAATGTCGTTTAATGTTTTCCCTTTGATAATCATATTTTCTCCTTTACCAACTGTAGTTACCAACCTTTGAGTATCCGTCACCCACTTTTTCATATGCTTCAACCCTTTTGTCAACCATCACCAACTTAACCCTTAAATCCCTAGATGGTCGGTAAAATCTCCACACTTTAGAGTTATCATCTCCGTACCACTCATCTTCATCTCTGTCTCCATAAAAACTTTCATAGGCTTCATTCATTCTTCGGTAAATCTGCTTTTCTGTCATAGTGGTTTACCTCACTTTCGTTATTCGCTTAACAGCTCATACAATTCCGTTTCCGAAATATCAAGCAATTCACATAAAAATGTTTCCAACATATCACTCTGCTCTACTGCATAACTCTTTGCCAACTGAATAATATCTTCGCTCTTAATATAGTTGTAATCTTTTGCTACTTTCATTTGTAATCCCCCTCACCATTGTTTTACTAAACACGAAAGATATTCATAACTCTTATTGTTTGAAGTTGATCGTTTCAATCCCCACCATCTTCCGCTTTTGTCATCAAACACTACCTTCTCAACGTCAAGTTTTTGGTTGGGAGAGTAGGACATTATGCGTGTCCTATCTCCCTTGATATTGTACAAAGCATCTCTGCCGGTTAATTCGACCACTTCCAATAAACTCAAAGGGTCTGTTGTGATTACTGTCATATATTCACTCCTAATTTTTAACGTTTTAATGCTTTTTAAAACATACGCTCTGCCCCTTTTGCAGGTGCCAACAGTGCTGACCGTCACACTCTTCACATCTTCCGGGGCAATCGTATGCAAATCTCGGTATCGCTTCATCGCCGCGACCAAAATCCACAAAGCTTTCGGGGAAGTTATGTGGATTGACTACTCTCCAATTTCCCCAATTACTCAAGACAATCACAAGATTATCGGGTTTTCTATGCCCATCAAAGTAAGTATTAACCATTTCAAACTTCTTTGTGAAACACAGGAATCTCGTTTCCTTATGTCGTCTTGCTAACCAACACATCAGATTAAGGTATTTAATATCTACAATGTCACCTGATGAATGATAACGGAAATACTTTGGATTACTCCAAGATAATTCAATATCTATCTGTCTAAAGAACGCATCTGGATCGTCAAGATACATCTGCAACTTGTATTTATGACTTTCTCTTACGTTTGGAAGAGCCATGTTTCCACGAATACAATAACACTCTTTAAAACAAGGTGCGTCTTTACGACAAGTAGTTCCGTATGGCATATTAAGTTGTGGTATATTACCGCCTAACTTAATATTACTATAGGTCAACAATTTAGTCAAGCATAATTTTTGATGTTTCATTTCTCTCCCCTTATGATACCTTTCTGTATGTTTTGTGCTCCATATCCATCATTTTTCTTAGGTCACTTTTCCAATCTTCTATAACCTGAATAAACCTTTCATTAAATGCACGGGGGACATCAAGTTCTGCAACAGACACCTTATTTTTATGTTTATTTTCGCACTTGGTGTATCTGACGATCACTTTTCCATTGCTATCTGAATTGATAACACAATGATATTCAAATACCGGGTCTTTAATTGTGGCTTCAAGGCAATTATATCTTGTATTCTTTTTCCATTTGAATGAATAGTCATTAATAACAAGAGGCATTTCCCTGTATAAATAATACATTGAACCATTGCGCTTTATATAATACTGAATACCGTCTTCTGAATATGGAATGTATGCATTACTACCGCCCTCATCTTTATCAAAAACATAATCAACCACATCCCCACTATTTGAGCAAAACTCATATTCTTTATCTGGATAGTCGTTGCCTTTTGCTTTTAAATATCCAAACAAAACATCCTGCTTTACAAGAAAGTCAATCTCCGGTTTTGCATTAGTCGTCTCATACGTAATAAGTTTTAATCTCTTTATTGTCATTTAAATATTCTCCTCTCATTAAAAAAGGACGATCATATGTCGTCCTTACGCACACAGCACCTTGTTCTCACGAAGTACATTAGAGAACGCATCAACAAAGTTAATAATTTCAGTATCGTTAACATTCTTGTTATGGTCGTATCTACACTGAACAACTCTACCATTGCAATATTCAAATGCCACAAACGGTGCTGTTGGATTATCTAGTTTGCGAACAAAGAATACTAACGTTTTACCCTCTGCAATTCGCTCAACATAAGTTCCGATACAGTTATGCATTGCTCGTCCTTCTGTTGTTAAATCTTGAGCTGACTCTGGAACATAAACAAGCAATCCCTTTGAACCATCAAGGAATTCCTTGAGGTCTGGCATATTACGCAATCCATCAGAAATTTTCTTGATAAGTCCGTCATTCTTCTTTCTCTTCTCAAACTTCTCCTTTTCAAATTTCATCATGTATTCATCGGTAACTCTCATATCTGCTGCTTCAAAGTCTTTAGGTAACGAATAATACGTGTCTTTAATATCATATCCAAGACGCTCAAGGTTTGATAAGTAGTGCTTGTAATCGTAATACTTATCTTCACCCAGAACTTCTGCAAGATATTTGTTTGCCTTGCTGAATGAAACATGGATTTTATTAGCTATATCTACAGCCTTTGTGTACTGCGAAGTGTTTCCCTTTGCTTCATCTAACCACTCAAGATTTACATCTGCGTTATCTTTAAGCCATTGCCATAGCCGATAAGACGGATACCTTACTAAGAAATTAAATCTTAACTGATCAAGTCCAATAATTTTCTTTAAACTCTTTTCTTTGTAATTAAGCGATAAAACTCTATCGCCATGAGTACAGAAGTAATGTCTGTGTTCGACAGCAATATCTTTCATGCCAATCTTATACAGTTTTTCATTTATTCTTGCGGCATGTACCATATAATTCAACTGACTTACCCAAGAATCGTATTGATATTCATTCTTTGATGAGTAATACTTAAAACAATCCAACTTATCAATTTCTTCAAAGAAGTTTACCGGATATTCATAGGCAGGTCGGCACCAAAATCTATTAGGCATCATGTAACAATCGGTTCTAAAGTAAGTTCCTCTCC
>JAEEGH010030559.1_pt1 | contig 10463 bp, 9 predicted proteins | sample 9134181 | NCBI WGS metagenome assembly JAEEGH01 (sample SAMN16246544, study PRJNA631951) | gut metagenome | biome: gut microbiome; feature: rumen; material: DP-attached | host: Bos | place: Iran: Karaj | collected 2018-10 | reverse complement strand
AAAATTAAGAACTATTTTCCATATGGCAAAATTTCGAATGAAATTCGACCATTAATTTTGTCCATTAGAGAGCATGTCCGCTAAAAAACCATTAATTTTGTCCATTACACCCATTTTTCATGAACCCACGCTGGAGCCAACCCTGTTTCTTCTTCGAACTCTTTCGCGTAGTCGAATTGGCAGGGGATGACTTCAACACCTTCATAGTCCATAAAGCCGTACTTGCCGTCGCGACTCACCAAACTTAACTCCCCTTCTTCGTATGGCAAGATGTGGGAGGTGTCATACAGGGGTTCAATAATCCATCGTCCACTCTCGTCTATCACCCCGCATTTCCCCTTCATCGTAGCTGAGGCCCGCCCGCGCTCATCAAAACCATATATCTGGTCGAAGGTGGGTGGAACCACAATATTCCCCTCACCATCTTTTATTCCCCAAAACCTTCCTATCATGGGGTAGTATGCTGGATTGGGCATATCCTCTGGCTCAGAATAGTCCGCCCTGTTGCCGTGGCGGTCAATATAATAGTCTTTTCCATTTCCGCTGACATGACAAAGGCCTGTCGATTCTTCAAGTCCCCAAAGCAGCTGCACGAACTTTGGCTCAATGGCAAATCTCCCTTTGTTATCAATGCATCCGTAGCGGTTTCTTGTGCACACCACAGCCAGCCCTGAGCGGTCTTCGAAGTCATCTGCCCAATGGTATTGTGGTTCTATTACCCATTCCCCCTGCGGATTGATATATCCATATCGACCGTCAATTTCGGCAGGAGCAAGGCAGAAACCGTTATCAAACGAACCGATACTGTCAAACTTGGGTTCGCACACCCACCTCTCCTCGCGGTCTATCACACCCCAGAGTCCATCTTTCCTCGCCGTCGCAATGCCGTGTCTGGCACTAAAGACATTCAAGTCATCAAATCGGGGCTCTATCATCCAGTGTCCTGTCATGTCCAAAACACCATATTTCTCATCGTCACCATTTGGCACGCTCGCCACAATATGCCCTATGCCATACTTCGGCTCATCCTTCAACTGAGGCTCCAGCACAATGCGGTTGGTAAGGTCAATAAAGCCATATAAACTTGTCTCTGGATCCTGTACGAGAATCAGCCCATCGTAGAGATAGCTTGTATCCATCCATTCCCACCGGGGTTGGATGACCCAGTTGCCTCCTAGGTCAACACATCCCAACAGACCGTTTCTCTCGGCTCGCAGCATCTTTTCATGCGCACTGCTGTATATGATATCAAAATACAGACCCTCGAAACGGGGTTCAAACACCCAATTCCCATTTCTGTCGATTAGTCCCCATTTACCTTCCAACTCAACAGGAGCTACATGGTAATCCTTGTTGAAACAATGAGCGTTATCATATTGTGGCTGCAACACATATTCTCCCTTCGTGTTGATGTAGCCCCATTTGCCACTTCTGCCATCTTTTACGTTTGCCAAACCATTGACAAACATACCAGCCTGTTCGTAACAAGTATCAAACAGCCTATGCTTGTCAACATCGATATATCCCTGTCGTGCGAATATTTTCAGTTCCTTGCTCATATCTAAGGTTGAAGGCTTTTGTCCTGTTCTTCCCAAATTCTCTTGTATAAGCTTTTGCTCGAAAAGAGTGGTCGGGTATGATTTGAGTTGCATTTAGGACATGAAACAGGCTGAGAAAAAACAGTTGCACCGTATTCGATGTCCAATCCTACGAATATCTTTTTGCAGTTATCGCAAACGAATGGCATTATTCCGCGTATCATGATATAATTAGATTAGTTCTAACAACTCGCATTCAACGTGACGTGAGTCGATAATTTCAATCACCCTGCATTTCACCTTTTTGCCCCGGAGTTCTTGCTCGAGTGTGGCAGCTCTTTTGTCAGTCTTTTTGTCCCATTCTGGGGTATCTGATGCTTACCACATTTTCCTACACTGACAGCCTCCCAGGTGTTATTGATGCTATTAATTCACTTACAAAAGATACTTTTTATCCAATCCGTAAAACTAAAGTCATCATCCTCTTCATGCTGCTCTGAACTATTTGTTTTTGTACGATTAGAGTCTTGTTTAATAAACTCAATCTTTGAACCAAGGGTGAACCATGCACCCATATAACGGGGAACAAAGGTGATAGTGTTCTTTCTGTAATTAACACCTGAAATACGTGCTGTACCTTCTCGAGGGTAGTATGCATATAAATCTCCATCCCAATCTCGGAGAATGAAAACTGTATTGCCATTAAAGTCTTCTACAAATTGTTTCTCCTTAATGGTAGAAAGCATATCTTCTGTGAAGGTCTCGTCAAACGTCTTCTTGAAAAGTGTTGCTAATTGGACGACTTCATCAGGAAAACGTGTTTCTGGTTTCATAAACTGATTTTCGCTGGAATAATAACCTAGCAGTTTCATGGTAAGATTGTAGTTCATACTTTTATATTGTTAATTATAAATTTTGGTCATCCAAGATGTGGGTAATTAGAATCGATCAAAGCATATAATAACATTCAAAATTGAATTTTTAAAAATAGGGATCTTTCCGTCATCGCTTATTAATAATGGTTAATACATATCCTTTTCTTCTGATTGCAAATCGTTATAATCCATTGCGTCGACAATTTATTTCTCCGCAACAAGCCCTAATGAACAATGGTGCAGACGGTAAGTCCAATCTTCCGTGTATCATAGCAAATCCAGCGGAGAACAATCCTTCTGATATTCTCTCTGAAAATCATGACTTTTTTCTATATACTTTCACTGTTCCGTCATTTATTTCTATGGCATAGTCTTTGTACATCGCAAATGATGAAATCAATGTTACTGACCCAAATACCATTGCGAGTTCTCCTGCGGTTGCAACAACAGTAGTACCACCTACTGTGACGGTGAGCCCTTCAATTACGGCTGCGGCGGATGCACCTCCTGAGAATGGAATCAATACAAGTCCTATCACAGTAAGACCAACTCCTGCCCATAGACTTCCTTTTCTTACTTTGGCTCTCTTTGCTATTTTCTTTGCATAGTCGCCTTCTACATAAATTTCCGTTTCACCGGATTCTATTGCATTTTTGAGTTCTTCCTTTGTCCAGACAGTTTTCATGACTTTGATTATTATAAGATTTCTATCAATTCGCATTCAACGTGACGTGGGTCGATAATTTCGACCACCTTGCATTTCACCTTTTTGCCTCGAAGTTCTTGTTCAAGCGTGGCAGCTCTGCTGTCGGTCTTTTTCTCCCAGTCGGGGTGCAACCTTGCAGCAATGCTGTCTATTACGACAATCACATCCACTGGCAAATCCAGCCGCGCCACATAGCACGAAGAGTACACTCCAAACAATGCCCCCGCCGCCATGCGTTCCTCCTTGTGGAACCGTACTGACTCGATAGAGGCAGTGATTACTTGTCCGATACTTACTGAATATTTTGTCGTTCTAGCCATTCGGCATTAAAATGTTTCTGAAGTTTCGTTGCCATTGGTTTAAAAGTGAAATATGTTATTGTTCCAGAAATAGGTGCTCCTACTACCGGTATAACTTTCCCCACGTCTTTACTAAAACCTTCTTTGGTGAGTTTACCCCCCAACCATTTTACAACCTGTTGGGTAATATTGTAAATAGCAGTTTTTGTAAGAGCCTGACGAGCCAAACGCTTCTCTGTTTGCTTAGCAAATGCTTTAAGCATTTCTTTTAGAACAGCCTCTACGCCTTGAGCGCCTGACATTATACCAATAAATAGCACCAAGACATTTGCTGATGCATCATCAAGTTCTCCCTTGTCATTACAAATGTCAGGCCATCCATAGACGTACATTAGTTTTTGAGCTAATGCGATAACATGGGCATAAAATTGAGCAATATCGGTAGGAATTGCTGCTGCCATCGCCCAACCTCCAGGTAGTCCAGCCAATGCAGAAACACTCACAACAGCGGTTGTATGGAAATTGATACACCCTTTTGATATTTTGTCAAGCACAGACTTGTCAATAACACCATAAGTTCCTTCGGCTATAGCCTTTTCTACAACATCTTCAGAATAATATCTTGATAATTCCTTGCGCAAAAACGAACTTCTGTCGACATGTACGAGTGGGAGTTGCATTGATGTTTTTAGAATTTTTTCAAACAAGTTGGATTCTTGGATTTGATTGTCTTGTGTCATTTTTTATTAATTTTAAAGGTTAATATTTTTGCAAAATTACTATTTCTTTCTTTTCAATCTTTGATTATAGACAATTATAGATAAAATTATAGCTGGTCGGGGAGGGCGGGGTAGAGTTGGTGGAGGTAGGCTTTGAGGTGATAGTCGGCACCGCGGGCATAACTGCTGTCGCGGTCTTTGACCCACTTGGGGCTGGTGAAGAAGTTGCGCATCTTGCGGTAGTTGGCTCTCTCCGTCAGGTTGCGCACCAGGTAGATGAGCTCGTAGGAGTTGCCGTTTTTCCCATGCCACTCAATAGGCTCAACCTTCTCGGGACGCATACGGCCTGAGAATCGGTAGGCAACGAGCTGCTTGGTGGCAGCGGATGCGTCGATATAGCCCGCCTCTGCAAGGTGGTTCACCAGCTGCACAAACGGCTCAACTCCCGCCTTGATGACATCGGGATGCAGCCCAAAGTACTCCTTGGTGTCGAGTGCCTCGTTTTGGAATGAGAAATAGTCGTCGGGCAAGCAGAACTCTGTGTCAATATAGCCGCCACCTTGCAGGATAATGGGTTCAATCTGCTTGCGCTCCTTGGGCTTGAAACGGTCGTAATTGTCGCGGTAGAACTCGCACATATAGTCGAACAAGTCTTGATTATACCGCTCGTACTTCCGCATATACCTATCCTCGTCGCCATCATCGAATAAAGAATCAGAGGCCTCGCTCAACTCCTTAGACGAGTGTCGGATGGGGTGTTCCTCGTTCATGAAAAGACTTGCCACAACATCCAGACTATTGGCAATATCTTCGTCGGATGGGTCAGTGTGATAAACAATCTTTGGCCAGACATCTTCACAGATGCAGCTTGTAAGCAAAAGGTCACAGTCCGACGTATCTATGATGTGGACAAAGGCATCCTCGTCCTGCGTATCGAAGGCTTGCTGCAACAACGTCATTGTGGCGGAGGAGCAACCGATAGTGCGTATAATCTCAGGGACAGCGTATGGCGCAAAGACCTGAAGTGCATCGTATATTTCTTTGGCTGTCAATACCCGCTGTGGGGCAGGATTGTAGCGCGAAATGTCTTCATGGATGAAACGATTGTTGTAAACGTAGGCCAACTTGTAGTAGAGCGGGAGCAAGATTTGAAGATATAAATCATCGTTTTCAAGCAAGGCCGGGTCGGTGTCGGGCTCATCCTTGTCGGACACAAGGTCGGGATGGGCTGCGGCGATTTGTTTGCCACTGCCTGCCTCCTCCAGCCCTTTGTAGTAGAGTTTCAGTCGTTCAGCCTCCGAGATATAGTCCATTCGCTATCCCTTCTTGTCGCCGTTCTATCTCCCGGATTGGCGGTGATACCTCAATAAAAAAGCATGGAGACAATGTTGTCAGTTTCAGCTCTTGAGGTTTTGCCCGACCTAACTAGTCTGAAACGTATGAACTTTATCCCATGCTGTGGCTATGCTGACACCCAAGGGCGCAAACATATCAAACAAGCAAAGGCATCAGTATCAATGTCGACTAGTTCTGAAATTGGGCAAATTTCAAGAGTGACCTTTTACAAATGCTTTCTTGCACCGATTAGACACACTCGCGTCTAATTCGGCTGCAAATATACACATTTTTTTTGATACACGACACCTTTGGGGACAAAGTTCTTTTCAATTATTAGGAATTGAAGGGAGTGCTAATGTATAAATGTTTGGATGCGTGTATTTAATGTGTTAATGTGTTAACGCGTTAATGTGTTAATCTTTTTGAATGTGTTTTATGTTGATATGTTTTATGTTGATATGTTGATATGATGCGAGTCGTATAAACTTATAAACGTATAAACTTATCAACAGCCAACAATATTACAATCTCCACGTATAACACGTATAGATATTACTTGTGATACGAGAGATACGTGGAGAAAACGGATAACGATAAATCATAAACGTATTTAAACACAAGTTATCATTAATAGTTCTGAATTCTTGATGATTACATGGCAATTCATGTTTGATATTGCGAGATGATTATCATGAATGCTTCTTTCAGGAGCAATTATTAGAGGTTATCTTAAGAGGATTTTTTATGCTCAATAGAAAAAAAATCGTACCTTTGTACATTCGCTTATATGAATATGCAATAATGCACATCAGTAATAAAAACATTGATATAAAAAAGGTTACATACATTCACTGCGCTACCAATAATTAGCTGAAAAATACAAAATGATAATAACACAAACATCAATAAAATAATAACTAAAACCAACAACTATGTTTTTCCAAGTTTATGGGGCTAATGCCCTTATCCAATGGGGAATGCTGCTTGTCGTTTTGGCAGGCTTGATTCTTTGGAATGAATTTGCACGTCGCACCAAAATGGGCGGTGCTATCACCTTCTTTGTCATCCCGGTGCTGCTGACAGTCTACTTTGTGGCCATCGCCATCGGGGCACGTACCGGAGCCGACTGGGCGGTGAACAATCAGACGCACATCTACATGAACGGATGGTTTCATTATGCCAAGCTCTATGCGGCACTCACTGGCTGCATCGGCTTTATGATGATTAAATACAAATGGGGTATCGGTGCCAAACACTGGTTCAAGCCCTTCCCCTTCGTCATCGTGGCCATCAACATCCTTATCGCTGTGGCTTCCGACTTCGAGAGTGCCGCAATGGGTTGGAACAAATGGTGGCTCAGCAGCGAGGGCGTATGGCTCTATGGTGGTTGGCACAACGTCTTCAACGGCGTGGCTGGCATCCTCAACATCTTCTGTATGACCGCCTGGTGGAATGTCTATGCCTCCAAAGACAAAAAAGACATGATTTGGGCAGACATGACATGGGTCTACATCGTCATCTACGACATCTGGAACTTCGCCTACACATACAACTGCCTGCCCACACACAGCTGGTATTGCGGTATCGCCCTGCTGCTGGCCCCCACAGTGGCTGCTCTGTTGTGGAACCGTGGCGGTTGGATTCAGAACCGTGCCAACACCTTGGCTATCTGGTGCATGTTCGCGCAGGTATTCCCTCTCTTCCAAGAGACCTTCAAAGACGGTCGCCAGTGGTTCAGTTGGGCTGTGCTGCCCGTGCAGTATCCTGATGGTGTAGAGACCATCAAACAGCTCTACGACGTAGCCGGCGGCGAAGCTGCCACTGTTGGCACCACCGTCAGCACAGTGGCCGCCAACCCCACCATGATGACAGTTATCAGCGCATTAGCCTTGGTGACCAACATCATCGCCCTTGCCTACATCATTTGTGTCTCCAAGAAGCGTCACATCAATCCTTACAAGCAGGATGTCTTCGTCAATCAGAAGTACTACAAGGACGCTATGGCCCGCGCCGACGTGGCATAACAGCCACTTTGCCCAATAAAAAATGCCCTCGGGGATTTATTCCCGTGGGCATTTCTTTTTTCCTTCCACGGAGAAAAAAGAGAAGTCGGGTACTAATGGCTTCTCTTTTTGTTTTCTGATTGCCTGTCCAGGTTCACAGGTTACATTGTGAATTGGATACAGACCTTGATGACATAGGGCGATTCGCCTTCCTTGAGATAGGAAATCCGTCTCACATAATCGATACGAATAAGTTTCAATATGTTTTCGATGCCGATACTGTATTCCATATAGGGGGTGGAGGAAAGGAAGTCGGTGTTTGCTGGCAGCTGATAAAGACCGGCGTGGCCATTCTCAGGATTGTTCATGTCCGACATCCCTCCATACAGCAGGTTGAATCCCACCACTTCGCGCAGCTTCAGGCGGTTGATGAGGGGGATATGGTTGAGGATAAGCCCTTTCATATGATAGGTGGCAAAGAGCGACACATATCGATCCGTCATAAATTCCATTGGGCGCATGGTATTGAATGCATTCTCCGACATCAGCAGGCTAATATTGCCGTTGGGTACGAATAGCTTGGGCATGGGTACTGGGTTCCACACAATGCCTCCCTGCATACGCAAGTCAAGGTATCCGAGGGCTGCAAACCAAAGTCGGTTGAATACACTGAAGGTGGACCGGTTGTAATAGAAACCATCTAACAATCCCATCTCGTGGTTCAACGTGACGTAGGTGGCGTTGCTGGACAGGTTGAGCAGCGAGCTCACGCCTGTGCGGCCGCTCCTTACAAACGAGTTGGGCGAGAAATCCAAACTTGTAGCCCATTGGGCGAAGACGATGTTGTCCACTCGCTCAGGACCATCGGGTGTGATTCGGTAGTAACTAAGCAGACCTGTTGGACGGATGTGTTGGGCACCCACCCAGGTGTCGATGCCGAGGAAATTAGGCCATTGCTTGCGCAGTCTCAACTGGATGTCTGCAACATACTGTGCCGGCGTTTCTTTGTTTGTCCATTGCAGGATGTTGTCACGGTCGTACCGGTCGAACGACAGGCCGGGCGACTCAATGTCGTAGCCTGCATGAAGACAGATGTATCCCAAGGGGTTCTCCTTGGGGAAACGTCGCTTATCGGCAAAAGTGTGGATGAGGTTGAGATTGAATTTAAATTGTTTGTCTTGGATGCCGTAAGCCACATAGCCGTCGAAGAAGTTGCGCGGGTTGAGACGTGCGGTAGACATGCCGCCCACCCTTAGTCGAAGCCCTTCCGTGCCGTTATGGCTCACGAAATTGTATATCGGACCGAAATCGAAGCGGCTGGAGTCCCGTGTGGAATGGGTAGGGATGTAGCCCGAGAACAGTGCCTCAACGGTTTTGATGGTAAACCGTATGGAAGGGATGCGTGCCAGTTCGTACCGCATGCTGTCGAGAAACGTCTCGGCCAAGGTCAACTCTACTGGTCGGCGGGCGTTCCACTCTTTGCGGAACACCCTGTGGGCATTGGGCAGTACAGCGTACGAGGCTAACGGGGTGAACAGACTGTCGGGCTGTGGTATAAGTGTGTCAAGGGAATAGTCGTAGTATAGCTGCATCTTGTGCGCATAAATCTGGCGTAAGCGTTTCCCCACATAGAAACGTCCATAAGTGTCGGTACGGATAGGCAGATAATGTCCTACGCTGTCGCGGTCAAACGTCTGCATCACATTCAAGTCGCGGACATAATTCAAATCCACTGCTTCCGGCACACGCAGTGAATATCGCTTTATCGCATAGCTGCTGTCGGCCACCACATACATAGACCCCACAAAGCCAAAGTTGCCTTTGCTGGATGGCACAAAAGTGAGTTCGATGCACCGTAGGCCGTCGATCTCAACAGTGTCGGTAATGTAATAATGATAAAAGGTTATAGCAAAGATAGATGACAAGGGGCTTACAAAGCGTACCGACATCAATGATATCTCGTTGGAAAAAATGTCGATGGTAGGGAAGAGTGCGTCGAGGTCGTCGTCGAAGCCCTCCTGCGTCAGGTTGGCATCCACACCGTCGGCACGGTTCGCCGTGGTAAGTGTGCGGAGGCTCCCATGATAGTAGTTCTGTGTTTGCAAACGCTCATGTATTGAGAAGTGAAGGATTTCGGCATTGTCGAACTCTGCATGGTCTATATATTTCTCCACGAATCGAAAATGCTTCCAGAATGCATGTTTCTCGAAATCGGGATGGAACTGGTCGAGACACATGTTCAACTTCTCAAATACCCGACGGCTGAACATCTCGTTCGCCATGACATGGTTCTCGTCCTTGCGGTCGATGACGTGCTTCACCAACTCCACTGCGGGGTTGTTCCGCCGGCTGTAGCGTTCCCGTTTGCCTTTCTTGGCGGTGACGTTCACCGTCTGTAGTGTGGTGACCTCCGGTTCCATGCTCACCTTCAGCCGGTGCGTGTTCTTTTTCAGCACAATTGTCTGGGGGCGGTAACCCACCATTCGGAAATTCAGTATCGTGTCGACGGCTGTCACGCTGAGGTCAAACTGTCCGTTGATGTCCGACACTGTCCCGTATTTGGTGCCGGGAATGGCAATCTGTACAAAAGCCAGCGGCTCGCCAGTGTTCTTGTCCGTCACCGTGCCCGATATGGGCGACTTCATCTGTCCCCAGGCAGCACTCCCCATCACCACGACGAGCAGCACAAAAACGGCTCCGCGGCAAAACGACTGCGGAGTATGTGCGATGACTCTATGTAATGCTTTGAAAATAACTGATATATATTTAATGCGTAAATACTGATTCCACTGCAAAAATACAAAAAAAACAGGACATGTATGGGGTGGTTGTTGAAAAATGGGATTTTCATAATATCCAATTCCGATGGGTAACCACTAATAATTGCCACTGAAAGTGGTATTCATGATAATCAATACTAATTGTCAAACATGAATTGCCATGTAATTATCAAGAATTAATGACTATTAATGATAATTTGTGTTT
>JAEEGH010030554.1_pt1 | contig 10464 bp, 5 predicted proteins | sample 9134181 | NCBI WGS metagenome assembly JAEEGH01 (sample SAMN16246544, study PRJNA631951) | gut metagenome | biome: gut microbiome; feature: rumen; material: DP-attached | host: Bos | place: Iran: Karaj | collected 2018-10 | reverse complement strand
GACGTTGATATTAATAATCCTGTACCCTCTGCAACCTGCGTCGTTCCGTCTTCCGAAGTTACGATAGTCTGATCATTGGTTTCTGTTTTATTTGCACCAGAATCAATCGAATCAATGGTTGTCGAATCGTTGTTGGCAGGTGTCAATGTTGTTACATTATCAGAAGAATTCACATCGGTATTAGTTGTATTTCCCGTACTTGTTGTGTTTCCGGTATTAGTCGTGTTTCCCGAATTGGTGTTGGAATCATCATTGGTCTCTTCATAGGAATACTCTCCAATATCAGAGTTTTCTGACTTATCATCCTTTGAGCCGTTATCGGTGTCTTCTCCTGTATTGTTTACAGTTTCTTTGTCAGGTTTATTATCAGGGTTTTCTACAGTTTCATCATTACCCTGCTGCTTCGAAGTATTATCATCATTACCCTGCAACACTGAAGTATATTCTACCTCGATTCCATCACCCACATTGATGTTAACATTGATAGTATTGCAGATAACCTTTTTCAGGGAAGTCATCCCCGAAAAAGAATCATCATACAAAGTATCTACCGTTTCCGGAATTGTGATTGTTTCGATAGTATTGCAGCCGTCAAAAGCTTTGCTTTCAATTTCCGAAACAGGGCTTCCTGCAATATTGGAAGGAATAATTATTTCTGTATCGTCTCCGACATATCCGCAGACTGATACATATCCTTCATGTACATGATAATAGAAATTACCGGCTGAATACTTTGTAGTATCCGTTTCGTCTGCATGTACAGGTATCGAAAAGCAGAAAACAAGTAATATTAATGATAATACGATAAAAAACGACTTCTTCATCATTTCCCTCGCATGCTTCATTTTATTGATCATCTGATTATCTCAGTTTAGTCAACATCTTCGAGGTCTCCAGGAATTTCTTCACCCGATGTTACAATCACATCTTCCTTATCAAATTCTATAACTTCCATCTCTAATAATTCGTACTGTTCTTTCATTCTTCAATTCATCCAATCATATTGATTAATTGATTGAAATTCCTCCTTTTTATGTCCAATGTAAGTATAATATAGTATTTAATAATCGTCCATTGAAAGATAGTTTACTAGAATGTCACAGAAATCATATCTCCGTATATCGTATGAATATTTTCATCTGAATCGGTATATACAAGATATGCTCTAACATACCAGGTATCTCCTGCATGAACATTAGTTTTCGTCCAGGTATATCTGAAAGTACTTCCGTTCCAGGATCTTCCTCGAGCGTAAGTTGCCGTTTCTGCATTGAATCCGTCTCCGCTGGTACCAATTGAAGCATCGGTAGTTGCAATAACACCTCCGAGATTAATGGTGCAGCCTTCCGGAACAGTACTCATGGAGACAAACGATAATGTATTGTTGTTCGTATCTTTCTGAATATCAACAAGAGTTGTCGTTCCTGTTGCTTCAACTATAGTTCCATCATCAACAAATACAGCCGTAATTTCTTCATTTCTTTCAGCGTAGAATGACATATTCCTTGAGTAACTACGGATTTCAGAATTTGCATCTACCCAGTGACTGAATTTCTTACCGTTTGGAATAAGGGATTCATCTAAAGCAACCCTGACTAAATCATTCTGTCGATATGTTCCTGAACCGCTACCACCGTTAACTGTAACGGTATATGTGTTATTCTTCAGTTCATATACAGGATATATAATGGCTGTCATATTCTCAGATTGTAAGCCTCTTGAAATCGCTGCATTCAAAGTGTCTGTTTCGAAGTTGAATATGCCATCACCATTCATATCCCAGCCTAAAGGATTATAACCGTTCTTATGAGGAACCGTAGGTATAATCATTGTGCCATTAAGCTCTAACTGATCTCTTGCAATAACCTGATCGTAAAGTGATTCAAATATCAGCGTTGCCCTATTAGCTAAAACTGTATTGAACACGGCCGTAATAGTATCTGCACTGGTCGCTGTGAAAGTATAAGAGTTGGATCTGCTTAAAATCTTTCCGTAGCTGTTTTTCCAGTAGGCAAAGTCTGCAGAATTAGTTGCTACAGTTATTTCTGAGCCCAATACATAACTCTTTTTAATTTCCGAACTCTTTGCCTCTCCGTTAATTGTATATACACCGGGGCAGTTGATTGTTATGTCGACACTGCCAAGAGGCTCATAAACTGCTATAAGACGTGTTGTATCCGAATAATTATTGGTAAATGTATATGTATTGGTTGAGCAGAGAACATTTCCTGTATAGTAAGGCGCTGTATTCGACTTCTTATACCATCCCATGAAGTTGTATCCTTCAGCCTTGGGTGCATAGAGAGTTACTTCATCGCCTTTCCAGTACTGATCTGATCCTGTCAGATGAGCCGCAACAGTATTTCCTGCTTTGTCGCCGGCCTCTACTGTAATAAAGATTGGCGAATCGGTATCAGAATAAGTTCTGTTATATTTCTCCGCATATTCTTTTGCTTTTGCATTATGTGCTCCATATATTACCGTGTTCTCAGAAATTGTATGTGTGGAATCGTAGATTATACAATCAAAATTCTTGATCTCAATCTTTTCCAATGCCGTACATCCCCAGAATGCGTATTCACCTATATTTGTAACGTGTTCCGGGATTGTTATTTCTTTTAACTTTGCACAACCCATGAATGCGCCAAACCCAATCGTTTGCAAGTTAAGCGGTAATGTAACCGACTCCAGGTTCTTTGCCTGCGAAAAGAAGTATGAAGGTATCTCCGAAATATTCACTCCGTTACTTATTGTTAACGTTTTTATGTTTGGAATAAAACTTTCAATAGGGTGTAAATCAACAGGCCCTCCACCGTCGATTGTCATTTCACCGGTCTCAATGTTAATTGTTGCTGCTGCTTCATCAGGATGGTAATATCCGATTGGTATTACCTGAATAGCGCTTAATCCGCCAAGTTTGGATTCATAGCCGAATATTCTTCCTGATGCATAAAGAACTGTATCATTCTCGTTGGTTATTTCTACAACATTATTTCCCTCAAATGCGTTATAATCGAATCTGCTTAAAAATTGCGTATAATTATCTTTATATCTTTTGCTTAAAACATAAAGTTTATTTAAGTTGGAACAATTTCGGAATGCTTCTTCTCCTATGGAATAATTACTTTCCGGAATAACTATTTCTGTTAAGTTGGTACAGTTTTCGAATCCATGGGCATTGATTATTACTTTTCTCTGATGCTCCATGTTAAAATAAGTATTTATGTCAGGTGAATCATACCAGTCAGGATTTCCAAATACTATTCTTACTGAACCATATTGAGGCCAGCTATTTCCTTTGGCAAAGCTAACCAGGTCAGGATTGGAAAGATCAAGTCCTATTATTCCCCGTCCGTTTGCTTCCATTAATGAGCAGTAAACACCATCTACATATACTCCGGGTTTATCATTTTTAACACCATAATATTTATACGGTTCAATTTTTGTTCCTTCAAAAGCATTATGAAATACATCTCTGCCAAGTAAGGTTTCGTTATTTGTAAGCTTGATTTTTAAGTAATTACAATTCTTAAATGCCTGTTGATTGACATGAAAATCCTGCTTTGAAGACAATACTATTTCTTTTAAGTTGTTGCAGTTTTCAAATCCATTTGGAGCAAATGATATAGCTGCCGTTTCCTCTAAAACTAATCTGACATAGAATTGCTGTGTCGGCCAAGCTTCGCCTTTTCTGACATTTTTATAATTAAATCCGTCAGATTCATATCCAACTATTCTTTGTGCCTTGGCTGCTTGCCAGTCATAATATCTACCATCGCTTATATATACACCGGGACGTCTGTCGTTCCAGTTACTCTCGAAATCGGTTGCCAATAAAAGGTTAGGACTTAAGTTTGTTCTTGATATTTCATCCTGATAATAATCTAAGTTCTCCTGGGGAACGAATATATTGTAACTGTTTGTTCTCCAGTTATAATTGCTGCTTGCAGTAAAGTGCGTATTTCTGGTTTTAATATATAATGCAAACATCAAATTATCGGGGAAACTTGCAGGTGTAATACTGGTACAGTTTTCCGATAAGTAAATATCAAAATGAGTATTGTCCTGATTGGTTAACAGAGTTTTAAGGTTCTCTGCAATGATGGCATTGTCATAATCAATCTTTACTCTTCCCATACATCCTCTAAAAGCATCATTGCTTAAAACAAGATCGTTGTATGGATTATTCGGTATTTGACCGCTAATAACAATGAACCTCTCCGATAAAGAAATTCGAACATCGCCATAAAAATTGCTAAATGCTCTGTAATCAACTTTTTTGATGGAAGAAGGAATATTAATACAACAAGGTTCAGCATACATTCCTCCGGCACCGCTAAATGCTTCTGCACCAATTTCCTCAAGGCCATCGTAAAGTTCTATATCACTAAGTTTAGGACATCCTACGAATGCTTTTCTTTCAATCTTCTTAAGGTTTTTCGGGAAGTCTATATATACTAAGTTATCGCAATTACGAAATGCCTCTTCGCCTATAACTTCAACGCTATTGGGAAGATATACTTTCTTTAAATTACTGCAATTATCAAATGTATGTGTATAAATCTTTTCTATATCATTAAATAAGATTATATTTTCAACATCTTTTATCTGACTGTTTATTATGAACGTTCCGTCATTCAGAAGTCTACCGGGTAAATACTCTACTCCTTCATAAACAACCAGAGTTTTTATCCTGGAAGCATCAAAACCTGTTAATTCAAAATTCTCTGCGATTTTACCGTTACCGCTAATATACAGAATATATTTTTCCGGATCTAATGTTGCTACTACATCGCCTGAATTATAATAACCAATAGGCCATACCGGTCCATTGGCTAAACCAGCCTTGGTGCTTACAAGAATATCTTCTAAATCTTCCTCTAAAACAATTTCTTCAGGGTTTTCTTCATCAGCTTCTGCATCTAATTCTTCGCTGTCAGTGTTATCTTCATCAACTACTGCATCAGCATCTTCGCTATCAGCATCGTCTTCATCAACGACTGCATCTGCTTCTTCGCTGTCAGCATCGTCTTCTTCAACGTCTGCGTCTGCATCTTCACTGTCAGCGTTGTCTTCTTCAACGTCTGCATCTGCTTCTTCGCTGTCAGCGTTGTCTTCTTCAACGTCTGCGTCTGCTTCTTCGCTATCAGCGTTGTCTTCTTCAACGTCTGCGATTACATCTTCGCCGTCAGTATTGTCTGCATTTTCAATATCATCATTATCTGTAATGATATTTTCTTCCTGTACAATCTGTTCTCCGCCTTCCTCAGCATGAACATACAATGCCGAAAAAGGTAACCCGAGTGTTGATAATACCAGTGATAAACTGAGTATTCCAACCATTAGTCTTTTTACCATTCTTCTCTTTTTCATTCGAGAGTCCTCCCCATGATGTTTACACACAAAAGCACAGAAATATTTTCTCTAATCTAATAGATTTCGAAAATACACCTAGTAACATCATCTCATTTTTTCATAAAAGAATCAACATAAAAAAAGGACAATATGTCCTTTTTTAATCCCCTAATTGTAGCACATTACAAGGTCGTAAGATTCTCTCGCGGAATTTTGACACTGGGGGACGGGGTTTTTGAGTCATTTACAGTATGACACTGGGGACGGAGGTGTTTTGTCATTTAGAGTATCAGGTCATTCTGAAATCTCGAAAGATGCTCAAAAGGCAAGATCTGTCGGCCTCTGAAGAGTCCGCAGCCGTCGTTAATAAGCTGGTTGTTGTATGCCTTAAACATATTCACATCTACTTTTGAAAGATCCAGTTCTTGGAGCTTGACCAGTCTTTCATAAGCCTCATCGAAGTACTGACACTCTCCGCTTTTAATAATATCTCTTCTTGTTCTGTTAATCTCCTGGCTTTTCTCATAGCCGAAATGATTCGCATCGCCTATCTCCGCATAATCATCCATATCCTTGGTACGAAGCTGCAGCTCAGTGTAACATCTCGTGAGATTATCATAAAACGTGATATGAAGCGACTTGTAGCCCGAGAGTCTCGGATTCTGCACGTAATCTCTGTAATAAGGTCTGTTGTTCTCGGTCAGGCCGCCATGATATTCTTCTGTGGTTTCTTCCGACAGCCTCGGAGAGAAACCTTTTTCTTCCAGAAAATCAGGCATTATGTTTGCTATCTCGTAGAGGAATTCAAGTTCCTGTTCTTCCCTGCTTTCGCCTTCCAAGACGTGGCATTGTGGCAACGAAATTACGATGCGGTATGCGATTAGATCTCTAAAACAGTTGAGGCTGTTTTTTATCTCGGTATCGCTCGGATATCTGCCGTTTGCTTTGTAGTAGTCGTAGATGTACTCGAGGATGTATCCGTTAAACTTCTCTTCGGAGCGTATCAGCGATTTAATTCTGCCCTTAAAAGTAAACGCAAGATACGGGTATTTCTGCGTCATGAAGAGGTAGAAATCTTTTATCCTCTGTGACTGCGACGACAGGAAATCCGAGTGCTCTAAGAGTTCGATTATCTGCATTAAGAAATTACTGTGAGCAAGGTCTATCGGATTTTTGGTTTTGATTGCTTCCGCCTTCAGGTCAGCGGAGTATTGAAGCAGTATTTTAAGAACTGTATTGCCTGAATACAGGTAGTCGTTGAGCGATATCATTTTAAGCCTCCGCATATTATCATCAAGTGTTCATTCGCGATGTCGTTATATACTTCGCACTTTCTCTCGCTGACATCATATACATGAACGATATCTGCGAGTGCTGAATCGTCGGTGAATTCCGATACTTTGTCTGTGCAGCCTTCGAGCTTCTCAGGATGGAAATGGATGGTTTTCTCATTGTGGAAAACTGCCGTGTAAAGGATTTGGGCTTCCACTAGGTCCTGGAATATGTGGCTTCCGTAGGATAGCTCGGGATTGTAGCCTGCCTTTGATTCTTCGGTCTCACAGATTATTTCGTAAGCGCTGATATCCGAAAATGCCGTCGGTACGCCGAGTTCGGGCGAGGTTGTGCCGACACGTCCGGGAACAATTAACATCATGTGCTTGTTCTCGTCGCGGTAATGCCAGTTGATCTTTCCGATAAGTTTGGCAACCAGATCTTTTTCCTTGTAAGGCATGTTGTAATATTTTACGGGGTCTACGTAAACTATGTAGTCAAGGCTTGTCGTCTTGCACATTCCCATGGATGAGCCCTTGCTCTCGAGGATGATTGTTTCTTCTTTTACATCGGGCGGAATGACGGTTCCGGACGCCCCCTTTTGTACCTGCAGAGGTCTGCACTGCAAGAGGTCGACGGAGTACTCGCCGTTCTCAGAGATATTAATCGTAAATTCGGTATCTACAGGATACTCGTACTCTTCTTCGATGCAATGAAGCATCCTTCGCATCTGCTCCATCAGCGTTTTGTTCGCAACGAGTCCCTTGCAGGATATGAACTGAACCTTGCGGTTGTTGCCCATCTCTGCGAGTCTGTTCTCTGCGTCGTAATCATGCTCGAGCAGGATTCTATCAAGATACATCGGAATATCGGGCTTTAGGGCGTCGAGCGGCAGGCGCTTAAGCGTCTTCTCGGACATATTGATAACTTCGGCTTTGCCCTGTGAAAACTTGTGTTTATCGGCCGAGGATGAATATGAAGTTTTCTCCGGCATATCGAGGTTGACGATTCGAGGATATGAGCCTTCCGTTCTGTCTACTGCAGATGTTCCAAGGCCCATTACAAGCCTAAGCATTCCGGCGCTCGGGTCCGAATCCTTCATGACTCTGTAGGGGCTGAATGAATAGCCTACGCCTGCTGCACACGGCATATAATTTGCTCCGTAATATGAGCCTGATACACGCTGGATGAGGAGGGCCATCTGCTCGTCTCTTTTATCCAGTCCTCTTCTTTTACGATAGTCAAGTGCAGAGAGGCTCATCGAGCTTGCGTAGACTACTTTTATGGCGTGTTCGAACTCTTCGATACGCTCTTCCAAACTGCCACGGTTGACGCAAAATACACTCTCGTATTTGCCCGCGAATGCGTTGCCGAAGCCGTCTTCTAGGATACTGCTTGAGCGTATGATGTACGGGTCCTGGCCGTAGTACTCGATGATTCTGATGAACTGTTCGCGCATCGAATCGGAGAATACGCCACCCATGATTTTATCCGCGAACTCGCCTGCGAGCGTAAAATAGCCTTCTTCAGTTCGCTGTCTGATTCTGGTGTCCCAGAGATTGTTGTCGACGATATATGTGTAATAAACGTCCGAGCCCACATAAAAAGAATCGTGCGGCTCGAGGATTTCGCTGATGTCCTCTTCCTTGTTACGAATGATTGCTCTCGCGAGGAGCATACCGCAGGCTTTACCGCCTATCATTCCCGTGCCGACCATATGGTCTCTGACAGCAAAATAATCCTCGGGGGTGAAATGCTCTTTGACCATTTTTCGCATTTTTTCGTCTCTGGTCATCATGATGTTACACATTCTCGCACAGTCTTCTGTGATGTCGGCGCCTGATTCTTTTAGGATCTTTGCCTTGTTAAAAAATCTGTCCCAGGAGTCGGAGTACTGCTCTTCGGCGGACCGCTGCGCGTTGCCGAGTGTCTGGTAGAAACGGCTTGAAATTACGCCGTCGAGAATCGGGCGGAAATGGCCGTTTTCGGGATTGTATGTGTGCGGGAGAAACATCGTGTCGGAGTTACGCTCCCACACCTTCTCCGGGCGGACGTAGACGTTCTTTTTGTCCGAATAAACGTCGAAGAAAAGCTGCGTCGTGTTGAGGATTTTGTTGATTGCCTGCACGGAGTGTTTGCCCCTGATGATCGGGAAAAATGCGACCGTGTCGAGTATAAAAAGAAACGGACAGGTCACCCTAAAAAAGTTGCCCATCATAAGGTCCGTCGCCCAGGCCGTCTGGAGTTCGGAGAGGCAGTCGAATACGTAGAACGCGTCCTTGCCTTCCTGCTCGATTACGTTGTGAATATCGACCGTAAAAGTCTCGAATCTGTGCGACAGGGGAACGTGGACGGTTTTGACTTCCGCACAGGGTTCGACGAGCGGTTCGTGCGATGCGAATCTGAAGTAAATGATGTTTCTTTTATCTTCTTTTGCCTGTCTGACGTAGGGCTCCATGAAAAGCCTGAATTCGCTTAAATCCGACACACGCCATACGACATTGTCGCCCAGCCTGATGTAATCCAGGGCTTCGTCCATCTCGGGTATTCCGCTTTTTACTTTATCAAATGCTGCCATTCTTATCCCTCCGATATTGCAAAAAGGCGCTTCATCTTTGTCAGATGAAACGCCTTTGTTTCGTACATATTTACAATTGTATGGTAGCACTTGGCGAGGGAAATTGCAAGAGTTTTGACACAGGGGGACGTGGGTGTGGTGTCATTTTTGTGACACTACACCCACGTCCCCCTGTGTCACTAGCAAGCCAAGGTAGTCTGGCTTATTCGTCTTCTTCCCAGAAAATTTCGTCAAGGGTTTTGCCAAGCACCTTGCAGATGCTTCGGCAAAGATTTATGGTCGGGTTGTAATCGCCCTTTTCTATTGCATTTATGGTCTGCCTCGATACGCCGACTTTGTCTGCCAAATCCTGTTGCGACAAATCAAGCGCAGCTCTGGCGGCCTTAAGTTTTAGATTCTTCATTCGTCATCCTCCTCTTCTTCATCAGCGGATGCGTTTTTGGAATTTGCAATTCTTTTAAGAAGCATCGTTGCAAATATTACGATGAAAAGAACCGCGCACAGGAGATTCAAGATTCTGAATGTGATTCTTCCGTCCACAATCAGCTGGCCGTGAATGATATTGATGATTCCGATTACCAGATTGACGAGCGCAATAAATGCAAAGAATATGCTTACGCGGGTTGATTTTTCATTGATTGCGAAGTAGCTCTCGTGCCATATGCAGTAAACCACATATGTCAAAAGGCCCAAGAAAATCGCCGTCTGATAAAAGACAGGATAGTCCGCAACTATTGCGATGCCCGAGATATTTAGTATTATCAGCGCTTCGACGGTTATAAGCATTACGAAAAAGCCGATCTTAAAAGCTTTGCCCTGCTCGAGGATCTGTCTTTCATCGTATTTTTTCTCACCTTCTTTTCCGAATAAAACAAACTCGGCTACAAAGAACCCGAACAGCAGGCCCATAAGCAGGCCCCAGCCAAGCATGATTGAAGGGAATACAAGTCCTTCTTCTTTGCTTAAGCAGCAGAATTCGTAATTAAATATGGTATTTCCGTTCTCCTTAAAAGAAGGGAAGTTGATGTCTTTTACCATCTGTTGTGCTTCTTTTATGCTGACAACGTTCGTCGACTCGAAATCATAAAACTCGTCTTCGTCGGCGAAATAGTAATAATTCACTTTATAATTGCCGGGCTTTAAATAGATTACAGTGTCTAAGAATATCGCGCCCTGAGTGGATGAATAGACGATTTCGTCTGATGCGTCCGTTACGGTAAATGTCGTGATAAATCCGAGATCCGATGGCTGGACTTCAC
>JAEEGH010030552.1_pt1 | contig 10464 bp, 8 predicted proteins | sample 9134181 | NCBI WGS metagenome assembly JAEEGH01 (sample SAMN16246544, study PRJNA631951) | gut metagenome | biome: gut microbiome; feature: rumen; material: DP-attached | host: Bos | place: Iran: Karaj | collected 2018-10 | reverse complement strand
ATCGGATTGGTATAGGCGCGGGTTACGTTGACGGTATGGTTCTTTTTGACCAATTTGCCCAGACCATCGGCAAAATTAGCAACATTCCGATAAGAAACTGTATAGTTCCCCGCATTGTGCAACTGGGCGGCGGTGGACAATCCCGTCAGCCCTTGTTCCCCATCAAACAGAATATGAGCCATGACGTCTGACGAAGAAATGGAACTCCGCACAAAGGAAATCGCCTCCTCGGCGGTCATACGGTTTGAATTGATGTGATTGGCCCAGCTCTGGCAGACCTGCTCCTCCCCAAGCAGGTAATTCGTGGCCACGTTTTCCATGGCCACGGTCATATTCTCAAATGCCGCCGTTTTCGTGGAAAAGTTCCTTTGCTGCTCTCTGCTGACATGGAACATAATCAGAACCAGTAGCAGCGCAACGATCAGGATATTTCCTATCAGTATCAATGTTTTCTTCATTAAGGTCTTCTTCCTTTCCGTCAATCGCAGTTTAACTTCCTAATGTCATTTGTGCCAAAATACAATAGAAAATATCCAAGAGGGAAACATTAAAAATCTATGGTTTAAAATGCGCGCATATGCATGAGTGAGAAAGCATCATTTTGATGTAAATAATTGCAACTCCTAAAAAAGCGTAACTAAAATTATAAAAAGATAGCACAGGTCTGTGGAATTGCAACATAAAACAAGCCTTCTACCACATGAGAATGTACGTCCCGCCTGCGGAAGTAACGACGGCGTCCCCGTCGTCGGCCTCGGATGTGCCGCCCGGCGTCCCGCCTGCGGCCTCGGGTGTGCCGCCCGGCGTCTCGCCTGCGGCCCCGGATGTGCCGCCCAATACATAAGTTTTCATTAACCAAGCGGCAAAGAGCGATTGGTGGATTATATTATGCACTTGTCCCGCGGGGGGGCAATTGAAGCACTTGCTTCTTTTACCGTTTTTCAACACCATAACAACAAGGAACCGCCATGATGAAAAGACTGTTTCTGCTGCTGTGCCTGGCCGGGATCGCTTTCTCGTTCCAGATGAACCTCAACGCCTCGTCACTCCCCAAGTATCTCGTAATCTATGACTTGGACAAGGATGACTGTCAATACCGCTACACGGACGAAGAGCCGGATCTGGACGATGACGTATGCCGCACGACGGAGCTGTGGCTGCGGTACATCCCCGAAGGTGAATTCAAGATGGGCTCGCCGGCGAGCGAAGTGGGCCATAAAGACGCAGAAGTCCAGCACAGGGTGACGCTGACGAAGCCGTTCTACATCGGCGTGTTCGAATGCACGCAAGCCCAGTGGAAGCATATCATGGGGGATCGGCCAAGTTATTTTAATAATAACTTGTATTACGCTACGCGCCCCGTGGAGAATGTCTCCTACACTATGATCCGCGGCGCGGGGGCACAGGCAGGCGCGGGCTGGCCGATGTACGGTCATGCAGTCGATGCGAGTTCCTTCATGGGCGTCCTGCGGGATAAGACGGGTCTGATGTTCGACCTGCCGACGGAGGCCCAGTGGGAGTACGCCTGCCGCGCGGGCACGACGAAGGCCCTGAATTCGGACGAGAACCTGGAGTCCACGTCGTCGGACGCCTACATGGACGAAGTGGGGCGTTACTGGTTCAACGGTGGAGAGGAAGGTTATGATAATCCGAGCTGCGGCACGGAGCATGGGACCGCGAAGGTTGGTAGCTACAAGCCGAACAACTGGGGGCTGTACGACATGCACGGGAACGCCTATGAATGGTGTCTCGACTGGAACAACTCGGCATACAGTTCGGAGGATGTGACGGATCCGGTCGGTGACACCACGGGCACGTTCCGCGTGAGGCGCGGCGGTAATTGGAACGTTTACGCGCACGATTGTCGTTCGGCAGTCCGCAACGGCGACTGGCCAGGGGCAAACAATAACAAATACACAGGTTTCCGTATTGTCTGCCTGCCAATTGAAAAGTTTGCGGTAACGGTCGTGAACGGCACGGCGGACAAGACGGAAGCCGCTGAAGGCGAGACGGTTACCATTACAATTAATGAGCCACCATCCGGCAAAGTGTTTGATTCATGGACGGGCAACGTGGAATTCGCGAATGCGACCGCCACGGAAACGACATTCGTCATGCCTGCCAACGATGTCACCGTGACGGCGAACTATTACAAGAAAGGCACAAGATATCTTGTAATCTATGATTTGGACAAGGATGACTGGCAATACCGCTACACGGATAACGAACCGGATCTGACGAAAGACGCCTGCCGCACAACGGAGCTGTGGTTACGGTACATCCCCGAAGGTACATTCACGATGGGCTCGCCGACGGACGAACTGGGCCGCTGGGATGACGAGACGCAGCACAAGGTGACGCTGACGAAGCCGTTCTACATCGGCGTGTTCGAATGCACGCAGGCCCAGTGGGAATACGTTATGGGGAAGGGAAAACGCCCGAGCTATTTCAACAATGACGATTATTACGCCACGCGCCCCGTGGAACAGGTCTCCTACAACATGATCCGCGGTGCTGAGACGGGGGCCAGCTGGCCATCTTCAGACGCTGTCGATGCGGCCTCTTTCATGGGCGTCCTGCGGGATAAGACTGGTCTGAAGTTCGACCTGCCGACGGAGGCCCAGTGGGAATACGCCTGCCGCGCTGGGACGAAGACCGCCTTGAATTCGGGAAAGAACCTGGAGAATAGAGACGAAGACGACAACATGGCCAAAATGGGCCGCTACTACTACAACGGTGGCTACGTGTTCATTGATGGAAATTGGAATATGCCATCGGAAGACCACGACACGGCTAACGGAACGGCGAAGGTCGGCGGCTACCTGCCGAACGCCTGGGGGCTGTATGACATGCATGGGAACGTGTGGGAATATTGCCTTGACTGGTGGAACGGCTCGGCATACAATCCAACGGACGCGACAGATCCGGTCGGCGACACCACAGCCTCGTTCTGCGTGGTTCGCGGCGGCAGTTGGCGCTACGACGCGTGCTATTGCCGTTCGGCGAAACGCACAAGCATCGGACCGTATCACAACACCTTCCCCGGTACTGGTTTCCGTATTGTCTGCCTGTCGTTGCCGCCAACGTATGCGGTGACGGTCGTGAAAGGCACGGCGGACAAGACGGAAGCCGCTAAAGGCGAGACGGTTACCATCACGGCCAACATGCCCGCCTCCGGCCAGACGTTTGACAAATGGACAGGCAACGTAGAGTTCGCGAACGAAACCGCCGTCGAAACGACATTTGAGATGCCCGCCAACGCCGTCACCGTGACGGCGACCTTCAAGAAGCTTCCGGCCGTGAAAACCTACAAGATCGTGGTCGTGAACGGCACGGCGGACAAGGCGAAGGCGGCCGCCGGCGAAACCGTCACCCTCACGGCGAAGCCCGCCCCCGCAGGAAAAGTGTTCGACAAATGGACGGGCGGCGCGGTATTCGCGGATCCGAAGGCCATGGAAACGACGTTCGTCATGCCCGCCAAGGCCGTGACGCCGAAGGCCATTTATAAGAAGAAGTAATGGTGTGGCGGAGGCGTGCCACCTTCGCTACTTCCGACGACGGGGACGCCGCCGGCACACCCTCGCCGCCGCAACATCAATGACTTGTTTGCGCGTTGCGCAAACGGTCGCACTCCCGTGCGACCCTCTCTCACATTGTGCTGATAAAAAATGCGTGTTCTGTCGTGTGATACTTGCATTTCCGTCTTGGATATGCTAGATTTTTTGTTTGCATGACCGTTGTCATAACACTCATTTAAACAAACATGTTCGAAACAGATTCAGCACATATCGGCGTGACGGTACTCGGAAGCGGCAGTTCCGGCAACGCCACCATCGTCCATTGCGGAGGCGAAGGCGTTCTTATCGACGCAGGTTTCAGCTTCCGTGAATTCATTCGCCGCTTCAAGGAGAGCGGACTGGCGGATTCCGTCCGCCTCCGCGCCATTCTTGTCACACACGAGCATGACGACCATGTCAAAGGCCTCCGCGTCTGCGCGGACAATCTGGAACTGCCTGTATTTACGACACGTAAGTGCGCGGACGTCCTCCGCCGCCGAGATGCGAAAATCGGCCATTTTTCGCTGATCGCGCCCGGCGGCATGTTCTCCGTCGGAAGTTTTTCCATCCTGCCGTTTTCCATCCCGCATGACGCCGTCGATCCCGTCGCCTTCGTCATCCGCAAGGATGAATTTAAAATCGGTGTTGCCACTGACTTAGGAAATGGCAACCACGTCGTCCAATACGAGCTGCAGGGCTGTGACACACTGGTGCTCGAAAGCAATCACGATCTCAACCTGCTTGCTGCCTCCTCCCGCCCATGGCCGCTGAAACAGCGCATCATGGGGCCGCAGGGGCATCTTTCCAACGACGCATCGTCGCAACTTCTGTCCAAAATCATCGCTTCCAACACGCGAAATGTCATTCTCGCGCATATCAGCCATGAATGCAATAAGGCTGAAATCGCGGAGGAATGCGCCCATAAATGCCTTTGTTCATGCCATCGCGACGATGTCACCCTGACCGTCGCCGATCAAGACACCCCTATCCCCACCGCTTGGCTATAACCTATTATCATGGAGTCATTATGGACAATCTGAAAGCCGTCGCAAAAGTCGTTCCCGTCCATTCGTCGCAAGTCGCCCATTCCCGTTGCGGAATTGGCTTCGAAAAGCTTGATCGTGCTGTCTTCGATCCGACAAAAGCCTACGACAAAGTCGCCGCCCTCGGTGTCAAATGGATCCGCCTCCAATCCGGTTGGGCCCGCACGGAAAAGGAAAAAGGTGTCTATGATTTCAAATGGCTTGATGACATCATCGACAATCTGGTGCAGCGCGGCCTTACCCCATGGCTCTGCCTATGTTACGGCAACGGCATTTACGACGAAGACGCCGCGAAGCTCTTCGGCGCCGTCGGCTGTCCGCCTATCAAGACAGACGAACAGGTGAAGGCGTGGCACGACTACGTCGTCGCGCTCGTAAAGCGTTATCACGGCCGTTGCGAATGGTATGAAGTCTGGAACGAACCGGATGGCCAATGGTGCTGGAAGCACGGCCCAAGCGGCACGGAATACGGCAATTTCGTCATCGCCACCGCCAAAGCCATCAAAGAGGCCGATCCGACCGCCAAGATCATGTTCGGCTCCACCTGCCTCCGCTCCATCAAATGGCTCACGGAAGTTTTGGAAACTGGCTGCGGAAAGTACGTTGACGCACTGACTTACCATGCATACGACGCCCATGAGGAAAACAGCTACGAACGCGTCAAAGTCCTCCGCGCCCTCTGCCAATCCTACAATCCCGCCATTCAAATGATACAGGGCGAAACGGGAACGCAGTCCCGCAGCGACGGTGCAGGCGCCCTCAAAGGCGGCGCATGGACGCCTGAAAAGCAGGCCAAATATCTCGCCCGCCACATGATGGCCGATTTCTTCAGTGATGTCATGTTCGCCTCCTATTTCTCCTGCATGGACATGATCGAGGCCCTCCGTGGAATTGTCGGCGACAAATCCAGTTATCTGGACTTCGGCTATTTCGGCGTGCTCGGCGCGTCATTTGACGAAAACGGCATCGCCACTGGCGAATACACGCCGAAACCGTCCTACTACGCGATGCAGACCATAGCCTCCATCTTCCGTGAAGATTTCTCACTCGCCGACCTGCCGATTCTATCGTTCTCCTCATCCTCCCCGCGTCTGCTCCGCTACGAAGACGTCTGCCGCGGCGATGTTTTCAGCCATGGCTTCCGCAAACCAAACGGCTCCGCCGCCTATGTCTATTGGAAGGCAAGCGAGTTGTTGACAACGACTTACGAAAGCACGATCTCCTTTGAAGTCTCCGCGCTTCCGAAGAAGATGGAGCTCATCGACCTTGTGGACGGCACCGTCTATGAGATTCCCGAAGATCAGATTGAAGACTGCGGCTATTACCGCAAGCTCCTCCATCTCCCGCTTCGCGACTACCCGCTTCTCCTGACGTTCGGTGACTTTCGCTAAGCCTTTTCACATAACCAGATAGGAAAAAAATCTTCAAAATATTTTGAAAAATTCCGTTTTGGCTATATCTTAAAGTAATTCCACGCCGGAGTGGCGGAATGGCAGACGCGCTAGACTCAAAATCTGGTGTCAGTGATGGCGTGAGGGTTCGAGTCCCTCCTCCGGTACCAAATTTAAAGCCGTAAATCGTTTGATTTACGGCTTTTTATTGTCTGAAGATCATGCTTTTATGCCATTGATTGCCATTCATTTGGGGAAGAATACAAGTTTTTCAGGCTTTCCCATGACAAGACGGCGGACAGTTATGCCTTCCTTTTCCAAAGCATCTTCGTTGCGGCGCGGTTCGTCCCACGGATGCTTCGACAGCGTGTATTTGGAATGATGGACGGTGATGACCTCCTTGGTGCCGAGATCACGGCAGACTTGCGGCAATTCGGCAGGCAGCGTGTGGATCTGCGCCCAGTCCGCATTGTATTGTCCATTTTCCAAAATGGCAAGGTCGATCCCTGCAAATTTATCGCCTATCTCCTTGAAATGCGGGCCATAGCCGCTGTCGCCGCCAATGTAGATTTGTCGTCCTGACGGCGTTTTCAGCAGGAAAGACGCCCACAACGCCTTGTTGCGACGCAGCCCGCGCCCTGAGAAATGCCGTGCAGGCAGACAATGGATGGTGAAACCGTCGCCCAAATCGGCGCTTTCCCGCCAGTCCAATTCGGTAAGCATCGTCTCTGGGAAGCCCCATCGCTCGAAATGCTCACCGATGCCCAGCGGCAACAAAACACGCGTGATGGAACTTTTTAGCTCCTTGACAGCCTGATAATCCAGATGATCCCAATGATCGTGGCTGATGAGCAGCCAGTCGCATGGCGGCATGTCCGACGGCTTCCATAAGTCCGTGCCTGGATACGGACGGTTCACCCAACTGACAGGCGCGGCCTTGTAGAAGACAGGATCCACCAGCAGTCTTTTCCCCTCCACTTGAAGGAGATATGACGAATGGCCAAACCAGACGATGCAGTCAATATCACGCGGAAGTGATTGCAAATCCGTCTTTTCCGAAGGAACAGGCTGAGAAGGCTTTGTATCCTTGCGCGGCTGTGTGACGAACTCCCACATCGCCGCCAGCCCGCTTTTTGAGGAGGTCATCACTTCCGTTTTCACAGGATAGCGGAACTCGCCATCGACATAGTTTGGCGATTGCCGGATGCGCTCCAGACGTTTGCCCGACGGCAGCCGCCCGAACGACGGCGTCTGCAGGAATACGCAACCCGCCAGAAGAAATACCAACGGCAAGACGACGATGATAAGCATTTTGCGTTTTTTGAAGAGCTTGCGTTTCATTTTACACCAAAGACAAGACAATGACCAACTTTGCGAACGCCCTCAAGATATGTCTTTCAATATACAGCCCAACAGCTTTCTCCGCCCATTCCGACAACCATGATCAAGCCGTTCTTCACCGTCATGGCCTTCCTGTTTGTCTTTTTAAGATGTAATTCATGCTAAAATCTCATGTTTGATGTGTAATGTTTTAGTCAGAATGAGAAAATGTTGACGACTGCTCCCGTTACGAGCGAGAAGAGCAGGACAAAGGCGAGATAGAGCGCGAAATTCTTCGCGCCGAGAACAATCTTCAATGCGCCGAGATTCGTGATTTTCGTGGCTGGCCCCGTCACCATGAAAGCGGTCGCCGCCCCAAGGCTCATCCCTTCGGCAAGCCAATCGCGCAACATGGGAATCGTGCCGCCGCCGCAGACGTAGAGCGGGACGCCGACCGTCGCCGCCAATAGAAGACCGAACTGCTTTTGCGGGCCGAAGAGTTTTCCGACAAGTTCGGCGGGAATATAGCGTTGGAAAAGCGCGGAGAGCAGGATGCCGAGAGCAAACCATGGTCCAGTCGCTTTCAAATTGCGTCCGAGATTGAACAAAAAGCGCAGGAAGAGATTCGGATGCGTATCATGCCCGGCCCTTTCCGCAAAGCCTTTGAAATTGAAGAAGTTCTTCTCTTTGAAGCAATAATGCAGCAGCGCCCCGGCCGCGACACCGCACAGGAAGCACACGATGATACGGATGCACAACGCGGTCCGCCCCAGAGCGGCGCTGTATATGATCAATTGCGGGTTCAGCAGGATGGAGCTCATCATGAAGGCCGCCAGAAAGTCCTCCTTGAGCCCCTTTTGCGAAAAGGATGCGCAGATGGGAATCGTCCCGTACATGCACAATGGCGAGGCGATGCCAAGGAGGCTGGCGGCAATCCATCCAATCGGCCCTGTCAGACGCTGCCCCAAACGGGCGCAGAGGCGGTGGATGCCCTCCTTGGCGAACACCGACACAAGCGACCCCAGCACCATGCCGAGCACCCAGTACCAGAAAATCTGGTGGAACTGCCGGTCGGCATAGTACCAGAGATAAATCGCCTCGCGTTGAAGAATTTCAAGCATACAGGATTACTTGTCCAGACTGACCAAGCGGTAGCGACGGTTATAGACGCCAAGAGTGTCTGTGTAATCCAGAATATGACGGCCCTGCTGGCGTTCGATGCGCGCCTTCAGGCTCGCTGAATCAGGAGCCTGCCAGACTTTGTCGATGCAGGCCTGGTCGAGTGCCAGAGGATCGAGGGAGGCGAGAATGCCGATGTCATGCATGTCCGGCTCCGCAGGATTGGCATTGCAGTCGCAGTCCACGCTCAGTCGGTTCATCACGTTGACGAACGCGATGTTCTTGCCGCCGTCCATGGCCTTGCAGACGGCCACCGCCGCCTCGCCCATCGCCTCCAGGAAGGGAATCTGCTTCTCGGTGGCGAAGTCGATACTGCTGTCACTCCTGCCGCCCGTATGGATGATCGCCTTGCCGGATTTTTCCGCACTGGTACCGCTGCCGAAACCGATGGAGAGATTCTTGAGCGCGCCGCCAAAGCCACCCATCTGATGTCCTTTGAAATGAGACAGTACCAGATAGGAGCCGTAGTTCTTGAAATGCGAGCCGACATAGTCTTCCTTCAGGACTTTGCCGTTGACGGGAAGCGTCATGTAGCCTTCTTCATCCAGCAGGTCGAACGGCGCGATGTCAAGATAACCGCGCTCCTTGACAACCTGATGGTGCATGGCGACCGTTGCGCGGCTGCCGCCGTACGCGGTGTTGCATTCCACGATCGTCCCGTTGAGTTTCTGCACGAGATCCTTGATGAGCGCGGGGCGGAGGTGGTTGGTCTTCACCGATTCGCCCGTGCTGATCTTCACGCCGACCTTGCCGTTCGGCTTCCAGCCGAGCGCTTCGTAGGCGCGGACAAGCCCTGCGGGAGAGATGTCCTTGGTGAAATAGACGACGGGAGCCTTCTCGTCGGTCACCTCATAATAACTGGCGGTTTCCGTTGCAGAGGGCTGCGCCACCGCCTGTTTATTTGTATTGTCCACCTTTGCCTTGCTGCATCCAAACAGCACCATCGCCGTCAAAATCATCCACAAATACTTTTTCATTGTTCAGTCTCCTTTTTTGTACAATTTACTCAGATAAAAAACTTCTTGTCAAATGCGCGAGATCATCTTCAGCAGGATTTTCCGGCCTCGTATGCCTCCTTGAAGACTGGCAGCGAGCGGACTGCGCCTTTCTCGTATGCGCCTGTGCCATAGATGACTCCGCGTTCCACGGAACCTTCCATGCAGTCACGCATGAAACCGCGCAGCCCCTCCAATGTGGCGGACATCATCTCATGGCTTTCGTCCGCGGCCGTGATGAGCAACCAGAATTCCGTGCCCTTGAAACGCCCGAAGTCCTCCCAACGGGAGACGGTGCGGTCAATGAGCGCCTTGAGCTGGGCGTCCATCGAGTAGAAATAGACAGGAGTCGCCAAAACGATGACATCGGCGGAAAGCATTTTTTCCACGATCTCGTTGGCATCATCGTTCTTACAACATTTCTTCAGCTTCTGGCAGGCATAGCAGCCGCTGCAGAATCCGACGTTCTTTTCGGCCAGACGGATTTTCTCAACCGCGTGGCCTGCTTCACTTGCTCCACGGACAAATTCGTCGCAAAGAAGATCGGAATTGCCGTTCTTTCGCGGCGACGCGGAGATGACCAGTACTTTTTTCATAAGGCCTCCAATAGTGGGTGATTGTTTGGATAAACGTCATCGGATGAAATTCATCGGTTGCCACTCCTCCTGCGGCGGACGTGGCGCAGCACCTTCGCGGCGGATGTTCTTGAGCACCCATGACATGTTGCGTCCGAGCGTGCGCATCGTCTGCATCCCCTCCGTATCTTGTGCCGCCTGCCCCGCTTCCCGCCCAAAGGCGATGTTCCAGTATTGGGAACCGATGATCAGACAGTTGATCATCGCAAAAGGCATGTTCAAGCACTGGAACGTGGCGGTCGAACCGCCGCGGCGGCAGACAGCCACGCAGGCGACCGGCTTGCCGGTGACATGCGCGCCGCCCGAGAACAATGCGCGTTGCAGCACCGCCAGCAACGCCCCGG
>JAEEGH010030550.1_pt1 | contig 10465 bp, 5 predicted proteins | sample 9134181 | NCBI WGS metagenome assembly JAEEGH01 (sample SAMN16246544, study PRJNA631951) | gut metagenome | biome: gut microbiome; feature: rumen; material: DP-attached | host: Bos | place: Iran: Karaj | collected 2018-10 | reverse complement strand
TCCAGAAGGAATTCCAGCATTTTTTCAAATGTTGGCTTGTCTGCCAGAAACTGGCCCATTAATTCACTGCAATGACTGTTCATGACCGTCAGTAGGTTCCTGTTTTCTGCTCCTTAACACAATAATCAAATAATCTAATGCCGTTATTTACGTAATTCAACCATTTGCCCTTTTTAGATGAATAAGTATATTTATTCTCCTGTTCGTCTTGTCTGAACAGACCTTTTCGCACATCTTCCCATCGGTATTATTCCATGTCCGAATCTGAACATAAAAAGTCCGCCTGGAAACTAAATCTCGTCATGCTGTGGTTCTCGCAGCTACTTGTCATGGCCGGCTATAGCGCCATGATTCCCTTCATCCCGTTGTTTCTGAAAGATGAACTAATGGTGACGGACAAGCATGATCTCGCCCTCTACATCACCCTTTTCAACTTCTTCGGCACCATGGCCTACGCGATTTTCGTGCCTATCTGGGGGTTCCTCTCCGATCGTTTCGGTGTCAAACCCATGCTATTGCGCGGCACATTCGTGACGGCTTTCATCTACCCATGCATGGGTTATGTCTCCACGCCGGGCATGCTCGTTTTCCTTCGTTTCGCCACAGCCGCTTGCGCGGGAACGACTTCCGCTTCTCAAACGATGATTGCGCGAACCACGCCGGACAATCGGCAGGGCTTCGCACTAGGCCTCCTTTCGACGGCTATTTGGGGCGGCTCCATGCTTGGCAACGTCGTCGGTGGCCTCATCATCCATTACTATAATTATTTATACGCCTTCTGGCTCTGCGGCATCCTCTATTTCATCGCAGGATTCGCCGTTCTTTTCACGAAAGACGACGGCGCAAGAATTCCGCTCCACGCCAATCCTGTAGCGGAAACGCAGCATGTCCGTCTCGCTCCCAAATGGTTGCCCGACTTCGGACAGGCCATCTGGTTCATGGTCCTCCTGTTCTTCACGATGGGCATCATCCGCGGCATCGAAACTCCCTACATTGCGCTCCGTATTGAAAACATCGTCGGCAAAGGAAACGCCGACTACTGGACAGGCATCATTTCCGCCATCGTCTGCGTCGGTGCCATCCTTTCGGGTGCCTTCATGGGCTTCCTAGCGGACAAGATTCCATTACGCTATCTGCTCATTCCCATCAGTTTAGGATCAGCCATTGCGCTCGCATTGCATGGCATTGGCCATAGTCTTGTATTATTGGCTGCGGCCCGCACAATGCTCTTCCTGTTCGCAGGCGGCTTGCAACCTGTCATCCAGAAATGCCTTTCGGGCATCACGCCGAAACGAAAACGCGGCGCGGCATTCGGCAGCACAGCCTGCGCAAGCTGCATCGGCGGCATGATCGCCGCATGGCTCGGCGGCGTATGTGTCATGTTCTTCCCGCTTAATGGCGTGTTCTTCTTCACCGCCCTGCTCTATCTCCTCACGCTTCCGTTCTTCCTGTTCGTCATCGCCCGCGTGACCTCCTCCCGCTTCTACCATAACGTCTAATATCAACAACAAGCATGCACACCACACGCATCATGATGATTCTTTCCAGCCTCTGCCTTCCTTGTCTTGCGTCATCAAACTTACCGTTGGAAAATCTTGATTTCGAACAAGGAATGGTCGGTTGGACAGGCGATAACGGCAAAAGCGTCGTCTGCGCAGAAGCCGCCCATTCTGGCAAGTTTGGCCTGCGTGTGACGGATAACGATCCGCAATCCGGCAGCAGTTTCACCAGCCGTACCATCCCCGCCCGTGAAGGCGAGACCTACCGTCTACGCTTTTGGGCGCACATTCCGAAAGAGACGTCTGGTCAGATCGGCGTCTATTTTCACTTCATGGATGAAAAAGGCAAAAGACTTGCACGACCTGATGGCGGCGAATCGAAAATCACGCTTGGCAGCCTGCCGGAATGGCGGCAACTGGATTACGTGGAGACTGCCCCCAAAAACACAGTCTCGCTCGCCATCTGGATTCATTCCTTCAACGCCACGACTGGACTGGTGGCGGATTTCGACGACTTCGAACTGGCCTGTCTCTCGCCAGAAGAAGCGAAAAACGCCCACACCACATGGCTTCCCATGACCACGCCGTTTCCGAAAGCGTCGCCACAGCGTATCGCGGAATTGGAGGCCATGCTTTCTGACAAATTGTGGAAGCCTGGCCCACCTTTCCATGACCGTGCCACATGGGGGCGTCTCGCCGCCGATCCAGCCGCAAAAGTCATCATCTCTCGCGCAGAGAAGATTCTCTCAACGCCACAGCAACCGATGACGGACGAACTCTATCTGGAATTCCACCGCACAGGCATTCGAACTAGTTACGAAAACATCTACCATCGTTGGGAGCCGGAAATCCAAACGTTGGCCGTTGCGGAATGTCTTGAAAACAAAGGCCGTTTCCTGCCGGAAATCATTCGCCGTCTTGAAACGCTCTGCGACATGCGCAGCTGGCTCATGCCTGCCCATGATCGTGAGTTGCTCAATTTCAACAACATCCAATGCTATGCAGATTTGGGCAGTTCCGCCCGCGGCTGGACTGTCATGTCCATCGACACATGGCTAGATGACAAGCTTCCAGAATTTCTTCGCAAACGCCTCCGCGAAGAAATCCACCGCCGCATCCTTCAGCCATGTTTGGATGTCTTCCGCAGCGGAGAAGTCATCTCCGAACTATGGTGGATGAAAGGCACTAACAACTGGAACGCCGTCTGCACAAACAACGTCACAGGAATGGCGTTGGCATTGATTCCGGACAAGCATGTCCGAGCGGAGTTTCTTGCGGGCATGGAAATCTCCAATAAATTCTTCCTCCAAGGCTTCCGCGAAGACGGATACTGCACGGAAGGCGTCAGCTACTGGGGCTTCGGCTTCGGCCATTTTCTTGCGCTCGCTGAAACGGTTTTGCAAGCCACCGACGGCAAGCTCAATATCCTTGAAGAACAATATCCGCTTCTTGAAAAAGTCGCCCGCTACGGAACGGACATCCAGCTGACGCGCCGCCTTTCGCCGCCTTTTGCGGACTGCCGTCTGTCCGTCTTTCCCTTTAAAGAAGTTCTTCTCCTCATCCAACGGCGTTTTCCGCAGGCACTTACGCAACGCGTCAATCAAGACACACCGCTCGGCCATACCATGCCGACGTTCGAATACGACAAAGCAACGGGTAAGCCTGTTTTTTGCGGCTCGTCCGGACTTGTTCTCGAGCACATCCCCTGCTTCGGGCTTCTTGGATTCAGCGACGAAAGCAAATATGCCGCCGCGTTGCCCGAATCCGCCCCGCTGCCGGACCACAGCTTCTTCCCGACGGGCGGTGTTGTCATCTGCCGCCCCGGCGATCATTCCAATAACCGCCTATCCGTCGCTCTGAAAGGCGGCCATAACGCCGAACACCACAACCACAACGATATCGGTTCCTTCGTGCTCGCTGTAGGCGATGAACCACTTATTCAAGATCCTGGACGGGAGGAATATAGCGGCCAAACCTTCGGCGTTGCACGTTACACGTTCCCGCTCATGAACTCATGGGGACATTCCGTTCCATTCGTCGCGGGAAAGTTGCAAAAGACTGGGCGGCAAGCGGAAGGAATCTTCACGTTAACATCATTCTCTGCTGAAAAAGACGTTGTCGTGCTCGATATGAAAGCGGCCTATGACATCCCGCAGCTTAAGAAACTCACACGAACGATGACATATGACCGTATAAACGCCGTCATCACCATCCAAGACGATGTCGAATTCACGTCACCGCAAGCATTTGGGACTGCGCTTGTCAGTTTTGCGGAACTCCGCGAAACCGCTCACGGGCAGTTCATTTTCAAAAACAACAACGAAACATTGCACGCCTCCATCTCCTCCACGGATGGCCCGTTGCTCTTCAACGTGACCACGCTGAAGACGCAAATCTCTCCCAAACCACGCCGTCTCGGCATTGACTTCCAATCCCCCGTCACCCGCGCGACCATCACGATGGTCTTCACCACTAAATAGTTTCGACAGCGAAACTTCCGCATAAACTTGTCATTATTTGTCAGGAAATAACATCATGAGTTCATTCTTTACCGTTTTTGGCGGTCTCGCCATATTCATTTATTCCATGCAGCTGATGGGCGAAGGCCTCCGCGGCGTTGCGGGGCAACGCCTTCGCTCCATCCTCCACTTATTCGCGAAAAATCGCTTCGTCGCCATTCTCACAGGAACCATCGTCACATCACTTATCCAGTCATCGGGAGCCACCACCGTCATGGTCGTCGGTTTCGTCAACGCAGGTCTGCTCACGTTGAAACAATCCATTGGCATTATTCTCGGCTCGCATATCGGTACGACCGTCACCGGCCAGATTGTCGCCTTCAAAATCAGCGGCATCAGCATGCCCGCCATCATCATCGGCGTCATCATGTCCTTCTTCAAACAACGCATCGTCAAAAAGTGGGGCATGACTATCATGGGCTTCGGATTTTTGTTCTTCAGTATGGAAATCATGAGCGACGAACTTCGTCAACTTGCCTCCAACCCAAGCGTTCACAAGATCTTCCAAACATTCCAGTGCGAGCCAGTCAACGGCGTCATGCCCATCGGCGCCACGTTTGGAGCCCTGCTCATCGGCATCATCGCGACCATCATCGTCCAAAGCAGTTCCGCCAGCACTGGTATCGCCATCGTCCTCGCAAGTAACGGTTTAATGGACTACTACACCGCTTCCATCATCGCTCTTGGTGCCAACATCGGCACAACTAGCACGGCCATCATCGCCGCCATTCCGTCCAACCGCGTCGCCAAACAAGCCGCTCTTGTCCACTTCCTGACAGCAACCGTCGGCGTCCTCCTCGTCATCGTGACCTTCTGGTGGAACGTCGGCGGCGAACCAGTCTTCTTCCATTTCGTCCGCCAATGCTCCTCCAAAGGCGCTTCCACTGGCCGTCTAATCGCCAACTCCAACACACTTTTCAATCTCGTCACGACCATCCTCTTCATCCCGCTCATCTCCATTCTCGTGAAAATCTGCGAGAAACTCATTCCCGTCGAATCCGAAAAAGTCCATTTCCAATATCTTGAGCCCCACCTGCTTGCGACGCCGTCCATCGCCCTCGCGCAGACAACGGCCGCCCTCCAGATGATGCTCGCAAAGGCTTGGACCATGGTCGATTGCGCCCTCAGCCTCTATTGTGAAAACGATGAGAAGAACCAACGCATCTTCAACCAGTTGGAAAAACGCGAAGAAGATGTGGATGCCCGCCAGCAGGAAATCGCCGACTACCTCTCACGCCTCATGCAACGGCAACTGACAGATGAGCAGACACTTCTGATTCCAATGCTTCTCCATTGCAACAACGACGCCGAACGCATTGGCGACCTTACGTTCGGCATTTGCAATATCATGGATCGCTTGCAGGGTTCCGGCCATCGTTTCAGCCCTGAAGCGGAAGCTGAATACGTCTCCCTGCATAAGGAACTGAAGGAAATGACGGAGACGGTCATCGGCCTCCTCTACCAAAACACGCCAGACGCCATCAAACTGGCCCAACGCCAGAAACAACATCTTTCCGAACGTCTCGCGCAATATGAAAACGATCATATCCAACGTATTTCCAAAGGTCTCTGCATTCCCGACATCGGTCTGATGTATCTAGAGCTCTTGGAGGAAATCCGCAAGATTTCCCGCCATCTCACGAACATCACAGACCGTGCCGGCAATTTCTACAATTCCATTGGCAAGACCTACGTTGAAAGCGGCATCACGTTGGATATAAACGCATAACACGGGAGGGTCCCGTTCCTGCGGGACCGCATAAACACGGGAGGGTCCCGCTCCTGCGGGACCGCATAAACACGGGAGGGTACCGCTCCTGCGGGACCGCATAAACACGGGAGGGTCCCGCTCCTGCGGGACCCTCCACGCGTTTTTTACAACTCAATGAAAGCAAACGAGTTGGGCTTCATCTGCAGTGTAATCGCGCCGCCATCGTCAGCCGTCGGGAAGATTTGCGTGTAGAAACGCACCTTGTCCGTCAAATGGCATTCCGCTCCAGCCAATGAACGGCCTTCGACACGAACGCTCACAAGCTCGATTGGCGTCACGTTGTCGTCGTCCAGATAACGCGTCACGAGAATGCCCGCATGGCCATCCGGACCGACGGCCGCCATGACATAGATGTCATTCTGTCCGTCGATTCTCACGGCGGCCTCCGTCCCCAGACGGCGCATCTTCGCCCACGCCTTGAACGGATAATAGCCTCTCGACGGCTCCAACGACATCTGGTCGAACAGATTGTTCATGCCGCCGCTCACGCGTGCGTCATAGAACATGAGCATATCGACGGGCGCCCTCTGGCAGCGGGTCAAGACCGCCGACACGAACGCCGCGCCTTTGTAGTTCATCTCGCCCATTTCCACTTGCAGCGAATAGATCCAGTCGTCGCTCCAGTTGCGGACATAGTTCCATTCGTTGAGGATGGATTCCGTATTATTGTACCCATGCTTGTCCAGCAACGCGCGCATGCGCACCGCCTTCTCCGCAACCGGTTCGGGAAGAACGGCATAGATGTGCCATGAGAAGAAATCCAATGCCACGCCGCGGCGGCGCATTTCCGCCAGGAAGGCGTCCGCCCACTGTTCGTCATAGGCCAACGCGGGACCGCCGATCTTCAGTTTCGGGAAGGCCTTTTTCAGACGCAGCGCCGTCTTGGAGAACAAATCGTAGAACTGTTCGGGCGTTCCCGTCCATGTGGGGCTCGGACGGCCGTCCGCCGCCGGCTTCAGATCCGGCTCGTTCCAGATTTCCCAATACGTGATGTTCCATTCAAAACCATCCGCCCAGCCTTCGTTGTAGTGACGGACGATGTGCTCGCAGATGGCCGCCCATTTGTCGAAATCCGCAGGCGGATTCACGCCGTATTTCTTGATCCAGTGTTCGATGGACTGGCCGAGACGGTAGAACGGCTCCGTGCCGGCGGCGCGCATCGTCTTCAGATAGTCGTCCGTCTCCACAAAATCATACGATGCAGGATCTTCCGCGTCTTTTGAGAAATCCGGGAAGATACCCGTGATATCGACGGAATGGCAACCGCCATAGGCATGGCAATGGGCGGAGTCATGGGTTCGCGCATACGGAATCTCCAGCGCCTGGTAGTCGCCGAAATTCGTCCGCGTCTGGTCGGACCGCCAGGCCGACGGCCCGTTGTTCACGGCGTTCATGATTTTCACATCGCCAACTTTCGTGTTCAAATCCACGACAACATCCGTTTTCGCCAAACTCATATCAATGCTCCTTGTTAAAGTATTTTCAGAAAAACCATCCCATTGAACTTACCCGCTGTTTCCAGAATGTCAAGTTCTAGAGGTTCTAGAGATTCTAGAGGTTCTGGAGGTTCTGGAGGTTCTGGAGGTTCTGGAAAACCGTTATTCCTCAGGAAAATGTGATTCAGAAGGCCATTATTCCTTAGGAAAAGTGATTCAGAAGGCCATTATTCCTTAGAAAAATGTGATTGAAAGAACCATTATTCCTTAGGAAAATGTGATTCAGAAGGCCATTATTCCTTAGAAAAATGTGATTGAAAGAACCATTATTCCTTTGAAAAATGTGATTTCAGGTATATTTTATGTCAGGAGCAAGACAAATGGAACGAGACTGCCTGCAAAAAATCTTTGACTGGAACCGCAAGGCCGTGCGCAAACCGCTGGTGCTCATGGGAGCACGTCAAGTCGGTAAAACATGGCTGATGAGTGAATTCGCCCGACAAGCCTATCCTAGAAAGACCGTTTTTGTCAACTTCATGGCCATGGCGGATTTATCTGCGGCGATTGCAAATACCAGCCTCACGCCAACAAATCTGCTGGCACTTTTCCAAGCAGCCACAGGTCAGAAAATCATAACAGGAAAAACACTGCTTGTATTAGATGAAATCCAGGAATGTCCGAAAGCCTTGACGGCGTTGAAATTTTTCCACGAACAACTACCAGAACAAGCCATCATGGTCGCAGGTTCGTTGCTGGGGCTCTCCATGGGACATTCAGAAAAACAGAATTCCTCTTTTCCTGTCGGGCAAATAGAACGTTTGGACATCCATCCAATGACGTTTCTCGAATTTCTCTCCGCAATCGGAAAGAACGGTCTAACCGAAGCCATCAAACAAGGCGACTGGACCACTGTCGGCCTGTTGGCAACTGAATATGAAACAGCCCTCAAAAACTACTTGCTTATTGGAGGCATGCCAGAGGCGGTTGCCACATTCGCAGACACCAACGCTCTTTCGGAAGTCCGTGCCAAGCAACTCGCCATTTTGTCAGACTATGACGATGATTTCAAGAAACACGCGCCAATTGATTTACTTGGCAAGATACGAGTACTTTGGAACAATCTGCCCGGACAGCTTGCCAAGGAAAACAAGAAGTTCATTTACACAGCCTTGAGACCAGGAGCACGTGCCCGTGAATACGAAACCGCCTTGCAATGGCTGGACGACGCAGGCATGCTCCGCCAAATCTACCGCGTGTCGCCTCCACGCCTTCCCATCAAGTCCTATCGTGATCTCAGTGCCTTCAAGCTCTATGTGCATGATGTCGGCTTGTTGGCGGCCATGAGCGCACTTCCCATACGCACCGTGCTTGACGGCAACGCCCTTTTCACGAATTTCAAAGGTGCACTGACTGAACAATTCGTCCTTTGTGAACTGTCTGCCGCAGGTTTCGAACCCGCCTACTGGACATCTGACAGCGGAACCGCCGAACTGGATTTTATCATCCAAGGTGAAACGGACATTATTCCGATTGAAGTCAAAGCGGCGACAAATACAAAAGCGAAAAGTCTGTCAATTTATCGGGATGCCTTCCATCCCGTACTGTCCGTCAAATCATCGCTCAAGCCCTATCATTCAGGAAAAGGCATCGTCAACATCCCGCTCTATGCCCTTGGCGCACGTCTTCAAACGGAAATTGAAGCCGCAGGATGTTGATTTTATGCAATATCTATTCTAGGATTCTAGAAGTCTAGGTTTCTAGGTTTTCTAGTAAAACGGAATTACAACCTATTTCGGATGTATTTTTCATTTACAACCTATTTTGGATGTATTTTCATCACCACTCCTGCAGGAGGATGCCTGTGAAGAAGGCTTCGCCGCCGTCGGCCTGGCCGCTCGCATTGCATTGGACGGAAACGGAAGCCGCGTCTTTCGGTGTCGTCAAAAAACTCCACACCGTTTCCGGTTCACCCGTCCCGCTGAATTTCAGATAGACGTTGCCTGTATGCGGAAGCCATTGTCCAGCAGCGTTTTTAAAGCAAAGTGAAGCCCCCGCGAGACCGCCGCGATCATTCGTCACACCGCCACGGCAGAGGAAGAAATATCCTGTGTCAGGCTTGATCGGAATCGTCTGATGGAAGCAACCATTCGACACCTTGCATATGACACAACGGCCGTCCTTCACCTCTCCGTTACCGGGCGCAGGTTGCTTCTTGTCATTTTCAACCTGCCACAACGTCCAGCCTTTTTCCTTTCCTTCAAATGCAAAATCGGGCACGATGTTTTCCGGCTTGTCGATAGACGTTCCGCTTGGATTTTTGACATCCAAGATGGCCTGTGTCAAGCCTTTACCGCCATCAGCCTCATCCCACAACCCTTTCACACGCGGATGGGGGCTGTTCTTCCACCAGCAACGCTCTTCGCCGTAAAGCCAGATGTATGGTTCGGCCTCTTCACAAGCCGCCGCGAAGCAGCGTTTGAACAGGCCAACTTGTCCCAGTTGAGTGATTTCAGGCTCTAACGACTTTCGATAATACGATGTTGCAGGATGGTTGAAATAGCCGTCCAGATAAAACGCGGGAGCCAGCAGAATTTGGGCGCGCGCCTTGCGGACATTCTGCGGCAGAATGAGTTGTTTCGCAAGTTTATGGGCATGTAACTGCATGCCCGCATAGGCGCCAGTCGTCTTGGCGACATAGCCGCTTGATTCATGGCCGTCGTAAATCAACGCCGTCGATGGCATGACATCGATGACACCGTTCATGAACGGCCGAGACAACATCGCGCCGTCCATCGTCAGGCAGAACGGCATGAACAAAACAATGTCCGGATATTCCTTGAAAACGGCACGGCCCCACTCCTGTCCGCGACGGAACACGACATCGAATATCTCCTTGGCCGATTTGTCCGTCTTCAAGTCATTTGGATTCCAGAACTTCCGTCCATACTCCTCAATATCGACGCCAAGTCCTTTCAGCCCAATTTCCTTCGCCACTTTCGCTGCGACGCCGAAATTGTTCGCCATAGCCGCACAATCGTCGTCGTCAAACCAATTGAAATCGACTGAGTTCGTCGTCATATAGAAGAAATTATCCGTGAAACGACCAAAATTCAACGCCTTGAAGCGCGCGATTGTCTCGGCGAATTGTTCATATTTCCAAGCCTTTTTATTCCAAGCATTTCCAGTTCCAGGCGCCCACTTTTTGCCGTCCGCCAATGTCTCCTCCTTGCCATAGACACG
>JAEEGH010030548.1_pt1 | contig 10466 bp, 11 predicted proteins | sample 9134181 | NCBI WGS metagenome assembly JAEEGH01 (sample SAMN16246544, study PRJNA631951) | gut metagenome | biome: gut microbiome; feature: rumen; material: DP-attached | host: Bos | place: Iran: Karaj | collected 2018-10 | reverse complement strand
ACGCTCAATGAAGCGGATATTAACCTTTCTATCGCGCTCGTGCTGAGAGACGAGCTTGAAAAACTCGGTGCAAACGTCGTTATGACAAGAGAATCCGACGTAACGTTTGAGCTTGTCGACAGAATAACTTATCTTGCGGCGTCAGACCCTGACCTTGAAATCAGCGTACATCAGAATTCGATGGATTTGAGCTCGAACGTTCAAAAAATAAGGGGATTTTTGGGACTTTACAGCGCGGATGCCGGAAAAGCTCTTGCAAAGGCGGTGTCGTCGGTTGTCTGCGACGAACTCAACAGATACGAAAGACCGTACGCTTATCAGATGCTTGCCGTTGCCAGAAATCACAGATTTCCGTCAACGCTGTGCGAGATGTGCTTTATCTCAAACGTTGAAGAATACGAGTGGTCAATGTGGGAAGAGAACGTAAAACGCTCAGGTAAAGCGCTTGCAGACGGAATAATTGAATACTATAAAGCGCAGGAGGCATACCTTGAATATTGATAAGAAGAAAAATGCGCTTACTGCGGCAAAAAGACTTGAAAAACGCTATCCCGACGCGGCATGCAGTCTTGAATACAAAATGGACCCGTGGAAACTGCTCGTAATGGCAAGACTTTCGGCACAGTGTACCGACGCAAGAGTGAATATTGTGTCAAAAGACCTTTTTGCAGCCTATCCCGACGTTTACAAAATGGCGGAAGCGGACGTCGAGGACATAGAAAAGCTCATTTTTTCCTGTGGACTTTATAAGACGAAGGCAAGGGATTTGAGTAAGATGTGCAGGCAGTTAGTCGAAAATTTCGACGGAAAAGTCCCAGATAATATGAAAGATTTGCTGAGTCTCTCGGGCGTCGGAAGAAAGATAGCAAATCTCATTCTCGGCGACGTTTTCGACAAGGGAGGAATTGTCGCGGACACGCACTGTATAAGAATTTCGGGGAAGCTCGGACTGACAGGCAGCACAAATCAGACTATAGTCGAGAGGGAACTCGATAAAATCGTTCCGAAGAATATGCAGACGGACTTCTGTCATAGGCTCGTGATGTTCGGCAGGGAAGTGTGTACCGCAAGAAGCCCGAAATGTAAAGAGTGCTTCCTTTGCGACATATGCCCGTCGTGCGAAAAATGAATATAAAAAATAAAAGGCTCACAAAGTGAGCCTTTTTTTCATTCTTTTGTGTTAAAGCTTGATGAAAGAAGCGTTACAAGATCTTTCGAGACGTTGAGCAGTCCGCCGTCAAGAGTCGCTTCCATTACCGTTTCGTCGGGAAGCGTGATTTCACATTTTCCCTTTTTAACGGCGGTAACAAACGGTACGTGCCCCGCCATTACGGCAAGGTCGCCTTCCGTGCCGCGCAGGGATAGCATAACCGCGTCTCCGTCAAATTTGTTCCCGTCGGGCGACGATATAATCAAATGAAACGTATTCATTTTGCCAACCCCTTCGCTTTTTCGACGGCGTCGTCAATCGTTCCCACAAATAAGAACGCGGATTCGGGTAAATCGTCATGTCTGCCCTCGATTATCTCCTTAAAGCCTCTTATCGTTTCGGAAAGCGGTACGTAAACGCCGGGAAGACCGGTGAATTTTTCGGAAACGAAGAACGGCTGCGACAAAAATCTCTGAATCTTTCTTGCACGCTGAACAAGCAGTTTGTCCTCGTCTGAAAGTTCGTCCATACCCATTATCGCGATTATGTCCATAAGTTCGTTGTAGCGCTGTAATATGCGCTGAACTTCCTTCGCGACCGTGTAATGCTCTTTGCCGAGAATGCTTTCGGAAAGAATTCTGCTCGTCGATTCAAGCGGGTCAACGGCGGGATATATGCCGTGAGAAGCTATTGTTCTCGAAAGAACCGTTGTCGCGTCAAGGTGCGAGAAGGTTGTCGCGGGAGCAGGGTCGGTAAGGTCGTCGGCAGGCACGTAAACCGCCTGAACGGAGGTTATCGAGCCTTTTTTCGTTGAGGTAATGCGCTCCTGCAAAGCGCCCATTTCGTTTGCAAGCGTGGGCTGGTATCCAACCGCCGACGGCATTCTGCCGAGCAGCGCGGAAACTTCGCTTCCCGCCTGGGTAAATCTGAATATGTTGTCGATAAACAAAAGCACGTCCTGTCCTTCGTTGTCGCGGAAGTATTCAGCCATGGTAAGACCGGAAAGCGCAACTCTCATTCTCGCTCCCGGAGGCTCGTTCATCTGTCCGTAAACGAGGGAGGTGTTGTTCAGAACGCCCGACTGTTTCATTTCGTAATACAGGTCGTTTCCTTCACGTGTACGTTCTCCGACGCCCGTGAACACCGAAAGTCCGCCGTGCTGTTTTGCAATGTTGTTTATAAGCTCCATGATAAGAACCGTTTTTCCAACACCTGCGCCGCCGAAAAGTCCGATTTTTCCACCTTTTGAATAAGGGCATATCAGGTCTACAACTTTGATTCCCGTCTCTAAAATCTCAGTCGACGTGGAAAGCTCGCTGTATGCCGGAGCCGGTCTGTGAATGTTCCATTTCTCCGTTTCGCCTATTTCGGGACCGTTGTCAACAACGTCTCCCAGAACGTTGAATATTCTTCCGAGCGTTTCTCTGCCTACGGGAACGCTTATCGGCTTTCCTGTATTCGTAACCGGAGTTCCTCTTTTGAGGCCGTCGGTGGAAGCCATGGCAATGCATCTTGCGGTGTTGTCGCCGATGTGCTGGGCGATTTCAACGGTGAGCTTGCGCTCGCCCACGGGGATTTCGAGCGCGGTATATATGTCCGGAAGATGTCCGTTTTCAAATTTTACGTCAACAACAGGACCCATAACCTGTGATACGATTCCCATTTGGGAGTTTTCCATTTAATTCACGCCTTTCCTCTGATTTATAAGGAATTTATCAATTAATTGTCGTTTCCCGCGACAATTTCGGTAATTTCTTTTGTAATTGAACTTTGTCTTGCACGGTTGTAGGCAAGCTTCAGGTCGTCAATCATCTTTTTCGCATTCTTGCCGGCGGAATCCATAGCCATTCTTCTTGCGGCAACTTCGCTTGCGAAACTTTCCTTGACGCATGCGCTGATAAAGCCTGCAACGTATTCGGGAATTACGGTATTAAGCACGGTAAGCTCGTCAGGCTCGAAAATAATCGAGGATTTTATTGGTTTTTCTTTTATTTCAATCGGAAGAATCTGCTTGACGTACGGCTCCTGCGTCATTGCGGAGACGTATTTCGTACCTATTATCGAAACTTTTCCGATTTTTCCGTCGAGAAATTCTTCACACAGGGAACGTGCAAGTTCAGACGCCGTGTCTGCCGTAAAACGCTCGGCGTAAACAGGCTCGGAAGACTTTGAGTATTTGTCGTTTGCTCTTTTTCCTATCGGAATGATTTCAACGTCGGGGAATTTTTTCGCAAGCTTGTATACGTTTGCGTTGTAACCGCCCGCAAGCCCTCTGTCTCCCGCGATGACTATCATTTTTTCCGTTTTTGAAGATGAAGCGGACAAATAAGGGCTTTTTTCGCATTCCTTGCTTGACGAGAGGTTTCCTACAACCTTCTCAAAGGCGTCCATATATGAGCGCGATTTTGCCATTGCGTCGTTTGCGCGCCAGATTTTTGACGCGGCGACGAGCTGCATGGCTTTTGTGAGATGCAGCGTCGAGTCAACGCTCTTTATTCTGATTTTTAACGCCTTGATGTCAGCGCCCATATTTTCACCTCCGTTTCAAAGTTTTTCGCATTATTTCAGGCTTTCAAGGACTTTTTCGAGTTCATTTACGTCGCTTTCCTCGTAATAGTTATTCTCAAAACGTTCGAGCAAATCTTTATGTTCCGCACCTAAAACGGAATATAGTTTATCTTCGTAATCTTTAACCTGATTTACGGGAATGTCGTTCAAAAAGCCGTGAATGACGGCGTAGATAATTGCAACCTGACATCCCACACGGATAGGGGAGTTTCGGTTCTGCTTTAGTACCTCCACGATGCGTTCGCCGAGCGCAAGACGCGATTTTGTGTCGGCGTCGAGGTCGCTTCCGAACTGCGCGAAGGATTTAAGCTCGAGATACTGCGAATAGAGAAGCTTGAGCTCGCCCGCAACCTTTTTCATGGCTTTGAGCTGTGCGGAGCCGCCGACACGGCTTACCGAAATACCGGGGTTAATTGCCGGAATGATTCCCTCATGGAATAATTCCGTTTCAAGAAAAATCTGTCCGTCGGTAATCGAAATAACGTTTGTCGGGATGTACGCCGAAACGTCGCCCGCCTGAGTTTCGATAATCGGAAGCGCGGTAATTGAGCCACCGCCGTATTTTTCGTCAACGCATGCCGCTCTTTCGAGCAGACGGGAGTGCAGATAGAATACGTCGCCGGGGTATGCTTCACGTCCCGGAGGACGTCTGATAAGAAGCGACAGCGCGCGGTAAGCAACCGCATGCTTTGATAAATCGTCGTATATGATGAGAACGTCTTTGCCCTGTTCTCTGAAGTATTCCGCCATGGCACAGCCCGAATACGGCGCGATATACTGTAAAGACGCGCTTTCGGAAGCCGACGCGGAAACTACGATTGTGTAAGACATAGCGCCGTTCAAGGCAAGCTCGTTTGCAAGCTGAACGACCGACGTGCTTTTCTGACCGATGGCAACGTAAATGCACAAAACGTCCGTATCTTTCTGGTTGAGAATCGTATCGAGTATGATTTCGGTTTTACCGGTCTGTCTGTCGCCGATTATGAGCTCACGCTGTCCGCGTCCTATCGGAATCATACTGTCGATTGCCTTAATACCGGTTTGCAGGGGAACGGACACGCTTTTTCTCTGGATAATACCGGGAGCGTCCGACTCTATCGGTCTTTCGTGGGACGTTTCGATCGGGCCTTTTCCGTCGATAGGCTGGCCCAGCGCGTTTACAACGCGTCCCAGCATGGCTTCTCCTACGGGAACCGATAAAACTCTGCCCGTTCTTTTGACCGTTGAGCCGTCTTTGATGTCGTTTTTATTGGATAAAACGGCGATGGAAACGGTTTCTTCCTCAAGGTTCTGCGCCATGCCGAAGGAGCCGCTTTCAAATTCGACAAGCTCGCCCGACATGCAGTTGCGAAGACCGTAAACGCGCGCAATTCCGTCACCGACGGATATAACCGTGCCGGTTTCGGTCATTTCGACCTTGCTTTTATAATTTTTGATTTGTTCTTTTATGATACTGCTTATCTGTTCGGTACTTTTCATCCGGTAATCACTTCCTTGATTCTGTCAAGATTGCTTTTAATGCTGCCGTCGATTATTTTTCCGTCCATATCTATAACGATGCCCGCAATTAAAGAAGGGTCTACAAAATAAGACGGCTGAACTGTAACGTTGTAGGTTTTTTCAAGTTTTTTGACGAGCGCATCCTTTTCTTCGTCGGAAAGGTTTACGGCGCTTGTAATTTTGACGTATGAAAGGGAATTTGAAACCTTGTATAATGACTTGAATTCGTCAATACACGGAAAAAGAAGCTTCATATCGCCGTTTTTGCACAGTACTTTCAAAAAAACAAGCACGTCGTCCGGCAGGCTGTCCGAAAAAGCGTCGTCGATAAGCGAAGCCTTTTCGTCGGTCTGAATATTCGGCGAAGATAACACCGACAAATATTCGGGATTTTCCGAAAAAACGGAAGAAACAAGGCCGAGAGCGTCGCTGAAATTGTCAAGAGCGTTATTTTCGGCACCGAGCGAAAACAGAGCTTCGGCGTATTCTTTAGTTATCTGCGTCATCGTTTTTACCTATTTTGTCAATGAAAGAATTGATAATATCTCTGTGGTCGTCCTCGTTTATTTCTCTGTCGAGAAGCTTTTCCGTCAAAGCGGCGGAAACGTCGACAATTTCCTTTTTGATTTCCGCTTTCGCCTTTATGCGTTCAAGCTCCGCTTCGTTCTGCGCCTGATTGATAATGGTTCCGGCCTTGTCTTTTGCGTCGGAAATAATCTTGTCGCCGTGAAGCTTTGCCTGCTCGTTTGACTTTTTGATGATTTCGGCGGCTTCTTCGTCCGCGTGGTCAAGCCTGTCTTTCCATTTTGCCTTTTCCTCTTCGGCGTCGGTTTTTGCTGAAAGCGCGTCGTCATATTGCTTGTCTATAGCGCTTTGCCTTTCGGAAATAACCTTTTTAACGGGCTTGTATAAAAACTTTTTCAGAATGAGAAACAATAATACAAGATTACATAAAGATATAACTATATCCCATACGTTGACAGATATTACATCCAGTGATTGCATGAATATGTCTCCTTAAAACCTATAAAAAGGGTTATCAACCGAGAGCGTTGATAAGAATGTTTACAAAATGACCGGGAGCGAAGAAGAGGAGAAGAATTGCGATAACGAGGGCGTAAAGACCAGTCGTTTCCGCAATGGCGCATCCCATGAGCATCGTGGTTGTTACGTCGCCCTTGCTTTCGGGCTGACGTCCGATAGCTTCGCAGGCTTTCGCAACTGCGTTTCCTTCACCGATACCGGGGCCTATACCCGCTATCATAGCCATACCTGCGCCGAGAGCGCATCCGCCTAAAATAATACCGATTGCCAGTTCCAACATTGTAAATACCTCCGGAAAAATTAATTGTTTTTAGCTAATTTGGTTTTGCGTCTTTTTTCATAATCCTGCGCGGGAAAGCCCGTCGCAATATATAACATAGTCAGCATCGCAAAGATAAACGCCTGTAAGCATCCGCTGAATAAGTCAAAGTAAACGGATAAAACTGCCGGAATACCGACCCGAAGAAACGGGATTGAGCCGAGAAAGCCGGGCAGATTTTTAAAAATCATGTTTGAAAGGTTCTGAAGCCCGAAAGCCACGAGAACCGAGATAACCGAGCCCGAAAGGATGTTTCCGTAATGACGGAAAGCCATGGAAACGGGGGTTGCGATTTCGCTTATGACGTTAAGCGGCGTTAAAAACGGAACGGGCTGCGTAAAACTGCGTACGTAATAGATAGGTCCGCATTTCATCTTGTAGTGGGTAATCAGTATGAATACCAGAATCGCCCAGCCTCCGACAATGTTAATGTCGGACGTCGGAGGATACAATCCCACGAGCGTAAGTAAGCTTGAAAAGGCTGATAAAGCCATAATCGCGGCGATAAACGGCGCAAAGCCGTGAAAATAATCGCCCATATTGGTTTTTACCAGATTTTCCGTCTTTTCCACAATCATTTCCGCAAATACCTGACGCCTGCTGCCGCCTTTGGCGGGGATTCCGTTCGGGAGGTAGAGCGACAAAAAGAAGACGGAAAGCAGTACTATAAGCGAATTTACCTGTGATTCGGTAATAAACAGGGGCTGAACGGGCATTTCTACCGTAAAGTAAATTTTTGCGCCCGAAATTTCTATACCCTGCGATAACGGGTTCGTCAGAATTTTGAGCACAATGCCCGCCGCGACAGGTAAAATCATAAGTATTATTAAAATTGTGTCGGTAATGATAAATTTCCGATTTCTACTTTTCATCTGTTTCTCCGTTTTGAGTATCTGTGTTGTTCTTTTTTGAGAAAAGGGGACGCAAAGCTATCGCAATTCTCGGAAAGAAAAGGGGAACGAGGGCGGCAATCGTGTTGAAAACACTGAAATATACGCCTATTGCTGCAATGACGAATAAAAACAGCGTTCTGTACGTCTGAGATATTCTCATTATTTTTTTTGCGTCTTTTTCCTCTTTTTCAACCGCTTTCTGAACGGAAAGCCCCATCAGAAAGAAATTGAGAACGGCGGCAGAGCCGGAAAGAAGATTTCCGAGAAGCACCGATAAGTCCCATTTGCCGATAATGAGAAAAACGGACTGCATGACCGCGCTTAATACTATCTCAAAATACAGTATATATATTGTTTCGTTTTTAACCGTTTTGTCAATTTTCGGCATATTTACCTCGTAACACCGCTAAAATATATAATAATTTCAATAATTATAACACATTATTCCCCAAATATCAAGTGTTTTAAAGGAAAAACCTCCGCGTTTTCCGCGGAGGTTTCATTTTTTTGTTATGATCTTAACGTAATTCCGAAATCTCTTTCCAGACCGTTTAAGATTTTGTACATTATTTTGTCGCAGTCGCTGTCGTCGAGCGTCTTTTCGGGAGAACGGAGCATAAGGCTGTAAGCCATTGACTTTTTGTTTTCGCCGAGCTTTGAATCTCTGTAAATATCGAATATCTCAACGCTTTCAAGGAGCTTTCCGCCGTATTTTACGATTGCGTTCTTGATTTTTCCGCTTGAAAGCGACTCGTCGCACACAAAAGCAAGGTCTCTTTCGATTGCCGGGAATTTCGGAAGCGGAACGTAGTGCTTTTCGGGGGCCTTGTATGCAAGAAGCTTCTCCGTGTCGCAGATGCACACGTAAACGGGAAGGTCAAAACCGTATTTTTTGGCAACCGTCGGGTGAAGCTCTCCGAATACCGCGTATGAATTTCCGTCCTTATCGACAAGTTCTGCGCATCTTCCGGGATGGAAATACGGAAGGTCGGTTTTCGGCACGGCTTCGGTCTTGTCAATTCCGAACACCGATAAAACCTGCTCGCCGACGCCTTTCATGTTGTAGAAATCACCGTTATTATAAAAAGCGATTACAGTTGAAAGCTTTTCGTCGGGCAGTTCGGAACCGGCTTTCTTTATATATATTTTCGCATTTTCGTAAATTGCGCATTTTTTGTTTCTGTGCCTGAGATTTAACGAAAGCACTTCGAGAACGCTCGGAAGCGCGGTTGTTCTCATAATGCTCGTGTCCTCGCCGAGAGGATTTGAAATGATAACCGAGTCTCTTTCGGGCGCGTCGGGCGCAAGATTTATGTTGTCGTAGTATTTCGGACTGATGAACGAGTAGGTCTGTACTTCATAAAATCCGCCGAGCGTAAGCATATTGTTCAGCGATACCATCTTCTGCTGACGTGCGTTTCTGCCGCTTATATCAACCTGAACGTTAAAGAGCGTCGTCGGAATTTTGTCGTAACCGTAAATGCGGATGACTTCCTCCGCAATGTCGTGCATGCCTTCGAGGTCGGCTCTGTATGACGGGGGATACAGTTTTCCGTTTTCAAGCCTGATGTCAAGACGCTTGAAGGTGTCGAGCATAGATTCGAGAGGCACGTCCGTACCCAAAAATTCGTTGATTTTTCCGGGGTCAAAGTCGATTACGTTCTGAGGAGCTTTTTCGGGGTAAACGTCGATTATTCCTTTTACAACCTTGCCGGCGCCGAGCATTTCTATAAGCTCACACGCGCGTTCAACTGCGGGAAGCGTGTTTTCTCTGTCAAGGCCCTTTTCGTATCTGCCGCTCGCTTCTGTGCGAAGACCTATGTCGCGCGCCGTGATTCTTACCGACGGACCGTTGAAGTTCGCCGATTCAAATACGATGGTCTTCGTTTCGGGTATGATTTCGCTGTTTTCGCCGCCCATAACGCCCGCAACGGCAACCGCTTTCTCCGCGTCGGAAATTACGAGCATTCTTTCTTCAAGATTTCTTTCAACGCCGTCGAGAGTTGTTATTTTTTCGCCGTTCTTTGCGTGTCTTACAATGATTTTACCGCCTTTGAGATAGTTGTAGTCAAAAGCGTGCATAGGCTGTCCGTATTCAAGACAAACGTAGTTCGTAATGTCAACTATGTTGTTTATGGGACGAACGCCGCAGGCACGAAGACGCGCACGCAGCCATTTCGGAGACGGACCGATTTTCACGTTTTCAACGACTCTTGCAGTATATCTCGGACATAATTTACTGTCCTCTATTGTAACGGAAATATAGTCGTTTATGGTTTTGTTGTTGTATACCTCGTCGTGTACAACGGGGGTGTGAAGATTCAAAGGTACGGCAAAGGAAGCCGCCGTTTCTCTTGCAAGTCCTATAACCGAAAGGCAGTCGGGTCGGTTTGATGTAATTTCAAATTCCACCGCAACGTCGTTGAGGCATAAAACGTCTTTTATGTCGTCGCCGGGCTTGCATTCTTCTTTAAGAAGGAAAATGCCGTTTTCGTCAGCATACGGGAAGTCGTTAAGGGTGAGTCCCAGCTCGCCGAGAGAGCAGAGCATACCGTTTGAAGCAACGCCTCTGAGCTTGCCCGCTTTAATGTGAACGCCGCCGGGAAGAGTCGAATCGTCAAGCGCCGCGGGCACGTATTCGCCCGGCTTTACGTTCTGCGCGCCCGTAACTATCTGCACGGGTTCATCTTTTCCCACGTCAACCATGCATATAAGGAGATGGTCGGAATCGGGATGAGGTTCAACGGATAAAAGCTTTCCTACGACAACGTTGTTTATTTCCTTTCCGAGAACTTCAAAGCCTTCGACTTTGTAGCCGGTAAGAGTCAGCCTGTCGGAATACTCTTTCGGGTCAAACGATTTGTCAACGTAATCTTTAAGCCAGTTCATCGATAATTTCATTTTCCGCTACCTCCTTAAAACTGTGAAAGAAAACGCGTGTCGTTTTCATATAAAAGACGCATATCGGAAATGCCGTATTTTGTCATAACTA